>Ga0208648_1001649_pt1 | contig 17373 bp, 15 predicted proteins | sample AntAceMetag02UKL_FD_184772 | JGI IMG/M metagenome (GOLD analysis project Ga0208648, IMG submission 184772) | Saline lake microbial communities from Ace Lake, Antarctica - Antarctic Ace Lake Metagenome 02UKL (SPAdes) (version 2) | ecosystem: Environmental > Aquatic > Non-marine Saline and...
CCATACCCCCATTCAGGAAAATCGGTGAATATCTGTAAATGCACGTCATCTCCGATCCAGATCACGTTGATCTGGTAGGTTTCGAAAACGGCGGACCCTGCCACGTCAGACCACCCTGCAGGCGGAATTCCACCAGGGTTGGGCACACCTTCGTCCCACCGCTGCAACCAGGTTCGGGGATCGGAGGGATCGTCCACAATCGTCGCCATATCCTGATCAAGGACTTCCCCCACATCCAATTTTGTCTGATTTACAACGAGGTCTACGAGGTTCATTTCTCCAAACCGGGCATAGGGCAATCTTTCCAATGCCGTTTCAGCGATATTTGGAATTCCGCCCGGAATTGCCTTGCCCTCCCAAATGGGGGAGCAAACAAGCAAAATGACAGCTACTGCAAAGAGTGATGTTTTCATCATTACCTCCTCCCTATTCAAAGGGACTAGAAAAACCTGCCAAGTGCATCCGTGAAGATTCAGGATTTGGCTTAAATTTCTTCCTATATAGAACTTTTAGCATACTTATTTAGTAATAGCAAGTAAATTATTCAAGTTGCCTCTCCTTGCCGAACCTTCGAAAGAAAAGTCATAAAATTGCGTGACATTTTCTTTTCATGGTTCTTTTAGCGTGTTACGCCAAAAACTTGCCATTTCTTTAGGCAGCACGTGCCAATATTGTGTTTCATACTCAGCTTTAATATAATTCAGAAATTTTTCGTAATATTTATATGAATATTCATCAATTTTTAACTTTTTGCCTTTAAAACACATATAATCCGGATGGGCATTCAGGAGTGCCATCCCACCATTTTCGGCAATCCAGTCTATCTTTTGTTTCCAGATATTAGTAGTCTTCTCTTTCATGAGCACAAATACGGTAAAGTCCTGCGGGAGCGTGTATGGGAGTTCTACGTACCCCCTTTCAAGTCCCTTTTTCTTGACGAAAAAGGGAAAGATCGTCCCTGCTCCGTCTGACTGAGGCTCAAAAGGGTCCGTGTCAAATGTGGAGGCATCATATCCGATGTTCAGGTCATGAATCCAATCCAGATTATGGTGCATGGCGGGTGAACGGAACCCGACGGCCTCCCACTCGGAAAGATATTGATTGATACGTTTGGAGCGATCAAGGAATACCTGTCTTGACTTATAGAGCTTTCCATCATGCAATAACCCATGAACTCCCACCTCAAACCCGTTGTCTGAGAGGTAATCCCGGAGTTCAGTAGAAACAGTGTATCGTTCAGGGACAAAATTGAACGAGGACCGAAAACCGATTTGTTTTTCAAGATCTGCCAATCTGTGGCATCTTTTCTGGCCTGTGGCCGTATCCACATCATGAGTCAGGATAAGGGCGAAACGCTTGTTATCGGGCCAACCAGACCATCCGGGTGGCTTTTTGCCTGCTGCCTGGTCTATTGGCCAAACATGAGCACATGACCTGCGTTTTCTAAGCGCCACGTATCTTCGCAAAGAGATCTGCAAAGAGCGTGGTATAAGTGGCTTGATGAGGTAGAATATTCTGTTCAGAAACATATGGGTAACGGTTCAGTCCGCCAGAGTAACGGCGGATAAAGGTTCAAGGGTTATGCGAAAGAAAACGGAAACAGACATAGCCATTATCTCTGCCCCCCGCAAAACGGGACCTTCGACACACCCACAGGACGTGGCTTTCTAAGGCGAAATAAAACCGATCCTCTGCAGTAAACTTATCCAACATGTCTGTATAACAGAGACCCAAGCATATTCAATAGCGGCACCGGCATTCTTCTAAAGATGGGGGAGAAGGTGCTGGGTTTGGAATGATCCACCACGTAGGAAGCCTCCCGCAAATCATACTTGTAATACCTCAAAACCGTTTCTCTTGGGCCCCAACCCCGTTTGAATTGTAAAAGTCCGTCGTTTTCAGGTTCGGTTCTGCCGAAGCTGAAGTCTTCAAACCCCTTTTCAGCATACCACCTTATGGCTTCCCACATCACCCGATTGTTTGGTCTTTTGTTTTGATATTTCCTTTCCGACGCGCCGTATTTGTAAATGGCCCGCCTGCCAAAATGGAAATAGACAGCCCCTGCGATAGTCCTCCCTTTAAATGAAGCAAGCACAACAAGCCCCTTTTTCTTGAAAATGATATGTTTATGTACATTCTTGAAAAAGGAAAAAGGCTGTGGGGGGAGGCCGTGATGTTTTCTTGTAATGGCGTTTAGCCTATAGAACTCTCTCACCGAATCCAGAGAATGGGAAATATGAGCTTGGACATTTTCATTCACGGCCTTCCTGATATTCCTTCTTGTGCTCCCCTTGAAACTGCGGAAGATTATGTCAGCATCTCGTCCCAGGTCTAAGGTATGACGATAAAACCATTTTGCCGGAGAAATAGTGTCTAAGAATTCATTCCCTCCCCTCAGTTCAACATATTTCCACCTTCTTTTAGTCCCGTACTTAATGATATCATTCAGTATATTTTCAAAGTGCCCTTTTTCATGGATAATGGGTACGCAATAATCGGAGAAGGGAAGAGACACGCCTCTTCGGCCTGTCAGAATGCTCTTGATTTCCATGACAGGGATGAGGCTCAACAAGCGCTCATCCTGAAAGAGCGTGAAAAAAAGGGGTCTGTAACCGTATGAGTCTGAAAGTACTTTTGCCCAGGCAGAAGAATGAAAAAAGAAATATGTTCGACTTGCAAGTATAAGCTCATCCCAGCCAGGGTACTTGGTGGGATCTACGATTTGGAGTGTTATCCTCATTTAGCAAAAACAAACAAGGTCAAAATACGTGAAAGAATAGAAAAATTGCCACCCCGATGAAATAGAAAAGAAAAAACATTTCATTGGGCAGGCACACCCGCCCCAGTACCATCTCCCGGAGTTACGGGGCAGGCACAGATGGACAGAGACCCGAAGAAAAGGGACGTGTTAGGTTGATATAGCTCCGCCCCTTGAGTTACTCCTTTTCTTGCTTTATAATAGGTCAAAATAACAAGTAATTCTTATCGTTTCCGCTTTTAATAGCTTTTAACGTGATCTGCGAAATAAACGAAATATGTGGATCAAATTCAATTGAGGCGTTTTGTTCAACTACGGAATGGAAAGATTGGCCACCCCGATGAAATAGAAAAGAAAAAACATTTCATTGGGCAGGCACACCCACCCCAGTACCATCCTCCAGAGGCGGATAAATCTCCCAGCAGCTACCCCAGTACCATCTCCCGGAGCTACGGGGCAGGCGGGGCAGGCACAGATGGACACAGACTCTAAAAAAATGTCAACTCCTTCTGTAGACTATTGAAGGATGTCAATGACTTCTTTTATTTTACCGCATACATATTTGATCTGGCCGTCCGTTAATTCCGGAAACATGGGCAGGGATACCATTTCTTTGGCGCATTTCTCAGACACTGGAAAGCTTCCCTCGCCGAGTCCCAGAAAATCATAGGCCTTCTGCAGGTGAATCGGCACAGGATAATGAATGCCACAATGGATACCCTTCTTGGAAAGCTCACTGATCATTTCGTCCCGGTCTTGAACGCGGACGGCATAAATATGAAAAACGTGCTTTGCGTATTCGGCCCTGGCAGGGGTGATGACCCCTGCTACTTCACTAAGCAGTTCATTATAGGTCTGGGCATTCTTTATGCGCGCTTCATTCCAGTCAGACAGATGTCTCAATTTTACACTGAGAACCGCACCCTGTAACCCATCCATGCGGGCATTCCAGCCAATGCTTTCATGATAATATTTTGCGGCCTGTCCATGATCACGAAGTGCCTGGATGGTTTCTGCTAATTCCGGCCTGTTTGTAACAACGGCCCCGGCCTCCCCGTATGCCCCCAGATTCTTCCCAGGATAAAAACTGAAACAACCTGCATCGCCTATTGACCCGGCTGTTCTTCCCTTATATTCTGCCCCATGGGCCTGGCATGCATCCTCAACGACGGATAATCCATGGGCCCTGGCGATTTCCATGATAGGGTCCATGTCCGCCATCTGACCGAACAGATGGACCGGAATCACGGCCTTCGGCCGGTTTCGTGTTTCGCGTTTCGTGTTTCGTGTTTTTAAATAATCCTCTAATTGTTGAGGATCCATGGTGTAAGTTTTTTCGTCGATGTCGACAAACACTGGTGTCGCTCTACAGAAACTGATGGCCTCGGCCGTAGCGATAAAGGTATTGGGAACCGTGATCACTTCATCCCCTTCCCCAATGCCCAAAGCTAAGAGGCTCAGCCACAGCGCCTCAGTCCCGCTGCCCACACCAACGGCCAGCTCGCAACCGCAGAAAGAGGCGAACTCTTTTTCAAACTGGGCTACAAAGGGACCTCCGGCAAAGGCGCAGCTCTCCAATACCTGGGTTGTTGCGTCTGAAATCTCTTGTTCTATTGACTTGTATTGCGATCTGAGATCCAAAAACGGCACTTTCATGTCTTATTTCCTCACGCAGAGCTCACAGAGATCCCAAAGTTATGATTTCTCAGGAGAATTAATAACCCTGCTTATTCCATCTTTCAATAAAATCTCATTGAAATTTATTAATAATCCAAGTTGCTTTTTCGCTAAACGCAAATATGTTAAAAGCGTCTTATGAAAAACGGGCTGAATTTTCTCGACCGACTTAAGTTCAACAACGATTTGATCCTCAACTAATATATCAATTCTAAAACCTTCTTCCTTTACTTTTTGACCTCTATATATGACAGGTATAGGTACTTCCTCATTGGCCTTGAGGTTCATTTTTTTAAGTTCGATTAGCATACAGGCCTGGTATACACTTTCCAATAGTCCCGGGCCGAGTTCTCTGTGAACTCTTATTGCAGCTCCAATGATCTTAGAAGAAAGTTTATTAAGATCTATTATTTTATCATCACGCCCGTTCACTTCGTTCACTCAAGCTCGCAGAGTACACAGAGGGCTTGATTATTGAGCTAAATCCTTGAGAAGGATGATTCAGCTCAAACCCACAGCGCTCCGCGCAGGGTTATTTTTGGACCTAATTGATAATAAAAATCTTACTCTGTGATCTCTGTGCGCTCTGTGTGAGGCTTAATTTTCCTTAATATTTTTGCGGGATTACCCGCGACAATAGTGTCAGGGGACACATCCCTTGTTACGACGCTGCCGGCGCCTACAACCGAATTTTCACCAATGGTGACACCACACAGCACAGTGGCGCTGGACCCGATAGACGCGTTTCTTTTTACATGGGTGGAGACGCAGGTCCAGTCCTCATCCGTTTGAGGCTCTCCATCCTCAGTAGTAGCCCGGGGATAGAGGTCATTGATAAAGACCACATTATGACCCACAAAAACCCCGTCCTGGATGTGTACGCCTTCACAGATAAAGGTGTGGCTGGAAATCTTGCAATTTTTCCCGACTGTGGCCCCCTTTTGTATCTCCACAAATGTGCCAATTTTGGTATTTTCCCCAATCTCGCACCCGTAAAGGTTGACAAAATCATAGATCTTGACATTTTTGCCGAGCTTTACATCGGAGGCAATTTTTTTCATTGATCCTGCACCAGATCCCTTATTTCGATTTCACGGCCCCCGTTTTTCAATGATTCTGATGAGGCCTCCAGGACCTGGACAACCCGAAGGCCATCCGTGCCGCTGGAATTAGATTTTTCTCCGGTCTTAATGCAATCCAGGAAGTGTTTACATTCCACTTTCAGGGGTTCAGACTGTTTCACATAGGGAGAATACATGTCGCCATAATGGTACGCGTAGTGGAACTCTGCAAAAGTGTCGTAATGGGGGGGGATCTCAACCCGCTTGTCATACACTTTGATCTTTTCCATAGGCTCTAAGTCGTCGTAAACGAGCATCTTCTTGCTTCCCACAAAGGTCATTTCACGGACCTTATTCGGGTCGAGCCAGCTACTCTGGATCGTTGAAAAACCACCGTTGGAAAGGTTCATCGTCATATTTGTCACATCCTCGATCCCTTCGGTAAAATGCGCCTTCCCCTGGCAATTAACCGATACGGGGATCTCATCCAGGACATAGAGAATAATGGATATATCGTGCGGTGCGAGGTCCCAGGCCACATTGATATCTTTCTGAAAAAGCCCTAAGTTCAAGCGTCGGGAACTAATGTACATGATATCTCCCAAATCGCCGCTCCTGATGATTTCCCTGATTTTCCGCACTGGGGAGGAATAGATAAAGGTATGGCCGACCATGAGTGTCAATTTTTTCGTTTCGGCCATCTCATTCAGTTTCGAACTCTCAGCCACCGACATGGCCATAGGCTTTTCAATAAACGTATGTTTTCCCGCCTCCAGGCACCTTTTGCCCATCTCGAAATGGAAACGCACAGGCGTCGCAATGGCTACCGCATCAATTTCCGCAGCGTGGATCACATCATCAATATCTTCCGTGGTTTCCATCCCCGGATAAAGCCTCTTCATATGCTCCAGCCGATTGCTGTCCATATCGCAGATCTTCTTCACATTACATTCTGGAAGGGATCTAAAATTCCTAACAAGATTCGGGCCCCAGTATCAGCACCCCACCACGGCAACATTGATTATATCGCTCATTCCTTGCTTCCGCCCTCCCTATTTAGTGCCTGAACGAAAACCCGAAAATTCGGTTTTTCATCTTTGTTCAAGAATATTCAATTATATGAGATTGTTTTCATTTTTTAAATCCGCAATCTGCATTCCGAAGTCCAAAATTGTGCTTGAACAGGGTTTTTGTTCAGGCACTTTTCACCCGTCCGTCGTTAACCGGTAGACTGTGGGAAAGGTACCGATTATAATTTTGAAATCGAGCCAAAAGGATCTCTGTTGCTCATAGGTAATATCGTATCGTATCATCTGCTTAAAGGTCAGCTTGTGTTTTCCATTCACCTGCCAGAGGCCTGTGATACCAGGAAGGGTATAAAACCGTCTCTTGTGCCAGTGGAGATACTCCTGGAATTCTGATGGCAGGCAGGGTCGCGGACCTACTAAGGACATTTCACCACAAACCACATTAATCAGTTGAGGCAATTCATCAATCCCTGAACTGCGCATAAAGTGGCCAAAACGAATGATTTCTTTATCCCGATGTAATTTTTTCATAGGCACATCCGTCTTTATTAACGTGCGCACGTAATCTTCATGTATTGAGCTCTTTGTACCCTCATGCATTGTGCGAAATTTCAAGAGAATGAAGGGCTTACCGAGATATCCTACTCTTTTCTGTTTGAAAAAAACAGGGCCTGGCGATATTGCCTTGATTAAAAGAGCAATCAATACCAGAAATGGTGATAAGAGAAGAAGAGCAGTAGAACCGCTCGCAATATCAAAAACGCGCTTCCAGACCGGAACTTGAATTCCGAGGTGAGGTTCCAGTCCAGAGACTACTATTGCCTTATCCTCTTCGGCGCTATAAGGCATATCATCCGCGGTTTTAATCGGTTCGTTGACGCTGGTCATTTTTGGCACATCGGTTTTTGAACCCTCCAGTGAATCCATTTTTTTACCCATATCAAGAAACTGAGACTGGACCGGATCAACCTGGTCCCCGGACAACTGTTCAGAGGGATAAACATAGATCTGGTTCTTCGGAGGTGTCCATGAGGTTGGTGCCCTCTCACGGATTTTATTTAGAAATTTCTGCGCCCCGGCAGGAGGGGTATCCAGCAATAGGACTGCAATTTGATTGACGTCGAACCACCCTACTTCATCTGTTGAGCGGACAGCCTGGACTAAAAGATCTGGTAGGAGACACAAACTGTGTAGATCCGCATCCGAATCTCCCACAGGGAAAACAACGACTGAAAACCGATCACCGGTGCGGTCTGAACGCCTCCGTTCATGCTCGATGAGAACGCGAAACTGGTCTATTGAACGGACCCCAAACAAGGAGGCCATTTTTGATCCCTTTCTCCAAAAGGAAAGCTGTTTTTTGGTGCGAATCCAAAACTTTGCTCGGTTTTTTTCCATTTTCACCCCTTATGCGGTTCACCGCAGAACTGCTAAAGATGCTGAAAGTTTTTTATACGGGTAACCAATAAGGTCAACAAATATTGCCCATCAACCATCACTCATGAGCTTTAAAACAGCAGGGAGAGTTCTCCATGCGATATAAAGGTCCATTTTCAAAGACCTTTTTTGTTCATAGTCTATGTCCTTACGTATCATTTCTTTAAAAGTAACCCTGTTTTTCCCTTCAACCTGCCAGAGGCCGGTAATACCGGGCAAGGTGTAGAACCGTCTCTTGTGCCAGTGTAGATACTCCTGAAATTCTACCGGGAGGCAGGGTCGAGGGCCTACCAGGGACATCGTACCACTAAGCACATGAAAAAGTTGAGGGAGTTCATCGATCCCCGAACTTCTCAGAAATTTTCCGAATGGGATAAGCTGCGAATCATCGCTCAATTTCTTCATGACCGTTTCGCTCCTTACCAAATCCCGAACATAGTCTTCATGGCTGGAAGTGTCTGCATTGACTTTCATCGTACGAAATTTCAAAAGGTTAAAAGGTTTTCCCAAATAGCCGATCCTCTCCTGTATGAAGAAGACAGGGCCGTGGGAAACCATTTGAATCAAAATAGCAGTCAAAATCAAAAATGGGAATAGGACAATGAGGGCAGTTGTGGCAAATATGATGTCAAAAACACGCTTCCACACAGGGATTTCAATACCAAGATGGGATTCAAGTCTTAAATCGTTCCCTGTAAAGGCTCCTTTTCCCTCCTTTCGGCAGAAGCTTCCTTTGGCGGGAAATTCATCATGAGGACCCTCTGTGTCAACGCACAGTTCTTCTTCAAACAGGTTGAGCTGTTGAGGTATCTGGGGATCCGGAGCCCTTAACGCAGGGCGCTCCGTATCAAGAAAATAAAGGGAAGGATAGGTAAAGATGTGATATTTACATAGATATTGCTCAGAAGCCATCTCTTGGAAAAACTTTTTGACGACCTCCTGGGCGCCTTCCCGAGGAGTGTCAACCAGCAACACCCCTATGTGATCTTTGTCCAGCCATCCCACTTCATCCGTGGAACGTACGACATCGGTGATGAGGTCCGGAAGAAAACATGCATTGTTTATGTCTTCATCCGAATCAGGAATGTCAAAGAGCGCAATGGAAAACTTATCGCCGGTCCGGTCAGCCCGTTTCCGCTCATGTTCTAATAGCGCACGAAATTCGTTTTCCGAGTAGACACCGCAAAGGGGATTATTCTTTTTCTTGATGATAGGCACCGTATATGTTCCTCGCTTCTTGCAGCAGCCTCTTATCTGTTATCCCAAAAGCGATATAAATCGTACCCAATGCTAAAGTCCCACCCACGAAATAAAAAGAGTTTCTGGATATATTGCTCCACAAACTTGTTTGCCTTGGCAATGGTGGATTTGGGAACATAGACGATGTCAAATGACTGGAGTTGAAAAGGGGCTTCGCTGCTTTTTCCGTAAAAGGCATTTTCCAGGTCTATGCGGATGGGAATCGGTCGATTGCCTTCTCCTTTGCGTATCACGATGGTCTCTTCCGGTTTAGCAGTCTCCTTAAGGCCTCCTGCATTGATTACAGCCTGGAGAGGCGTCATACCTTTCGTGAATTCCACGACCCCCTGGGTATTGACTTCGCCCCCCACAAAGATTTGCCGACCGGTGAAGGATCTGACGATAACTGTAATTTTGGGCTCTTTCAGTTCCCTGGCGTATGCCTTGGTAAGGATCTCATCCAACTGGGAGGGGCTTCTCCCTGCCGCCAGGACTTCGTCTATCAGTTGAAGAGATATGTTTCCGTCCGGTCGTACGGTGACGGTCTCGTTGAGTTCAGCATTGTAGAAAAACTTGATGTCCAACTGATCACTCGGTTGAATAAGATACTCCCGGGGAATCTTCGGTTCAGGGGCTGCGGTCGGTTCATTGGCCTTTGGGATTTTCGGTGTGGAGCCGCAACCGATAAGCAAAAAAATGATGAAAAAAGGCAATATGTAAATGCCGCGTTTAGCGCAATCTTGTAACGCATTCAGAAAATTAATATTGGTAAGTAACAAATTCATAAAAGCGCTCTTAGAGTCGTCTGTATATGGACTCTGGGATATAATATTTTCTCCTGTTTAAGACTACGCCAAGGAGTTTTCCTCCGGCGTCCTCCATGGTTTCTTTGGCCTTGATCGCAATTTGTTGCCTTGTCTTTCCAGAAAAGATTACCATGATAACGCCATCCACCTTGGCAGAGAATGCACGCGCTTTAGATGAACCGGAGACGGATGGAGCAGCCATAATGAGGTAATCAAATCTCTTGTATACCATTTTGAGAAACCAATCGATCCGGTCTGATTCAAAAAACTCAGTATTTTTGACATTCTCCCTGCCGGAGACAAGTAAATAGAGATTTCCCTGTCCCATCTTCTTTACCTGGAATGCCCCTGTCCCCACCCCGATATCATCCGTATTAACTTGGGAGTGATCTGCTTTTGAAGCGTCATGGGAATGGATATTCATCCCGTTCAAATCAATTAAGAGAACCATTCGTCCGGTATCCCTGGATAAAAGGGTGGCGTAGTTGACCGCCAACGTGGAAGACCCGTCCCCGGGGGAAGTTCCGACAAACAGAATGCTTCTAATCGTATCGTCGGGATGCCTGCTCAGGAGGTTTGTTTTCAATTCATAACAGCACTCCATGGCCGCTGGATTTAAACCCAACTCGGCAGAAGCAGTCGTCTCCCTCTCCTGCGGTTTTTTTGAAAGTCCGGGGGTATCGTCCCGGTACGCCTGTTTACCCTTTTCAGTGAGTGATTCTATCTCCCTGTCAGGCGACTCCCTGGAAACATCCGGGATGTTCTCACTCGATTCTTTTTTCGCCCTCTCAAGGGCCTCAAAGGTCTTTCCCATTTAACCCTTCAACTCCGGCATGGAGACCAGTACCGGCAGGTTAAGGTGTTGCTCCACATCCTCGGGTCTGTCCAGACTATCGTCTAAGTATTCCATAAAGAAGGCCAGAAAGAGCCCTCCAAACATTCCCAAAAAGACCCCAAGCGCGAGATTCAAACGGACCTTCGGGCTCACGGGCTTCAGCGGTGGAGTGGCAGGTTCCAAGACGCTGACATTGGCGATCTTTTCAGCATCCATGGCATTGGAAATCCGGGATTCCTCGAATTTTGTCAGGTAGAGCCGATAGTTTTCCTGATCTATCTCTAATTGATTCTGGAGCCGGTTCAATTCCATCTCGATTTGGTTGAGTTTCTCAGTCTTATTCCGGTATTCTGCAAGCTGTTCGCTCTGTGTCGTATTTTTGGCCCTGAAGGCCGTCAGATCGGCCTCGTTCTGAAAAAGCCCCTCCTGGAGCTGCTGATAGATTGTATTGGGTCCGAAAAGGGTCTTCCCATAATCTTTGCCCTCTTGCTCTTTAAGTTTCTTCCTGACAATTCGGATCTCCTCCCTCACATTCCGCACCAATCTATTCTGATCCGTATACTTGTCGAGAAGTCCCCTTTCCTTAAGTTCAAGTTCCACCAACCTCGTTTCAAGGGTATTGATCAAATATGGATTGGTGACAACCTCTCTTCCCTGAGTAATAGTTTCGGAAGTTGCAGCTAATTGCCGCCGGATCTGAATAACCCGATTCCTTGTCTCAGCTTCTTGAACTATCGTCCTGTTTAAATCCTCTTTCAGATTAGCCTCCTGTGTCAGGTACAGGCTTCGCTCCTCATTAAGAGAAGTGACGTCGTGCTCCGCTTTTAACGCCTGCAACCTCCCTTCTGTTTTTCTCAGCCTCCTTTTATAGGTCTCGGATTGCTCTTTGAAGAACTTGTAGGAATGGGGATTTTTGTGGACTTCCAGGTGACGGTCAAGGAAGAACTTCACCAGATCATTCACCACGGTTGCGGCCATCTGGGGGTTGTGGTGTTTGAAACTGACCTCGATTATATTTGATTTCTTGATTCCCGTGACCTCCAGTGCTTTTTGAAGGCTCAATGTTGCCTCATTCAGGGCCATTTCCTGGGGGTTGGCATTTGCAACGGCTTCGCCGACCCCTGGCTCCTTTATTTTAAGGTCTTTGTAAATGTCTGTGGGACCTATGCCCTTCACCACCTCTTCTGCTAAGGAGCGGCCTTTAAGAATTTCGATCTCTGAGTTGAGCTGCTCCTCACGATCGACGCGGACTACGGGATTCACCTTGCCACTGGCGGGCACGTAGACGTTCTCCCTGCCCACCTTCACCAAGATCTGAGAACTGGCCTCATAGGTGGGCTTCGACATAAAAGTAATTAGAGTCACCACAAAAACAGTGGAACAAAAAAAGACCAAAACCTGAGTCTTCCGCTTAAAAACGATATAGAGGAAATCCCTAAGAGAAGGCTTTATTGTCTCAGATACGTCCACTTCTTATCCCCTTTCTTGGGACCATGTGGAGACCTGCAGGCAGGTGTTTCCTTGTGATCATTTTTTGCACCCATTTGTCCTAAAGCGATTCCTCCCCATAGTTGCATAAACAAGAAACCCAAACGTTAGGGTCTTCTGTGATCTTGGTAATGCCCGCAGTTCCCCGCACCTTCAAAGGAAAATGTTAATTGCAACATTTAACATATTTAAAATGATTTGTCAAGATAAAACCAAACTTCACTTAAAACTCAAACCTCCAGAGCCTAACCTTGCTATATCAACCTGAATCCCATTAAGCTCAGTACCCTCCGCATCTCTCCAATTCCCGGCCGATCTTGGTCACCCATGCATCGTCAACGTGGAGGATGGAAGCAATCTCTTTCTGCGCTGAAACAGCCTTAGGAGGCGTCTCAAAGAAACCCACACGGAGTCTTATCCACTCATCCCCCTTTATGTCTGTCTTGGTCAAATACACGTGGTAGCCATTTTTTATCAGTTTGACTGCGTATGGAACGATCCTTTCAAAAGTCCTTGCAGATAACACATTGACAACCAAAGGCTTTCCCTCCACTTTCGCCAAATTTTTCATGGCTTGTTCAGGGGTTACAAACTTCAAATAGAGACCTTCCGGGAGTTCTTTATGCTCAAAATCTCGGTCCAAAGTCATGGCGCTCAGTGTGTCCAGGTTTAGTCGAAATAGACTGGGCCATTTCAAAGGATCGTCGTAAACGTCTTTTAGAGCCGCAATCATGGCAAGCGTATCCCCTTTTTTTACCTTGTAATAACCCTCTGCCTCAACCATATCCTGATCCGGCTTAGTTTCTTCGGTCGGGACCGGCACACCCAGACGATCCCTATCGAGGCGGGACATTGCTTGCCCTTCGACGCCCTTTGACTCTGTCGCATCTCCATCCTTTGCCATTGACAGATCTCCCTGAGAAACGATTGCTTGATCTTTTCTTCCTGAAGGTTTGTTCGCCTCAGAGGATGGTTTCCGATTGCCAACGTGAAATGTAACTTTTTTCGTTTTCTCCGTTTTTTCCTTAAGAGGCCCTTTTTCATTGTCAATCGTGTACAATCCAGGATCCAGTGCCTTTGTGTCTCCGATGGACAGATTTTTTGTTTCGGACTTCAAACTGTTTTCCTTTTCCATAGAAGTTTGAGAGTGCTCAGATACCGGCTCGTCTCCTCGCTCCCAATCCCTTGGGAAGAAAGATCGATCAAGAGCCAACATCGCCCCTATTGCTGTGATCAATAGGGCAAGTGTAGCCCAGGTAACGGGCCACCTCCATTTATGCAAAAAGGATATGGAACGAGTCTCTTGTTGTTCATAGACAGCGTTCATGTCATTGATAACTTCTTTGACCACCCTGCTGCCGATTGAACGCGCTTCAACCGCGTAGCCGATAAGGAGGGAACTATCGCAAATCTGGTTGATCAGTCTCGGAACCCCTGAACTCTTTTTAAAGATCAGGGGCAAGGCCTTTTTGTCAAAAAGCTGGGAATCTCCTCCTGCCACGCGAAGTCGATGCATGATGTAATCTGTTGTCTCAGACTTATCTAAAGGCATAAGCCTTCGACTAATGTTAAACCGTTGTTTGAGCGCCTTGAGAGAATCCTCTTGCAGCTTGCTCTTTAGCTCGTTCTGACCAATCAGTAGAATCTGAATCAATTTGGTCTTTTCATTTTCGATATTTGAGAGCAACCTGATATCATGCAAAGACTCTTCTGAAAGAAGGTGTGCTTCATCGATAATCAGGACGGCTTTTCTTCCACTTCTATCCAACGTTTCCAGTTCATCTGTAACAACCCCTATTAAATCCCGATTATTCCTCGTATCCGACAGAAGGCCGAGCTCTCCGGCAAAATACTCCAAGATATTGGTAAAAGTGGACCGCCCGAAAACGAGCCGTGGGTTTGTTATCCTGACGATTACAAACAAAGGATCCAGTTGTTTTTGAAGGGCGTTAATTAGCGTGGTCTTCCCTGTTCCCACATCCCCCATGGCCAGGATGAGCCCCTTTGCGGAATTGACGCCATAGACCAGGGAAGCCAGGACCTCTCTGTGATTCTCGGAGAGATACAAAAAATCGGGATCGGGCGTATTTTCGAATGGCTTTTTTGTCAGCCCGTAGAATTTGGTATACATGTTTGTAAGCGTTCACAGGTTCAGGGTTCAACGTTCAGCTATGCTGATGGTCCCAGTCCCGCTGGGGCGACACTGTTCGGGTAAGTGCGAGAATTTATCCACCGCCCGTCCGCCTATCATCGGCAAGGCTAACAGCACCGCGTCTATCGGGCGAGTTGAGATGAGTTGTTCTATTTCAGACAGCTCACATAAAATGGGTTTGTCCAGCTTTTGGCTACTTATTTCTATGCCTGACTTGTTGTCAACGAAGCCGATGATGTTATATCCAAGTTCTGGATTCTCTAAACGCTTGGAGATGGATATGGAACGAGGGTTTATTCCTACCATAACGACATTTCGAATATTTCTCTTTTTGCTGCGTACCCAGTATAAAACTGCAAAAACAACAAATCTGTATATAATAAAAAAGCCCAAAGTCGCCAGCCATAAGAGAACGGGAAAAGGCCTGATTATACCGGTCACACCAATCAGATTGGCAGCAAAAATTACGATTGCCACACCTGCGGAGGAAACTATGATTACTTGCCATGGCTGATTAGGCCAGCCCCCTATCTGTCTGAAATTGTACATGCCCGTACTAACGAAAACACGATTCAATGAGATGATTAAGAAAAAAAAGAGCAAAAAATGCCACACAGAGAACTGAATACGCGCAAACGGATCAAAATTAAAGATATCTCCTGACCTTGCGTATTCCATGGTGCAGAAAAAAAGCAGTATTACCAAGGCCGCGTCTATGCACTTGAGAAGAAATCTGATGGATTTGGCCTTGTTATGGGAAGGTCTCATAAGTCCTCGTTCGGGTGCGAGAAAAGAAGGCATATGATACCGCTTCTCTTCACTCCGTAAAATCATTACTAAAGCTGAAATCCTTATTCAAAACTGTGCTCAGCAAGAAAACCGATGACCATGTTCATTTTCTAAGATAGATAACAATTAGGTAGCTCTAAAGGGCCAAATTTTAACAGAAATTAAATAAAATATACCATATAATTTTTGAATTGTCAAGATGTGAATCATTTTGCTGCACGGTAAATTTGTTCTAATGGCGGACGGGGCAGGCACATGAGTTTTTAGTCATCCGCAAATAGTCCAAGACCAAGCGTACACTACGCGTGAGCTGCCGCATTTTTTGCGCGACGCTGCGAACGCCTTTGGATTTGATGACGCTGATGGCGAATCGCCGCAGCCGAGTGATATTTTCTGGGCCGTAACCAGTGCGTATGCGGCCGCGGTCTTCGTCATAGTTCCAATCGATAATGTAATGACAGCTGTTTTCGATGCTCCAGTGGCCACGGTTGGTGGCAAGAACGCGTTCAGGATCGGCTTGCTCAGGGGTTCGACTGGTGATGCCATATGCGATTTTACAAGAGTATTCGCCACTTTTTTTATCTGTGGACTCCCGTTGGATGAGAAAAGCTTGGCCGACATGAGGAAAGTTCAGATAGCCGTTGAGTTGGGTTGTGGTCCAGATTGTGCGGGTTTCGATCCGGCCGTGATCAGGGGTGTCACAATGGACAAAATCGGAGTCCTGCCGATCTTCAAAATATAAGGCAATGTCTTGAAAAAGAGTGGGCTGGTTGTTTTTGACGGTGAAGTGGTAATGAGCTTTGCGCTCCCGGACCAAATAGTCTGCGATCTTGGGCTGGGTCAAGAGGGCGCCGGCGGTAACATCTTTGCCCTGAATATCGATGGCATCAAGTAGCGGGATGGCGGTCTTGATTTCGTTGGTGCGCTTAACCTCTTGATCGGATACGGGCAGGGTGCCTACTTTTTTTGGGTGTAGCAGGTCTTGGTCTGATGACCGATTGCGCTCATGATGTGAGTCTGATAGCCTTGATCGTCGATGGCGTTACACATGGTTTTTCCATCAATGGCCAGACTTTCGTCCTGTTGACCATAGGCTTGGTTCCAGCTCTGTAGTGCACGGTCGAGATGCATGGGCTCCACGCGGATCAGTACATCACGGATGATGGACAAGCTCGGTACGGTGTAGCGCCTGTTTTGGTATCGGCAGCCGAAACGCTCCCGGGCCTTTTGTCCAAGGCTTTTGGCCCAACCCGAGATGGCCAGGTAGCCGCGCATCCCACACAGAGTTGCACCAGCGGCAATGGCTAGGACCGTGGAGAGCTGATGACGTCGTCCTTGGGGACGGCGCGGATCTGGGATTTTTTTAAAAAAGTCGGGCAAGGATTCCATCTGTTTAGCACTGAGCATGATTTTTGGACCTCCTGTACTATAAGCGGGTTTGAGGATAGGCCGGGATAACAGTGCTTGCGCATTGGAGGTTAATGGTTTGACAAAAACCATCTTCGACGACTGTGCCGTGGCGCTGTAGCCTCGCCGAGTCCGATGAAAGCCCTTGGTGTTGCCCACATATATCCAGTTGGCCGCTTTGTAAATGGTTCCCTGGAACCTTTGGGGGTCCACAAAGGTCTCTAACAGCACAAGCGGATGGCCGAAAATCGCCTGCCAATCGGCCGGCAGTCTCTTTTGGCATAACGATAGAATGTGGGAGGCCAAATTCGGAAAATGCCAGTCGGGCAGGATCAGAAAACGGCTGTTATTAGTCACCAGTTTTAATCGATCGTACTGATGGCGAAAATTCCATCCGATCCACCGATCCCGTGCCGAACACTTTAAGGCAGCAGCGGAAAAACTCAGAAGAGCGACCCATTGATCACCGAAGGTAGCGACATACCATAGGGTTTCACTGATCTTGCGCAGAGCACCCAGGTAATGATGCTCCTGCATCAATCGCTGAAAACGTTTTTCTTCAAGCGGACGGACGGCCTGGACAAGGACTTCTTTAATGTTCAACGCTGTTAACCCCGGATTGAAGTGACACCTGACTGATTACATACTCCATCTGGGGACATTTGTCCAGCATTTTATTCAACTATTTGATATTAT
>Ga0208648_1001650_pt1 | contig 17363 bp, 9 predicted proteins | sample AntAceMetag02UKL_FD_184772 | JGI IMG/M metagenome (GOLD analysis project Ga0208648, IMG submission 184772) | Saline lake microbial communities from Ace Lake, Antarctica - Antarctic Ace Lake Metagenome 02UKL (SPAdes) (version 2) | ecosystem: Environmental > Aquatic > Non-marine Saline and Alkaline...
TTATGGTCAGATCAACAAGCGCAACCCGTACCCACGATTGATGATATAGGCCATACGATAGCGTGTGCACTCAAAGCCCAGTTTGAGAAGCTGGATATTTATAAGCGCTTCACCGCACTCGTCAGTCACGGTGCGAAATGTTTGCGTCAAACAGAGCTTGCCTTTCTCATGCCGCCAAGATTGCGTAGTAAAGGCCGTTTTCAAAGTATTGGTAAGCTGGGTGAATGGGCAGAAAAGATGTTAAATGTCTTTGCGGTCAAAGGCTCTGCTGAAGGCGATAGCCAACTCGCTAAGTTACGCAAGGCATTCCCTCACTTCAGTCAATCAAGAGACTTTATTGTCCGGTTTGCATCCACGACCAAAATCATTTCGCAGGTCATGGAAATTCTTAAAAATAACGGGCTTGATAAAACCACTTATAAACAATGCTTTGAGCTATCAAGAAAGCTGCCCAGAAACTCAAAAGTAAAAAAGTGCTTACAAACCTGGTTAAACAAGAATGTCACACTCCAAAGGGAACTGACTTCTCTACCGTTGCTGGTCAGTAGTGATATTATCGAATCGCTTTTTGGAAACTTCAAGCATATTATTGAGAGAAGTCCACAGGCAGATATGAACCGCACGGTGCTTCTCATTCCAGCACTCTGTGGAAAATTGACAGATACCACCGTAACACAAGCGTTGAAGCAGGCATCCCAGGCTGATATTAAAGCATGGGAGAAAAAACATATTCCTTACACAGTACGAAAAAAACGGCATGCATTTTTCAATGGCGGAGATAGCCAAAATACGGGGAAATCTAAGGCAGCCTAAAAATCGTTTTTCGACAGCCTAGGTTTAGCCCCATGTAGCCCGTAGCTCCGATTAGCGAAGCGTAATCGGAGAAAATTAATAGCATACGTACGATTACGCTACGCTAATCGTACCTACAGCTCTTAAGTTTAGAGTCGTCAAAAGCAAGAGTGAGCGGCTTCTCTGACAGCCCTTCTATCGCTACAGATGCATTTGATTTATTGCGCTTCTTAGCTGGTGGTGGCGGTGTGTAATTTTTATCTAAATCTCTATCAATCTTTACAGCAAGACTTTCTACAGTCTTTATAGTTAATTTTATGTTCGGGCCTTTGGCTTCAGAAATATAATTACCGATTAACTTTGAATCGCTTACTCTAATCAAATGTCCCATCATATAAGAAAACAAGAAGCTAGGTTTATGAAGTCTCCCAACAAGCACATAATCGGCTCCCACCTGCTCTCCCAACTTCGCTGCAACGTCATCATGATCAAATAAATACCCTACGCCACTATCGGCAGATTTCTGATCTTTTATATCTACATCGAGAATTATATAATCAGCTGTTTTAAGTGCCGCTTCCAACAACGGCTTAATTGAAGCTGTACGTTTGATTTCGGAAGGTATTCGCGGCCTTAAAGTCATATCTTTAAGCTCGAACTCAAGGATAGCTATTTTTGTTTCAGCGAATACGCCAACACTGAACAGGCATAAAAATAATGCGCAAAACATGTGACGTAATACTGGATTGTTGTTAGCGGTCATAATAGAGTCACTCTATATAGCGTTAAAAAGTCATCAATAGCTAGATTAGCAGGTCGAGATAGGTTTGTAACCTGATATTTGCCCGCAAAAGTCGGGCAATTTGCCCGACCTTCTTGCGGCTGTTTTCCAAATCCGAAATTTAAGCTTAGAATTACCTAAAAGGCGTGAAAGCTAGCGTGATTGCCGTTGCTTAATCGTCAGGTAAATTATCGAACTGAAGCTGCCATTGCCATGAATCTAAAATTTTACTTACTATCCCGTATTGTCCTTATTGCTGCCACTTGCCTGATTGCGATAGCAGCCTATGTCCTTTACCAGGCTGACCAGCAAGCAATTCTTGAGACACAGGCTACGGCTGAGTCAATTGATAAGCAACTTGAAGTGCAATTGATGCGTATTGATGCAGGATTTGGTCAAGCGGAACGTTTCCCTGATTTTAATTTATGGAAAGAGACTGCTACCGTGCCTGGCGTGTGTGTCAGTTACCTATCAGTGAACGGTAATCTCATGCGTAGCATTTGCAATGGCGAAAAAATCACATCCCAAACTTGGCCCATTTGGTTTGAAAGCTTTTACCAGTGGGCGTTCCATCCCGGTCTGGAGGTGGTGCGACAGGTAGCATTCAAAGGCCGGATTCATGGTTCCTTAGCCATCAAGCCCAGCACTGAGATGGGAATAGAAAGCGCTTGGCAGAGTGTCCGTGGATTAATGGGACTTTCTGTAATTACCACTTTGGCACTTTGCGTACTGGTTTATTTCACGATAAATCGAGCCTTACGTCCGGCACAGGTGATCGTTGCAGGCTTGGAGAAAATGGAAAAGGGCGACTTGTCTTTTCGGCTACCCGCTTTCGAGCTGGATGAATGGCAGAGAACAGGAAAGGCCATCAATCACCTAGCAGCAAGTCAGAAACAATTTCTTTCCGAGCGAAAGAAATTAGCACTAAAGTTGATGAATATTCAGGAAGAAGAGCGTCGCTACCTAGCGCGAGAGTTGCATGATGAATTTGGTCAATGCTTGGCCGCGATTAATGCGATCGCGGCTTCCATTTCGCAAACAGCAGCTTGTGAATGCCCATCATTGGTTCCAGAAGGGAAAAAAATTAGTCGAATTGTTAATCATATGCTGGAATTATTGCGCGGATTATTACTGCGACTACGCCCTTCTGATATTGATGAACTGGGGCTTTCAGCCAGTTTAAAAAGCTTGGTGGCTAGCTGGAATGCCAGCAGTGGTGGCAAGATTCATTATACCCTTACGGCTCATGGCGATCTTGATCGGTTGCCAGAACCTCTTCCCGTTACTATTTTTCGTATTGTTCAAGAATGTCTGACCAATGTGTCCAAACACTCAGCCGCTAACAATGCGAAAGTAACACTCAAGCCAGTCTCCGCCAATAATTCAATAACAACGATTGAACTCATTATCGAAGATAATGGTAAAGTCAATAACTTGCCGTTTGAAGACAGCTCCGGAATTGGCCTACTCGGTATAAGAGAGCGTGTAACTGCGCTTGGAGGTCGATTGACATTACAAACAGCTAACCCTAGCGGACTTGCCGTCCATGTATGGCTTCCTGTTCAGTCTTTTTCAGGGGAGCAGACATGACAGGCTCGAAAAGTATCAGAATCTTGCTGGTTGATGATCATGCCATTGTGCGTGAAGGCTATCGCTCACTATTGGAGAAGCAATCAGGAATGGAAGTGGTTGCTGAAGCAGCTGATGGTGGAGAAGCCTATTCACGTTTTAAAGATTGCAACCCTGATGTATCAATTATGGATATTTCGCTACCCGGTCAAGGAGGGCTGGAAACGATTGCTCGTATCAAACAATTCCGCCCGGATTCGAAGATACTGGTATTCAGCATGCACCAGAATCCAAGCTTTGCTGTTCAGGCAATCAAGGCGGGTGCTCTGGGTTATGTCACCAAGAGCAGTGCGCCGGATGTTTTGATTCGGGCTATTCATGAAGTCAATGCAGGAAGTTTAACGTTGAGCGCCGACATTGCACAAGCCCTGGCTCTGGAAAAGTTAAGCGGCGATAATATCGCACTGCAAGAATTAACAGTGCGTGAATTCGAGATTCTGCGTATGTTAGTTGAAGCCCGGTCAACGGATGCTATTGCCGAAACGCTCAATATCAGTCCAAAAACCGTATCGAATTGTCATTATCTTATCAAGCGAAAACTTGGCGTTGTTAGTGATATCGAATTGACTCGCTTAGCCATTAAGATGAACGTCATTAATCTTTTGGATTTATCTTGAACGCCTAAAAAGGGGGCAAAGCATAAAGACACCAAAAGGGAGCCCTTTTGACAGAGGAAACTGAAGTTGGTAAGTGATTGATAAACTAAATTCATTAAATCATCAAAAGGGCGTGTCAAAATTGTTAGCTACAACGTATACATATCTGTCCGCTATTGGCTGAAACCAGCCATTTATAAATTTGTATGATTTATTTAAAGCATGTCCAGATTGAGTTTAGGGCAATACAATTTAATATCAAAGACGATCCTGATAAACAAGGTTAAACACTTATCTATGTGGAGCGTTACACCAACTACCACGCTGAATAGATCAATTGCATAACCTAAATCAATAATCCCTTTAGCCTGTATATCGCATAGTCCTATATGCTTGATTAGTTTTTCGTCATTAGGGAATTTTGCAGTAAAGCATCAATATCTATTGCCGATTGCTTATTCAGGCAGAAGTTAGTTTCTGCTTTGACTGAAAAGCTGACTGAGGTAATGAGCATGACTGAACATCCCGTGGCGATAATACCGCTTTGTTGGCTGGCAGAGTGTGCCGATAGGTTTTGTTAAGTTGATGTGTGGGAGATGGAATTTATTTAAACCGTCAACTCAGAAAATAAACTCTATTTTTAGTGAATTTAAAAAATCTAAAAATTAGATTAAATTCAATTGCTTAAATGGCGCGCCCGAGACGATTCGAACGTCCGACCCCTGCCTTCGGAGGGCAGTACTCTATCCAGCTGAGCTACGGGCGCTTATTTGAGATGGTCATTTTAACCTATCCTCTGCATTTACGATAGCATCGATTTTAAATGCGCAAGGTTCGCTTTGCCACGTATCTTCTGCTCTGCTTCATCTACAGGTTTTTTACTCGGCCACTCTAAATCCTCCTCTGGCAATTCTGCCAAAAATCGGCTGGGTTCGCTTTCTGTAATATCTCCGTAACGTTTACGGTGTGTGCAATAGCTAAAGGTACAGGTATGCTGCGCACGGGTAATACCCACATAGGCGAGGCGGCGCTCTTCTTCTATATTATTGGTTTCGATGCTGTTTTGATGTGGCAGGATATTTTCTTCGATACCGATTAAAAAGACATGCGGAAATTCCAGACCTTTGGCTGCGTGTAAAGTCATTAAACTGACTTGATTATCAGCCTGGTTATCCTGGTTACGATCCAGTATATCCATTAATTGAATTTTAGAGACAATTTCATCTAGCCCCTTTTCTGCTGCATTTTCATCTTCGCTTTTTGCGATGCGCTGTAGCCATTCAATCAGTTCAGTGACATTTTTTATTTTACGTTCTGCGGCTTGCTGGGTGTTGCTGTTTTCCTGTAGCCATTGGTGGTAATTAATTTGCTGAATAAAAGTATTCATTTCGGCAAAGGTATCGCCGGTTTGCATGGCGGCAGCTGTTTTATGTGTCCACTGACAGAATTTTTGCAAGCGTGCCAGTGCTGCCTGGGGGAGCCTTTCCCTTACTCCCATTTCAGAGCAGGCACTGAACAGGCTAATATGACGTTCATTAGCATAATCGCCCAGTTTTTCTAATGTAGTCGGGCCAATTTCACGACGCGGGGTGTTCACTATGCGCAGAAAGGCGGCATCATCATCAGGATTTACAAATAATTTTAGGTAACTGAGTATGTCTTTAATTTCTGCATAAGCAAAAAACGAGGTGCTACCGGTAATAAAATACGGGACATCAAACTCGCGTAAGCTACGTTCAAATAGGCGCGACTGATGGTTGCCCCGATAAAGAATCGCGTAATCTCCATATTCAGCCCCGGTTTTGAATTTATGATGCACGATTTCTGAAACGATTTGTTTGGCTTCTTCGTTATCATTTTTATGGGTTAATACGCGTAATGGCTCGCCAAAGACCATATTGCTCCATAATTTTTTTTCAAATGCATGCGGATTGTTAGCGATGAGCTGATTGGCTACTTTTAAAATCCGTCCATAAGAGCGGTAGTTTTGCTCCAGCTTTATCACCGTTAAACGTGCATAGTCTTTTTGTAATTGTGCCAGGTTTTCTGGCTGTGCGCCTCTCCATGCATAGATGGACTGGTCATCATCACCGACTACGGTAAATTTGCCTAGCTTGCCGACCAGTAATTTCACTAATTGATATTGGGTAATATTGGTATCCTGATATTCATCGACCAATAAATAACGTATTTTGTTTTGCCATTTTTCCAGGATCTCGGCATGGTTTTGAAATATTAAAACCGGCAATAAGATCAGATCATCAAAGTCTACGGCGTTATAGGCTTTTAAACTGCGCGTATAGTCGACATATATTAGTGCCGCGATATTATCATCTAGGCTAGCATGGCTTAAAGCCTGCTCGGGAGTGATAAAGGCATTTTTCCATTGGCCTATTTTGGCGGAATAAATATCCACGCTATCTATATCGTAATTAGCATTACCATGGCTAATCAGATTTTTCAGCAGGGTGATTTTATCCTGTTCATCAAATAAAGAAATTCCGGCTTTATACTGTAAAGTTTTATGCTCTTTACGCAGTATATCTAGCCCTAAAGAATGAAAAGTCGAGACACGTAAGCCGCGTAATTGCTTATCATCTAATAATTTACTGACCCGCTCTTTCATTTCCCGTGCGGCTTTGTTGGTAAAGGTTAATGCAGCGATATGGCGTGCAGGCAAGCCTTGTTTAACCAGATAAGCTATTTTTTCGGTTATTACGCGGGTTTTCCCACTGCCAGCACCTGCCAGGACTAGCAAAGGGCGGTCTATGGTTTTTACCGCGCGGTGTTGTTCGGGGTTGAGTTTGGACATTAAGGTTGACGGTCTAATTTACGGTAGCTAATAGCTTCGCTTAAATGCGGGATTTGTATCTGTGCTGATCCCGCTAAATCAGCAATAGTACGGGCTAGTTTTAAAATGCGGTGATAGGCACGATGCGATAGGCCAAAAGTATTCATGGCTTGTTCTAATAATTGATGACCTTGCTCTGTAAGTGTGCAAATCTGTTTTACCTCGGCTGCTGTCAGCTTACTGTTCGCCTTTCCTGAGCGTGTGATGGCTATATTGCGTGCATTAATAACACGCTGGCGTATAGTCGCGCTGCTTTCTTCGCCTTCAGGCGATCCTTTGCGTAGCACTTCATGCGAAACACGCGGGACTTCCAGATGCATATCAATTCGGTCTAATAACGGGCCGGAGATTTTACCACGGTAACGAGAAACTTGTTCCGATGTACAATGACAACGACCTGACGGATCTCCCAGGTAGCCGCAAGGGCAGGGATTCATAGCAGCAATGAGCTGGAATCGGGCAGGAAAATCAGCCTGTCTTGCCGCGCGCGAAATGGTGATATGTCCGGTCTCTAAAGGTTCGCGTAATACTTCCAGTACTTTGCGATCAAACTCAGGCAATTCATCGAGAAATAACAAACCATTGTGCGCCAAAGAAACCTCACCTGGCTGAGGATTGCTGCCTCCCCCCACTAAAGCAGGCGCAGAGGCAGTATGGTGCGGCGCTCTATAGGGCGGCTTAAGCCAGTTATTGGCATCAAAACGGGTAGCGCTAATAGAGACTATCGCTGCGCTTTCTAACGCTTGTGCTTCGGTCAAGGGGGGTAAAATACTGGGTAAGCGGCATGCCAACATGGATTTACCTGTCCCGGGAGGACCAAGCATCAATATATTATGCAGGCCAGTAGCCGCAATTTCTAAGGCTCGTTTTACATGAAACTGCCCCTGCACATCAGCAAAGTCCAGATCAGACTCATGCATATCAGCGTCAGGTATTTGCTCTGCTTGTGCAGGTAGGCGTTGCTGACCATTCAGGTGCGCACAAATTTCTAATAAATGTTGTGCCGGAAATAATTCTGCATTTTGTACTAATGCAGCTTCATGTGCATTTTCTAATGGTAAAAATAAGGCCCTGTTTGCTTCTCGTGCCTGTAATGCAACGGGTAATACGCCATTAACACTGCGCAATTCACCACCTAATGAAAGTTCGCCGATGCTTTCATATTTTGCCAGCTCGATACTCGAAATTTGGCCCGATGCAGCAAGAATTCCTAAGGCGATCGGCAAGTCAAAGCGCCCGCCTTCTTTGGGCACATCTGCCGGAGCCAGGTTTATGGTAATGCGTTGCATGGGAAATTGAAAATGCGAATTTATAATCGCACCGCGCACTCGATCCTTACTTTCCTTAACGGCTGTTTCCGGCAAACCTACCAGATTTAGCGCAGGTAAACCATTGGATATATGCACTTCTACCGTGACCAGAGGTGCATCAATTCCTGATCTGCCTCGACTATAGGCGATAGCAAGTGACATCTTCAATTCCTTGATTTTTCATAAGATCGTAATGATAAAATAAGACTTATTGTACCTGTTACCAGGACTATTCTTGTAAACATATCAAGCTTATATTAACCTCAGTTCGGGATAAAAACTCAAAGTAAGTATGATTTGATTCGTAGCCAGTATGAAACTCGAGTGTAATACCAGGTTTCGAGGCTCTGATTTCCCGTATTCCACAAGCTCCATACGGGCTACACAAAGTATTTTTTAATTTATCCATAAAGTCGAATGGTACGGAATCTATCTAAATTTCTTATCTCGAACTCAGGTTATATTAGAAACCTGCTAGAGAGTACATCTCTGCAGGATTGATCAGGAGCTGTTTACCTTTCTCGTGAAAATAATATCGCAAAGGATGTTAATGGACAAACCACGTTCAGACAACCTGATCTCACGGAAAATAACTTGATACCCTGTAAGCCTAGTGTAGGTTGGCGCTGAGGCACGAAGCCCAACAAATTTGGCGGAATATTCTGTTGGGCTTCGCAAGCTCAGCACCAACCTACGCATTTAAGTCTCACCTTATTATATTGAAAAGTCAGTAAGCTTTTGATTTTATTAGACTGGATTCAGGTGTTCTGACGTTTATCTAGCCTGCATGCTTGTAATCTATCTGCTTTAATTCGCCCTGATAGTAACGCTGCTCTGCCCACCGCCTAATTTCTGCACAACAATCTGTGCACCAATCCGCTCTACTAAAACGGCGACATGTGAAATAACGCCCACTTTGCGCCCTAATGATTGCAAGGTATCTAGACTCGCAATCGCGATATCCAGCGTTTCCTGATCCAGACTACCAAAACCTTCATCAATAAACAGCGATTCAACCTGAGTTTTATTGGATGACAATGAGGCCAGTCCTAATGCCAGAGCCAGGGAAACCAGAAAACTTTCGCCGCCGGATAGACTATGCACACTGCGTACTTCATCTGCCATATCACGATCAATTACCTGTAATTCCAGATCACTACCCGGTACACGTTGTAATAGGTAACGTCTGGCAAACTCCTGTAAATGACGGTTGGTATAGGAAAGTAAGGTTTCCAGCGTGAGGCTTTGGGCAAATACACGAAACTTCTGGCCACTGCTTGAACCTATTAACTCATTAAGGCTTTCCCATTGTTCCCAGCTTTGTTGCTGCGTTTGCAACTGATCTTGCAGGGTTTTGCCCGAGGCAATTTTTTCATCATCCGAGCGCAATGCAAAAGCATTGTTTTCTTTATCCTGGGTTAATTTATCCTGCTGTCCGGTAAGCTGCTCTATTTGCTCGCGGACATGCTCTTCCTGTTCTACTGGGGCGTCGCTTTGATGTGCGGATATATTCTGTGTGCTGATTTTTAATGCCGCCTGTGCCTCCTGCAAGGCGATGGCTAAAGCCTGGTTTTTTTCTGTCTGTGTCTTTATCCAGAGTTCGTCTTTACTCAGCAGGCTTTCGAGCGTTTGTTTACTTATCTGTTGCGCTTGTAATGCTGCAGTCAGTTTTTGTTGGGCAATAATATGATTGTCTGCACGCCTCTGTTGTTCTTTTTGCCAATGTCCTATGGCAGCCTTGCTCGTTTCAACATCTGTATTAGCGGTTACTAACTGTGCAGCTGATTCCTGTTTATTGGCTTCTGTCTGCTGCAATGTCCTGTCCAGATTTGCTGCATAATCATTAGCGGATTGACCGCTAAAATATTTGCTACGTTCGGCCAGCAAAACTTGTTGCTGTTGCGTATGACGATCCAGTTCCTGTTGATATTGCAGGTACAGTTTAGACTGTAACGTTTGCTCTGATTCAGCTCCGAGCAATGCTTTTTCAAGTTGCAAATACTGTTCCTTTAGTAGCGTTTGTTGTTCAGCTTTTTCCTGCCATAGACTCACGGCTGTGCGTATTTGTTGTAAAAATGCGTCTCCTGCCTGAGCCAGCTCAGCTTGCCAATGATCAATCTGTTTTAACGGAACACTGAGTATTTGTATCAAGTTATTGAGTTCATTTTTAACACGCTGTACGCTTTCATTTGTAGCGGACAGCTTACTGCATAGCTCGGCTAGTTTTTTGTCTAACGCCGCTGTTGCAACCGATCTATCTATGTAGAGCTGGTTAAGTTGCTCAAACCGGGAACGCGTTTTTTTGAGTGTTTGTTGTTGCTGCAAAGCGTCTTCTTCCTGCTGTTTAAGCTTTGCGTACTCAGTCTTTAAAGCATTACTTTGATTGCCTAAAGCAATGACATACGCTTGCTGTATCTCTGTCCACTCTGTTTTATTATCCAGGACAATGAGCAACCATTGTTCATGCAAATGACTCAGTGTGACTTTCGTCTGGCCTATACGCTCGGAGCTAAGTTGCTGATTTTTTTCTGCCTGTTTAATAATTCCCAGCTGTTCACTTAAATCCTTTATGAGCTGTTCTTTTTCCGCTTGTAGCGTATTTAATCGTGCCTGCTGAGCAGATAAAGGTTGTTTGATGGGTTGCATTAAATCGGCCCAGGGATGCTCATCGGCACCACAAACCGGGCAGGGTTGTTGATCTTTTAATAAGCCACGCAAATCCTCTGCTGATTTCTGGCTGGCAGCCTGCATTAGGTCAAATGCCTGTTGTGCCTCTTGCAGCTGAAATTGCTTATTCACTTGCGCAAGCTGTAGGTGTGCTTTTTGGGCATTCGCCAGTTGTATTGTATTATCTGCCTGATGTAACTCATTCTGAGCCTGTAACTTGTTTGCCTTTATATCCAGAGTTTTTACTGCAATACCGAGGGCAGCATCAAGATTCTCTTTTTGATTTTCCAGCAGTGTTTTTTGCTGATGTAAGTCGCTAAGAGACAGTTCATTTGCCTGTTGTTCTGCTTGCCTGAGCTGTACACTCAGGTTATTTTTGTCCGCCAGTGCTTGCTCCTGTTGCGCTTGTAAAGCCTGCAACTTGCTTTGCTGCTGGCTAATATTGTCTACTAAAGCTGCTTCCTGCTGAACGTGCTGCTGCAAATCCTTATCCAGAGTGATGTATTCCTGTATTTCAGTTTCCCATCGCCCCCATTGATTTGCCAAAGGCAGAATATGACCATATTGCTCTTGCCAGATAGCTATCTGCTGCAAACTATTTTCAAGTTGCCCTTTTTGCCTGCTTAGCTTTTCAAAACTTGTTCTGGCTGTTTGCCATTCTGCCTGCTGAGTCGCAGTTTCTTTGGCTAATCCTTGCAATCGAGAGTTACTATCGTCTATTTGCGTGTCCAGTTTACGCGCGGCAATCAGCAAGGGCTGTGCTTCCGAATGCTGTTGCCGGGCAAGATTATAAGCCTTATGGTATCCGTCTAATTGTTTATTGATTGTGGATACCTGCTCTACGGCTCCATTCAGAGCAGTTTGATTCTCTTGTAACTTTAAATCGGCATCCAGACATTCATTTGCCAGGCTTTGTTCATGTAGCAATAAGTTTCTTGAAGGCTGCGCCAGCTCAATCTGCTTTAATAATTCTCTATCTGCAGCATTGCTATCCCAGATATTTTGGCTTTGCTGGACTTTTTCTTGGGTAATTTGCTGGGCATTTTTTAGCCCTGCCAACTGGCTATACCAGGCAATGATTTTCTGTCTGTCTATCAGGCTTTGCTGCGTAATCGTCAACTGGCTGGTCAACAGTAATTTCTCTTGTTCCAGTTCTGCTCTTGCCGCGATATCTAGCGGTACTTTATCTGCCATTTTTTCCAGAATACGATCCAGCTTCTGTTTTTCTTGTTTGGCGCGTTCAAAAGCAGCAATGGATAATTCACTATAAATATCCGTACCGGTAATTTTTTCCAGCAAGCTGGAGCGCTCATCTTTTTTGGCCTTTAGAAAAGCGGCAAAATCGCCTTGCGCGAGTAAAACAGAGCGGCGAAACTGATCAAAATTTAATCCTATACGGACTACAATTTCCTGTTGCGTATCTTTTTTTCCCTGACCGATGTATTCTTTGGTGAGCAGATTTTGTAAACTGACTTTCTGTGCCTGTAAGCGGCCATCCACTTTAGCTCGCGCTCGGCTAATTTCCCAGCGCGCCCGATAACTTTGCTTATCCTGGCCTGTAAAATCGACTTCTGCATAAGCTGTCGCAGTACCACGCCGTAAAATTGAACTGACATCATGGCTTTTTACGCGTATCGATTCATCTTCATCTTTATGCCCGATCGAGACACCATGACCTTCGGGTAATCTTGGCATTTGATCATAAAGTGCCAGGCAGAGTGCATCCAGAATAGTGCTTTTACCCGCACCTGTTGGACCGGTAATGGCGAATAAACCCACTTGCTGTAATACACCTTCTTCCAGCAATATTTCAAATTCATTGGCTAAACTGGCTAAATTTTTTCCTCGAATGGCTAAAATTCGCATTATTCACATTCCTGCAGGTCTTCATGTAATTTATGAAATAAGCTCATCATTTCCTGCGGCGCATCCTGGTCATATTTACTCTGGTAACAGCGCTGGAAAACCTGTTCTGGTAGTAATTCTTCCAGGCGTTGTTCATCAACGACATCCGCCAGGCCTTTTTCACTACCTGAATATGCAGTGCTAATTTTTAACAAACGTACCGGCAAATCGGCGACACATTGTTCAATTTGTTGCCTTAAGCCAGGCTCAGGTTTTTCCAGCGCAATACGTAATTCCAATAAAGGCTGTTGTTCTATACTTAAATCCCTGGCAAACGGATGCTCACTCAGACATTGCAATGCGCTTGCTAAATCAGAGTAATTTTTCCCATCAGGAATACGTAAAATTTGCACACTACGCGGCACCATAAGCGAATCTGTTGTTATATTTTTATTGTCATCTAAAACCACCAGCACAACCTGATGCTGATAATGCTGCTCATCAAAAGACAAAGGTATTGGTGAGCCGCTGTAACGCACAGACTCGTTACCGCCTACGTTTTGGGCTAAATGTAAATGGCCTAAAGCGGTATAACAAATCTGTTCAGGAAAAATATCCACCGGCAAGGCATGTTGATTGCCCCCCAGTATTTTACGCTCGCTTAATTCTGATACATTACCGCCGACCATATAACAGTGACCGGTTAATAACAGGGCTTCATTTTGTTGCGCACTGTGCTGCAACTGCTGAATAAGCTGACTATATAATTCTCGTACTCCGTTAATCAAGGGATCATCGGTAGACTCAATACCCGGTAAATCCGCATGACGCAAAAATGGCATCGCTCCACACCAGGCTTGTATTTCACCCTGAGAGTTTTTTAAAGGGACTAATAAGCGTTGCCAATCAATTTCACCTCGCTCATCTCTTATCAAGCCACCGACAACAAAAACACCGAGTGCATTTAAAATGGCCGCCGGTGCATCCAGGCGGGCAGCTGAATCATGATTACCACCGACTAAGATGATATCGATACAAGGACATTTGCCACGCGCTTGCAGCAAAAAATCATATAACTGCGCTTGCGCAGCTGCAGAGGGGTTAGCGGTATCAAAAATATCGCCTGCAACAATCAAGACATCGGCTTGTTGTTGTTCAAGTTGCAGTAATAGCCAATCCAGAAATTGCTGATGTTCATATACCCGTGAAACACCATGCAAATGATGCCCTAGGTGCCAGTCGGCGGTATGTATTATTCTTAGCATGAGTAGGATAATTTACTGGGAAAATTTTTCATTTTGGATATGGATCGAGGGCATTTTTTAGTTACGAGGTATCAGTAAAGTTTATAGCGGAATGGACTCTGGTCGACACAGTGAACGCATCTTATCCAAGTATGGTTCTACAATCACGAGGTTTTAAACAATCTACTGAAACAAAAGAATTACAAATACACTAATCATGCATTTTTAAAAAATGCCAGGAATATGCATAAAATAACTTTTCATCTTAGCAGCGCAGCCAGCTTGCCGTCAAAATACTGGCAGGCAGGCAGGCAGGCAGGCAGGCCGTCAGTACTCTCCAAAAATAGCTTGCTACTTTATTTGATACACATTTCTGAGGTTTAATTTTCTCATGTATTCAGCTTTGTTTCTCATGTCATTTGCCAATACAAAACGAACTAAAAATCTTCCCTAGCAAGTCTTCGGACGTAAACACACCGGTAATTTCTCCCAGGTGGTTCTGAGCTTGCCTTAGGTCTTCGGCTACTAGCTCGCCTGCTTGATGGTGTTGTAACTGGCTTAGTGCATTTTGTACGAATTCCTGACCTTTCGTTAAAGCGTCTATATGTCTGCGTCGGGCAATAAAAACATTATCTGCTGTACCATCAAAACCAACACTTTGTTTTAAATGTTGTTTTAATAAATCCATGCCGATATCTTTTTTTATCGACAGATAAAGTTGCGTGACATTGTCTTTTTCTACTATCGCTGGCGCAAGTTCCTGTAGATCAATTTTATTGTAAATTATGCTTAAGCTTATATGTTTAGGTAAGATTTTTAATAGCTTATCTGGCTCGGGATCATTGACATCAATCAGTAATAAAATTTTATCTGCTTTTTGAATTTCTTCATGCGCACGGCGTATACCTTCCTGTTCTACTGCATTATCACTGTCATGTAGTCCTGCAGTATCGATAATATGCAGTGGCATACCGTCAATTTGTATGCGTTCTTTGAGTACATCACGAGTGGTTCCTGCAATGTCGGTAACGATTGCTGCTTCATGGCCTGCCAGTGCATTAAGTAAACTAGACTTTCCTGCGTTAGGCTTTCCTGCAAGAACGACCGTCATACCATCGCGTAATAGGCGGCCTTGCTGAGCCGTTGCTAAAATATTTTGTATACTATCTAAAAGGCGGATAACACGTTTTTCGACGACCCCATCGCCCAAAAAATCGATTTCTTCATCTACAAAATCTATCGCAGCTTCTACATAGATACGTAGTGCGATTAACTCTTCAACTAGCTCATTCACTTGTCTGGAAAAAACACCTTGCATGGATTTTTGTGCAGAACGGGCTGACTTTTCGGTACTGCTTTCTATCAAATCAGCAATTGCTTCTGCCTGCGCCAGGTCCATTTTATTATTTAAAAAGGCTCTTTCCGAAAATTCACCAGGCTTGGCTATGCGTACACCTAAAGACAAGATACGCTTTAATAATATATCCATGATCACCGCTCCGCCATGCCCCTGAATTTCTACTGTGTCCTCTCCAGTGAATGATGCGGGATTAGGAAAAAAAATCGCTAAACCTGAGTCTATGATGCTGTGATCGGCATCATAGAAGGAAGAGTAATGAGCGTGACGTGCTTGCAGATCTTTATTGATTAATAACTCGGCTATCTGTTTCGCTTTTTTTCCAGATATTCTAATAATACCTACACCACCATTTCCTGGCGGCGTCGCAATTGCGGCTATGGTGTCTTGATGAGTGATAAGCATAAATAGTTCCTGAATAAAAAAGCGGCATAGGCTGTTCCACAATGCTGATTGTAATTCTAAGCAGTAGCAAAAAATACACAATATATGACACTCTACAGATTCTATGGTGGATTTTTATATATTATCTTAAAAACAAAAAAAGCCGAAGCAGCTTAAACTGATTCGGCTTTTTTTGTTTATTGTGCGCTGCTTTTAAGTTTTTCCAACAATTTTATTTGTTATATACCATTGTTGAATAATCGATAAAGTATTATTGGTTACCCAGTATAAAACCAGACCGGCGGGGAAGAACAAGAAAAATACAGTAAATACAATCGGGAACATACGCATGATTTTCGCTTGCAATGGATCAACAGGCGCAGGGTTCAACCTTTGCTGCAGGAACATGGTAATTCCCATAATCACAGGTAAAACGAAATACGGATCTTTTACTGATAAATCATGAATCCAGAGTATAAACGGGGCTTGTCTTAATTCAACGGTTTCAATCAATACCCAGTAAAGGGAAATAAATACCGGGATCTGTACCATAATCGGTAAACAGCCCCCCATAGGATTTACTTTTTCCTTACGGTATAAATCCATCATTTCCTGATTAAAGCGTTGTCTATCATCGCCATAACTTTCTTTTAATTGCGCTAAGCGTGGCTGTAGTTTACGCATGTTCGCCATCGATTTATAACTAGCCGCAGATAATGGGAAAAACAGCAACTTAATACAAAAAGTTACCCCCATAATTGCAAATCCCCAGTTACCAATATATGAATGAATAAAATTCAATAATGCATAAATAGGTTTACCAATAATAGTCAGCCAACTGTAGTCTACCGTCAATTCTAAACCGGGAGCAACAGCTTCCATCATCGGCTGTATTTTAGGGCCAGCAAATAGCTTGCTGCTGAATACCAGGCTATCATTGGCTGCAACCGTTGCAGGATTGGAATAAGAGCCAATAACAAAACGTGAATTACTTAATTCCTTGGTAAAGTAATGCTCCTCATTCTGTGCCGGTGGCACCCAGGCTGTAGCAAAATAATGTTGTATCATAGCCGACCAACCGCCAACGCTTGCGATTTTCAGGTCTTCTTCAGCCATATCATCAAAATCGATTTTCTGGTATTTATCTTGTTCCGTGTAAACCACAGCACCAGCAAAAGTACGAATAAAGGTATTACCTTTTCCATCACTGTAAGGCACTCTAAGCAATTGAGTATATTGTCTACCTGTCCAGTCATTAGCAGATTGGTTATCAATTTTTTGCTCTAAGCCAATAACATAACTACCCCGAGTAAAGGTGTAAGTTTTGGTATAGCTTAAGCCATTATTATCTGTCCATGTTAAAGGGACAGATAGAGTATTTTCACCTTTATTAAGCTGGTAGCGTGTCTGTGCAGAACTTAATTCGGTATTGTGATTAGGTGATTTGGTTGACTGGCCGCTTGTTAGTAGACCACTTTGACCTAAAAATAGTTTTTCAGCACTACTGTTAAATAAGCGAATTTTAGCATCTTCGCCCTTTATTACAGTGTAATCCAGTAAATCAAGATTACGTAATGTCCCGCCTTGTGTGTCTATTTCTAATTGGTAGGTATCTGTGGTAACAGTAATAATATTATCTGCTACATTTTCAGAAAACGGCAATTCAGCTGAGTCCTGATTATTATCTGAATTTATAGTAGTGGGATTGCCATTCGCATCAATCGTTGTTTGAGCAGTTATTTCTGGCTTTGGGCCATAGTCAACTTGCCATGCTTCCCATAACATTATAGAAATCATCGAAAGAATGACGATGAGTACAAACCTTATATTCTCCATTTTTACTTTCCAACTTTTTTGGGTACAGGATCATCAATATCACCATGATAAAAAGGGTGACACCGGAGTAA
>Ga0208648_1001656_pt1 | contig 17329 bp, 14 predicted proteins | sample AntAceMetag02UKL_FD_184772 | JGI IMG/M metagenome (GOLD analysis project Ga0208648, IMG submission 184772) | Saline lake microbial communities from Ace Lake, Antarctica - Antarctic Ace Lake Metagenome 02UKL (SPAdes) (version 2) | ecosystem: Environmental > Aquatic > Non-marine Saline and...
TGACCGCGTTTCGGATTGAGAAACTGGGCGGCCGCTTTCCGCATGAGTTGAGCGGCGGGGAGCAGCAGCGTGTCGCACTGGCCCGGGCCGTTGTTGCCAAGCCGAAACTGCTGTTGTTGGATGAGCCTTTTGCCAGTCTTGATTTTCGGACCGCGCGTTACCTGCGCCAGGAGTTGAAGAAACAACAGCGCCGACTGGGGCTTACTACGCTGTTTGTCACGCATAACCTTGCCGAGGCCCGCGAACTTGGCGACCGCATCGCGGTTATGAAACAGGGCCGCCTTGAGCAGAAGGGGACCATCGAGGAAATCTGGTTTCAACAGGCGCTTGATGAGGGCGGATTTCTTGAAAAGCCCAATATTTTGACGTGCAGCTATGCCGTTAATCTTCAAAACGGACTGGTTGAGGTCGGCTGGGCCGGCATCAAGCTCCTTGTTCCGGATGACGGTGTCGAGGTAAAAGGGGTTGCGATACTGCCGGATGAAATCTATATATCAGCGGAAAAAGCTTTGGGGCCGCCGATCAACCGGTTCGTGGGCCGGGTGAGCGACATTAATAGGGCTGACGGCATTGTGCAGGTGGCAGTTAGCGTGGGGGAAGAGATTTTGCGCGTGGAAATGAGTCCGGAGCATTTTCTGGCGCTTAATGTTTCCGAAGGTCAGCAGGTGCACGGCGTTCTCAAGCTGCGCGCTCTTAAGGGGCTTGGCTCATGCAGGACTGAGGATTACACAGCACAGTAAAAAGGAGATACAAAACATGATTGTGAAAAACGTTTTCAGAATTCTGCCGGTAGTTTTGGCAGTTTTTGGGTTACTCACCATGCCGGTGCAGGCTGAAGAAATCAATCTGTTTGCTGCTGCCAGCATGCGAGATGCGGTAGATGCGCTGTGTGATGCTTTTGCAGAAATAAATCCTGACGCTACGTTTCAGAAGAATTACGCTGCTTCAGGGCTCCTGGCAAAACAGATTGAAAACGGCGCACCCGCTGATATGTACATATCAGCCAATACGAAATGGATGGATTATTTGCAAGGAAAGAAAATGGTCAATGCTGCAAGCATTGCCGTGATTGCATACAACGAGTTGGTTTTCGTAGGCATGCCGGAATTGAAGGTTTCAGAGTTGAAAGACATAGTAACGCTTGAAAGGATCGCCATTGGGAGTCCCATGAGCGTGCCGGCAGGTCAGTACGCCATGGAAGCTTTGAAAAAATCCGGGATAGATCAGCAGCTGCATAAGAGGCTTGTCATGGCCAGGGATGTGCGTGAATGCCTGATGTATGCCGAAATGGGAGAGGTTGAAGGGGCGTTTGTTTATATGACGGATGCAAAGCAGATGGCCAAAAATACACGCGTGCTTTTTGTTGTGCCGCAGGAGCTCTATTCCCGCGTTACCTATCCGGCTGCATTGACTGCTTCCGGCAGTGCAAAAATACAGGCAGCCTCATTTCTGGATTATCTCAGGACCCCGGCCGCGCAAAAGATTTTTGCGTTGTTTGGGTTTACTGATAAATAATTATGTTTGCTTTCGGTCCCTCGGATTATTCTGCAATTTTTGTATCCGTTAAGGTTGCCGTGGTAGCAACCCTGATTTCGTTGCCCCTTGCGTTTACCGTGGCCTATTGCATGACTTTTAAAAGATTCAAAGGCATGCTTGTGCTGGATGTGCTGGTTAACCTACCCCTCACCTTGCCGCCTGTTGTGATCGGCTATCTTTTATTGATGCTGCTTGGCCAGAATGGCTGGATTGGCACATGGTTGCTTCAGCCCCTTGGTATCAGGATTATATTTACGTGGAAAGCTGCGGTTATTGCAACAATGGTTGTGGGTTTCCCCCTTATGGTGAGGGCCATTAGAACCAACATGGAGGCAATTGACCGGCGTCTTGTGGATGCATCACGCTTACTTGGCGCTGGCTGTTTTGACAGTATTTTTACAATAATAGTCCCCCTTTGCTTTCGCGGCCTGATTGCCGGCTCTCTTCTTATGTTTGCTAGAGGTCTGGGTGAATTCGGTGCTACGATTATTGTGGCCGGTAATATCCCGGGTGTAACCCAGACTATCCCGCTGGCCATTTATGACTATGTGAGTTCGCCAAACCGGGAGGTCATGGCAATGGCGCTCTGCTGTGTTTCAATAATCATTTCGGTTGTTGTGCTCATTGTCCATGAATGGCTCGGCAAACGTATGGGCAGAAGGGCGTGATATGGAGTTGCGGGTAGAGGCGAGCAAGCATCTGGGCACATTTGATCTTAACGTTGATTTTACGATTACCGGTAGCAGGGCCGGGGTTTTTGGCCCTTCAGGAAGCGGAAAATCAACCCTGCTCAGCCTGATCGCCGGATTAATTGTTCCCGACCGGGGCTTTATCAATCTGGATGGTAAAATTCTTTTTGATAGCAGTCATAGTGTGCATGTCATGCCTGAGAATCGTCGCATCGGCATGATTTCACAGCAGTCTCAACTGTTCCCGCATCTGAGTGTTCACAAGAACCTGCTCTATGGATACAAGCGCTGTAATTCCATCTATAGACAGGTCACGCCGGACGCGGTGATAGAGGTTCTGCAGATAGCCCCTCTGCTCACGCGGGGGGTTAACAATCTGTCCGGCGGTGAGAAACAGCGCGTGGCAATCGGCAGGGCGATTCTTTCAAATCCCCGTCTTTTGCTGATGGATGAACCCCTGTCTGCGCTTGATGATGATCTGAAGTTTCAGATTATTTCATATCTGAAGGATACCTGTGAGGTTTTTAATATTCCCTATATTTTTATCTCACATGCCCTGCTTGAAATGCGGGTGATGACAGACAGGGTTCTTAAGCTGGCTAATGGATGCGCCCGTGAACTGGTTACAGCAGAAGAACTCGCGCGCGGGAGCATGAAAGATTCAGGTAGCTATATTAACCTTCTTCAGCTGTCTGAGCCGCAATGCGCTGGCGATGTGCATGCTTACCGCTGGGGTGATGGGCAGCTCTTTGTGGCTGATACCGGTGTTCCGCCGGCAGTGCTTTTTGAGCTTTCATCGCGGGATGTTATTCTTTTCAAGCGTCACCCTGAAGTAATTAGTGCGCGTAACGTTTTTAAGGCAACAGTTGTTACTGCATTTGATATGGGTGTCAGGGTAGGGGTAGAACTGCAATGCGGCACTGAAAAACTCGTTGCAGAGGTCACCAAAAAAGCTGCGGATCAGATGGAGATACACGAAGGTACAGAGATCTATGCTGCCATCAAGGCTTTGTCGTTTAAACCGCTTCATTAATCCTTGAGCTTGAAACCGCAAACGTTAGGACATTTCCCTAAATGAGTGCAGCCGGTTTTTTTTGAAACGTCACCCCGCTGAAAAGCGGGGCCCAGAGACTATTTTTATAAGATTCTTCGGATGCCGGTTTTCGCCGCCATGACGAAAAAAGGCCCAGGATATTTATGGTTATAGTAAAAAGAAATCTGCTCTATTAACCTGTCAGTATACCTGTCCGGGATTCCTCCGGTTTCGCAAATATCTTCTAATTTTTATAATTCCGTCTTTTGCGTGATGTCAACATGTCGGGTAGTAGATTATTTCTATTGACAGCTGTTGTGTTTGCTACTACATAAGAATATATTACAAACCCTTCATGGAAGGAGCTTCGCATGGCAACTCAAAAAGCAAAAATATTTTATCGTGATCGCACAAAAATTGGTGAAGGCAAGAAGTCTCCACGGTTCAAACTGGTCGCTGTTTCAGGCATTGACATGAAAATTTATGCAAAACATATGCGTAAGCAGGAACTCGAGCAGATTGCCGAGGCTACCGGTGCTGAACTGGTGCTGCTTGCCGCTATCAAAAAAGGCGATAAGGACGAAGTCGAAGTTAAGGATTAACGTTTGCGCTTTTGAAGTAGCATACATTAAAACGTTGAGTTGTGATGTCCACGAGCGCTGAATGCTGCTCGGCAAGGGGGTTTTGAATGGCGCTGGTTCGTGAAAAAGACGGTCGCAGATTGCATGTCAAAAGCAGACTTATGGGCGAAAGCCTGGTGAGCAATTCGCTGTTGGATTCAATTGAGGCTGCACCGCAGGAGCGGCTGTTTCCGGATATCAATATTCTCAAGGTCGGGGGTCAGTCAATCTGTGATCTCGGAGCAAAGGCGCTTCCCCCAATTATTAAAGAGATTGCAGACAACCGCGAAAAACACCGCATGTTTTTAACCACCGGCGGTGGTACGCGCAGCAGACACATCTACTCAATCGGTATAGAGCTCGGCATGCCGACCGGCATTATTGCCCGTTTTGGTACCACCATTTCAGAGCAAAATGCCCTGCTTGTTGCCACGCTTTTGGCTCCTTATGGCGGTATTCAGATTGAGCATACTGATCTTATCAAGCTGCCGAATTATTTTGCGCAAGGGTGCATTCCCGTGACACACGGTATGCCGCCCTATGATTTTTTTGCGATTCCTACAAAGGGCCATATCCCCATGCACCGCACGGATGTCGGCACCATGCTGCTGGCCGATCTCACCGGTGCCCGATCCTGTATTTATATTAAAGATGAAACAGGGCTTTATACCGATGATCCTAAAAAAAATCCAGATGCTGAGTTCATAGCTGAAATTGGTGCGCAAACATTGCTGGACAAGGATCAGGATGACCTGATCATAGAGCGCCCCTGTCTTGAGATTCTGCAGAACAGCGAAGTAATTGAAAAAATCAGTATTATCAACGGAACCGTGCCGGGCCTGATTACCAAAGCTCTGAACGGTGAAACCGTCGGTACGATTATCTATCGGGAGTAGGCAGTCTCCTTCGCACGCGTTCGATTCGTTCTCCCTTCACCATAGTATCTACTTGTATAGTGCCGGGAAGTAAAAAAAAAGCTCTTGAGGAATCAGGGGCTTTTTTGTCGTTAATTTATAGGGAGCAAAAAAAAGGGGACAGGTGAATTATGTATTTTTAGTGGGAGGTGAGAACCTTGTTGCCGGTTTTTGTAATCAAAACCATGTGCTCACAGCGAGAAGACAGTTTTCCATCACGGGTCCGGACATCCCAGCCTCTGGTAGTTACAGCCCGGCGCCCTTGGTTGATCATAGGCTCTATGCAAAAAATCATTCCAGGCTTCAATTTCATTCCCTTATGAGGGCTGCCGTAGTTTGCAACCATTGGTTCCTCGTGCATATCCAGGCCGATAAAATGTCCTGCATAATCTCTCACAACCGAGAAACGGTTGCTTTCCGCATGACTCTGTATGGCAAACCCAATATCACCCAGGGTATTTCCTGGTATGGCTGCTTTAATTCCCCGGCTTAGGCATTCCTCGGTAACGGATATTAGATGGGAGGCCTCGTTGGAGATTTTTCCTACTCCGATGGTTTTAGAACAGTCTGCAAAGTAGCCATTTTTTTTAATAACAAGGTCGATATCGATAATATCACCTACTTTTAGTAGGGTATCATCAGGAATTCCATGGGTAATCTGGTCATTGACAGAAAGGCAGGAGACGGCGGGAAATCCTGCATAACCCTTACAGGAACCAACAACCCCCATTCTGTCTATTTCCGCTTCTATCATTGCATCAAGGGCAAAGGTTGTTATCCCCGGGCTTACCCATGCAAGGCTTTTCTGTAACAGCTGGGAGATAAGTTCAGCCATTTTGGATATCTCGATAATCTCTTTCTGCGTTTTAATCATTCCCATTATTTTTCACATTTCTTTTTCTGGTTTATTTTTTCTTCGGTACAGTATTCCGTGGGACGCTCGTAATTGGATGTGCCCATTTTTAGGGAAAATCCATAGCGACATTTTCTAATGGTCATGCCGTTTTTATTCTTATCATTCTTTTTCGAGTGCGGAGCGACAGAAAACGTTATTTATTAGCCTCTTTCGCCTACGGTCATAGGTCGTGGACTCCGAGCCTCCGGCGGCAGCTAGACCCCGCCCTAAAAGTAAATGTCGCGTTCGCCGTTTTGAATACGTTTGCGAGCTTTTTTAAGTTCAACAACTTGTGCTGTTGTAAAGTCTGTAGGGCGATCTTCAATTTCACCAAGCTCTTTGCAAATAAGTTCGTTACCCATCGTTTTCGTCTTAGGGCTAGCAAAGTCATCAAGGTATTCTTGAAGGGTTACGATCGCATTCATTTTACAGAAGTGGCCTTCTTTTCCAGTTTTGAGCAAGGTCATGATTTTGTTACCGGTACGACCGCAACGATAGCCAGCTGTACAGAACGAGATGATGTGTCCACGTTTTATACTTTCTTGTACAACGGTATCTAAGCTCCTCATATCACTAAGTACAAACTGCTGTCTCTCGCTTTCCTGGTGTCCGTCAGAAATAGTTTCCTCATTCGGAAAAGCATCAGCATAGGCACCAATTCCGAGGCGGGAATCAGCATCACGTTGTGTAATCATATCAATTACAGAATCGAGTATTTCAGGTTTTTCACGGTTTGTTATGATTAAGCCTGCATAAGGAATTGCAACACGTAAAACCGCAACAATATATTTAAAGTCCTCATCGCGTACCCCGTATTTTACCCAAGAAAAATCAGTGCCTTCTGCTGATTCAAGACGAGGAGCAGAAACGGAGTGGGGTCCGATTCCATAGTGTTTTTCGAGATCGGCAGAATGAGCAACAAGTCCCATTACTTCAAATTTCCAGTCATACAAACCAAACAGAGCACCTACTGCAACGTCATCAATTCCTGCATCCATTGAGCGATGGAGGGCATATAAACGCCACAGGTAATTTCCTTTAAGAGTTCCTTCAGGGTGGACTTCTCGATATGTTTTTTTGTGATATGTTTCTTGAAATACTTGGTAGGTTCCAATTCCAGCTTCTTTAAGAATTTTCAAACCATCAATTGGCAGTGGAGCGGCGTTTATATTTACACGGCGAATTTGTCCAAATCCATGTTTCGTTGGTACTTTTACACTGTAAACGGCTTTCATACTGTCCGCAATGTACTGTGCATCTGTTTCTGGATGTTCACCGTAAACCATTACAAGTCGTTTGTGTCCAATTTTCCCAGCTAACACTGCTGCTTCTCTTTTAATTTCGTCCATGCTGAGAACGCGACGTTTCATAGTATTATTATCACTGCGAAATCCGCAATATTTACAGCTGTTTACACATTTACTTCCGCAGTAGAGTGGGGCAAATGTGACAAGGCGGTTGTCATACACATGCTTTTTTATTTCACACGCAGCCGTATATACTTCTTTGCGTAATGCTGGGTCCGTGACATTGACCAGCGCCGCGACATCTTTAGAGGGCATTAAGTTGATTTCATGTGCTTTTTTCAGAATTGCACGAATGCGCTCTGGTGAAGCTTTTTTGTTAGCAGCAATTTCAGCTTCAATTGCATTGTCATCAATAAAATCTTTGCCGTGGTCTAAATAGCGGTCAATTTCAGCTTGTCTTATGAGATGATCCTTCCAGTTTTTAATTTTTTTTGGATCGTCTTTCATTGTTTCTCCTTTAGATTTTGCCAATACAAAATATAGCAGGTTTTGCATGTCAAATCTTGTTAACTATCGCACCCTATGAGGAGGAGGGGAAATTTTATCTGCTACAAGAGAGTAAGAATGCGCAAAATTAGCTTTCCTACCCTTGGTTTCAGAATTAGAAGAAATATTTTATATTCTTCAATCTCTTTATCTCAGGTGGCCATTAATAATTGTAAAACATACCAATAACAAAAATGGGTATAAAATAAAAGGTATCAGTCCTATTGTTTAGTCATCTTTGGGAAAAGGGGTCAGCCAATGCCCTGAGCCAGCAGGCGAAAGAGGCTCCGCATAGCGGGGCAGTGAAACGGCAATCCTGAATCCGCTCTTTTTCCTTGCCCTATTTTGTTTCGCACAGCTCACACCTTTCTACAGCACCCTGTATTCAAGCTCGACCCCATCTTTAGCCCCTCGAGAGTTTCGGGGCGGGGCGCTCTTTTGCGGCTACCAATTTTCCAAACCTCTGTGGTGAGTTTGTCGAACTGTTGGAGCCTCAGTGGGCGAGCTGACGATGGGTCACCCAATAAGCCAGCCCACCACTCAACAGGTTGCCTAGCGCGATGCCCGCGACGAGCCCGGTGAAACCGGCTAGCCGACTGCCCAGCAGGCTGAGCGGTATGATAAACAGGAAAACCCGGCTCAGATTGATCCCCAGGACCGGCCGTGGTTTGCCGATGACGTTGAGCATCTTGCTCAACCACATGCTGAGATAAACGCCGGTATGCCCGGTCACCGCGATGATTAAATAGATGGCGCTGAGATGAATGATGAGCGGATCTGAGCTGAACCATCCGGACATGAATTTTGCCGTTGGAAGCAGTAGCAAAAAAGCGACGGCGCTATAGAGCAGAGCAAACCAGGTACTGATCCGGCGGACTTCCTGCACCCGGTGGTGAGCGGCCGCGCCATAGTTGTGGCCAACAAATGGAACGATCGTGGTGCCGTAAGCCATGGCAATGATCAGAAGAAAGGCCTCGATGCGCGTGCCGGTCGCCATGGCGGCGACGGCCTGCACGCCCCCGACGCCTGCGGCAATACGAATATAGAACCCTTGCGCAATGGGATTAAGAGCTTGAGTGATGGCGGCCGGAATACCGAGTCGGATGATCTCCCTCCACGACTGCACTAGCTCGCGGGTGTGCGGCACGGTCCAATCAATCAGCCGGTGCTTGATATGCAGGAGGATCAACGATACGGATCCGCCCAGCGCACGGGCAATCACGGTGGCGATGGCTGCGCCTTTCATGCCGAGAGCGGGAACGGGCCCCCATCCGAAAATTAAAATGGGGTCAAGAATCACATTTAGCAACGCACAGAGACACATGACGATCACCGGACGAACCATGTCGCCGGCGGCGCGTAGACAGCCGTCGCTGACCGGCGGCATAATAGCGGCCACCGCAAAGAGAAACCAAATCTGCATATATTCATGCACCAGCTCCAGCACACGGCCCTCCGCTCCGAGCAGGGAAAACAGCGGGTCGATGGAGAAATAACCGACCGCACTGATTACCACCGTGCCGAAGATGGTCAGAACCAGACCGTCGGAAACCGTGCGAGCGGCGAGTTTCCGATTTTTCGCGCCGAGCGCCCGGGAGATGATCGACGCGGCTCCAGACGAAAACCCCATGGCCAGCGCTCCGACCGCCATAACTACCGCGAAGGTGAACCCCATGGCCGCCAGCTGATCGGTTCCCAATCGCGACACATACCAGGTGTCCGTCAGGTTGAATATCATGATGGCCAGCATGCCGCCGATGCCAGGTAAGGTCATTCGGGCCAAGTGTCCTTTTACACTGCCTTCGAGCAACTTACTCATGTGCGCTGACCCACTTCTGTTTCAAGCGGCCGCAGTCGTCGATCACCATGTAAAGACAGTACATATTTTGTCTGTTCCCTATTCTTTCTTCTTAAACGACCAAATAGAAGGAGCACAGATGAGAAAATATAAGCAACTCACCAGTGATCAACGATACCAAATTTATGGGTTAACGCAAGCGGGTTTGAATCAAACACAAATTGCCCAAAATAAGCAATAGGGGACAGGCAAATTATGTATTCCGTCTTTTTTACATATTTTGTCTGTCCCCTATTGCTTATTTTGTTCCTATTTTCCCTTTTGTGCCTAGGTTGTAAAACTATTTTAGGAGTTGAAGTAACTTATAGTAACTTAAATTTACCAATAATGACTAATTTGGCTTGACATGGTTTTTTGTTTTCTATATCTTAAAGTGCATCATCGACATGGTCCCCTGAGAAAAATGCGACATTCAGCGAACGGTGTGGCACACAGGGAGGGGCTGTTATCTAAATAAAATGATAGTGCAGAGCTAAACGGGCTCTGCTGAGGATATTTCATCTCCGAGTTGCGACGTTCTACGGGCTCTAAGCCTATGGAAGCGCGAACGACAGGGTTTGGTTTAAAAAGGCCATGCCTCCCGTGCTGGGGCTTGCTCGATGAAGATAAAATAGTTATTTACGGCAATCTGAGCAATGGCAATATCAAGGGTTCAGTGGTCTCTGGACAGCTGGGAACGCCTATTGCAAATGCGCTGGTGAAAACCGACATGGGCGGCTATGAAACGCTTACCGACACCAATGGACAATTTATGTTAAGTGGCGTGGTTTCCGGCCCGGAAAATAATGAACTAAGCTATGCCCTTACGGCATCTGTCGACGGCTACCTCAGCCGGACCGAGGATGTAACCGTGATCGACGGCGATGACCAGACGGTTGAGTTCATTCTGGTGCAATGCGTGAATAATGCTGACTGCGACAATTATATTTTTTGTGACGGCGCTGAGCAGTGTATTGACGGCGCATGCACTGCTAGTCCCGGCAACCCCTGTGAGTTAGATGAAATCTGTAAAGAGGCTAGAGACCTGTGCATTTCCGAGGAATGCGATCTGGAATGGGACCTGGACCTTGACTGTGACGTTGATAAAGATGATTCCAAGCTGCTTAAACTGCAGCAAAAAGAAGAAAAAACCGATCTCAAGAACTTGCAAAAAGCCGAAAAAACGGAGATGAAGGCTGCTATAGGTTCTTCTGAGGAATGCGGTCTGAAATGGGACCTGGACCTTGACTGTGACGTAGACAAGGACGATTCCAAACTTCTTAAGCTCCAGCAGAAAGAAGAAAAATCCGATCTCAAGACCCAGCAAAAAGCTGAAAAAACGGAGATGAAGGCTGCGCTACAGTAAAAAGAGCACAGGAAGTAAAAGAATAGCCACACTGGCAGGGCCTTTATTGGCTCTGCCTTTTTTTGTTACCTGGCTGAAACGCGTCAGAACCAAGGCCGTTTAGGGACAAAAGCGGGACACTAAAAAAGCACCTACAGCAAAAAAGCTGGAAGTGCTTGAAATATCTGGAGCCGGCGATGGGAGTCGAACCCGCGGCCTATTGATTACGAATCAGTACATATTTTGTCTGTCCCCTATTTTCTATTCTTTCCCTTGTTGATCGAGCATCTCGAAATGCGCTGCGATCCTACTCAAAGAATACATTCCAATCAGTCGCTGAAAGTGACCCCACTCGCTAACGCTCCTGCCTCTCCGCACAAAAAAAGTTGGTGAAATCTGAAAAATTTAAGCTATATAATCAGTATAAGAAAGCTGTAGAGCTTATGATTAAGTAGAAATTTTTTCAATAGTTATCAGAACTATCTTAACACCAACCATCTTAATCTAACATCAAGGGAGATGATGCTATGAAAAAGTTAACGGCTGTATTGTCTTGCGTTAGTTTCTGTATCACCATCGCTGTTCTCTACCCCGGTCACGCAGCTTGTGAAGAGCCATTACAGATTTGTAATTGCGATACGGGAGTGATGGACATGGAAATTTTCTCCGCGGTAACAGAAACGACTGTAACGATGAGTGATTTGATTGAAGAATGCGCATCTGGTGCAGAAAAACGTAGGGTTTTTAAAAAGTGTGTATCAAAACTCACCAAGACGTGGAAGAAAGATGGCTTGATAGATCGTAGAGAGAAACGTGATATTAAACGCTGTGCAAAACGGTTCACGCCGGTAGAGACAGTTGATTTTGTGGATGTTGAGCGATATCTCGGCTTATGGTACCAAATTGCTTCCTATATTAATCCTTTCATAGGAGATCTCGCAGGGGTAACGGCTGAATACAGTCTTAATCAAGATGGTACGGTCAAAGTACTAAATAATGGAATTATTGGTGGTTTAGACGGAACCCCGGTAACGATAGAAGGGGTTGCCCGGGTAGTGGACGAGCAAACCAATGCAAAACTTGCTGTAAGCTTTCCCGACTTTGGTATTATCGATGAATCCGAGTACTGGATCATCGAGCTGGATGACGACTATTCCTACGCAGTGGTGACCAACTCCAAGAGGAGCTCATTATTCATCCTCAATCGTACACCGACCATGGGAGAATCCCTCTACCAGGATATTATCGATAGACTTGTTATGCAGTGTTTTGATCTGGAACAAATCATAATTACACAGCAATTCGATGAAATGCCATAGTAGAGTTTGCAGATAGTGAACCTTATGTAAACATCCCTTTTTTGGAGGAGCAAAAGGAGCAAAAAAAGCAAAGGGGACAGGCAAATTATGTATTTTGTCTGGCCCCTATTTCCCCCTTAAAACTTTCCGTACCGCTTCTTTGCGTGCCCAAAGAAGCGGTACCCCCAAGAGCGTAGCGGTCAATCTATGATTGACTCAAGGGCACCCGTCTCGGTTGCGCTCCGATGGGGTTTGAAACCTTAGAATCAAAGCCGCAAAAAAAGATACATCGAATTAGAAAATTCCGAGGACACCATACTGATTTCGAATGCCCTGAGTTTTAAAAACTGATATGATGTCGCCGGATTTCCCTACTTAACCATCGTATATTAGAAAGACATGTTTGAAAACACTCATAAACTATCAAACAAAGCAAATCGCAGCAAATCGAAAAGAATATGGCATTTACTATGATCAACTAAAAAAACCATCGTATTACCGTTTGATTGAGGCCGATGAAGAACGCTGCCGTCTCATCTCCGAAATCAAAGGCAAGGCCGGCTACCTCTTTAATCAAACAAAACCATTTGCACATGCTATTTCTCCGGGATGCAGGATTTGCGGAGAAGGTCATTGGTCGTGCCTTTTCGTGAATAACCGCTGCAACTGCCACTGTTTTTATTGCCCTACGGCCCAGGTAGATACATCAATACCTGAGACTCAGGGTATTACTTTCGATAATCCTGAAAAATATATTAACTACATTAAACAGTTCGCATTTAAAGGAATTGGGTTGAGTGGCGGAGAGCCCTTGCTTACGTTCGGTACTACCATTGATTTTCTGTCAAAAATAAAAAAAGAATTAGGAGATTCAATTTATGTTTGGATGTACACCAACGGAACACTTCTCAACAAAGAAAAAGTAATTACATTAGCTGAAGCCGGCTTGAATGAAATTCGCTTCGACCTTGCTGCCACTAAGTATAAAACCAAAAAATTGAAACTTGCGTTGGGAAAAATTCCAAACGTAACCGTTGAGATACCTGCAATTCCAGAAGACATAGCATTGTTAAAAAACATGGTTGTCGAACTCGACAGCCTTGGCGTAGACTATCTCAACCTTCACCAAATGAGACTTACACCCTATAATTTTAAAAATCTTTTCCACCGGAATTATACTTTTTTACATGGTCAAAAAATCACGGTTCTGGAATCGGAATTAACGGCACTGGAAATCATCAACTTTGTTTTTCAACAGGATTTGCGTTTAGCAGTAAATTATTGTTCCTTTCATTACAAGAGTCACTACCAAAAAGCCGCTTCCCGCAAAAAAGCTGCTGCTTTTGTTTTGAATGGCCAGGAAGAAATAAACCAAAACGGTTTTATTCGCATTCTAAGACTACAAGGAATTTCCATGCCGCTTGAAGCATTGGAAAAGCAGCTGACTCGTCTATCTCCTCAAGGGAAGGGATGGCAGACTTCACACGATCAGAAACAGATCTTTCTAACAAAAAGCCTGCTCCTTCAGATATCACTTGGCGAGGAACCTGTTTTTGTAGATTACAAGACAGTAAGAATCAATCAAAAGCCATTAGACGAAGGAACTGAGACTACAGTTTCCGGGTCGAAGAACATTTTCGTGGCGAAGGAAACCAGCAGTGCCTCCATCCAAATTACACCAGAAGACAGGCAAGGTTTTTGTGAAATTTTACAAGGTCGTCTGGCAGATAATGCGATGGATTCAGAAGAACTTTTTAATGTTGCGACAAAGGAACTCCCTGCCACCGGATTTGCGGAATACTTTTAGTTGGTTATATCAATAATGTAAAGGAGAACTTAGGGGCGTGATGTTCGTGGCATAAAAAAATTCCGCCTGCGAGCGATGTGCGATTACTGTTCTTTCAGTCACATAGTATTTGTCGTAGTGCGAAAAATACTATTCCGTCTTTTTTACATATTTTGTCTGTCCCCTATTCTTCTTTGAAGATACTTGGTATCTCCCTTTCTTCCGGACCTTAACGGAAGACAGCACCAGCTCAGAAATACCAAAAAGATTGCAAAATATTACCTTGATAATTTTCAATTACGACAGATGTATCGAGCACTTTCTTTTTTGTGCTCTTAAGACTTACTATAAACTCTCAGAAGATAAGACCAGTAAATTGTTATGTCATCTTAAAATTATCCATCCTTATGGAACTGTAGGTTCCCTTAAGTGGCAAGATAAAACCAGCTCAACAGCTGTACCTTTTGGTGCAGAACTGAAACCAAACCAACTTGTCAATTATGCTCAAAAAATTAGAACTTTTACAGAGGGTGCAATTTCTGATGATATGCCAGATTTAAGAACTAGAATTGATGATGCTGAAAGGCTTGTTTTTTTAGGCTTTGCTTTCCATCAATTGAATATGGACTTACTGAGCGATATTGATATGGTCCAATATGAGAATAGTAATAAGATTAAATGCTATGCTACGGCATTGAAATCCTCCCAAAGCGACCAAGACTCAATCGCAAGTTCTATTCAATACCTATTTAAGAACAAGGTAACGATAAACATTGAGGATAACACTTGCGCTCAGTTATTTAATAATTATTCTAGAAGCCTAGGTTATGCGCAAGACAGGTTGCGTAAGTCAGAGTTTCTTATTGGTTAAAACAGTCGTTTAGGGATCAATGGATAAGTACATATTTTGTCTGTCTCCTATTTTCTTTCTTCAAACAGAAGTTTTTTTTAGCTATTACATATTTTGTCTGTCCCCTATTTTTTCTCCCTGTATTACCTGGCTGAAACGCGTCAGAACCAAGACCGTTTAGAGACAAAAGCGGGACACTAAAAAAGTACCTACAGCAAAGAAGCTGTAAGTGCTTGAAATATCTGGAGCCGTTGATGGGAGTCGAACCCGCGGCCTATTGATTACGAATCAGTACATATTTTGTCTGTCCCCTATTCTCTATTCTGCTCCCTTATACAGTTGGTTGCGTCTAACTCCCAACTCCCGAGCCAGCTCAGCTGCTGGCTTCCTGCCCTCTGACAGCAACCGAACTGCTTCTCGCTTAAACTCTGCTGTGAATTGGTTTCTTTTTCTCATTGGACACTCCTTCCACTTCTAGTGTATACATTTTGAAGTGTCCATCAAACTGGGGGAGGTTCATTCCGTCTTTTTTACATATTTTGTCGGTCCCCTTTTTTCTCTTTGTTGAAAGTATCGGAATGACCCTGTGTGGGCGGGTGAAGCCCGGAGTCGCAAATATTTATTCTGCCGCGTGGCGCATTACTACAGGTGAAAAGAAATGATAAACAAACAGGATGTTCTTGCCGGTATCGTTGCACCTATCAAACGCTATAACCATAAAATGGCCAATGATTTTTCTGACTGGCAGCCTTTGGAAGATGCCGCAGCCATGCTGCTGCAGGGAAAGACGGTTAAGGATGAAGATTTTATTCCGCCGTTCAGACCCCTGCTGAAGATGATGCGCATGATTATGGAGAAGTCCAAAGACAATTCCTGGAGTTGGTCGGACCCGGAGGTTCTTGCTGTTTTCAAGGAGGTTTCAGAAGGAGAGGTTTATAACCTGTTTGCCGAGACTATTGTTGATATTGTTACCGGTATTATAAAAAAGAGTGATGTCGGTACTTTAGTTGAGGTCGGTGCCGGAACCGGGAAGGTCACTGCAAATCTTTGTCAGGCAATGAAGGAAAGCGCAATTACGGATGTTCCGCTGATCATTTCTGATCAGTCGCCCATGATCAAACAGACCGGAGATCAGCTTCGAAAAACCTATCCGGAAATAAATATCATGGATATTGTCTGGGACCTTAAGAAGGGAACACCTGACTATTTTGACACCGCCGTTAAAAAACCGGTACTGGTATTTGAACGGTTCTGTATGCCCTATGCCGGTTATGATGCCATTGATGTGATCGCGGAAGTTGCTGACATCCTGATTCTGGTGGACGATCTGAGCATCTCCGGTGAAAAAGCCTCTTTTGACAGGATCTATGAACGGATTGGGTCACAGTTCCTGGTCTTTGATGAAGTCAGAAAACGTCTTGACAAACATTTCTCTTTTATCCATGTATGTGACGGGGTGATTATTGAGATGGTCAATTCTCCGGTGACCAGTTTTACTTTGGCTGTTAAGTAATAAGCGTGATCCCGATTTTTTTGTTTGGCTGAAACAAAGGAAAAAAGGACAGGTAAATTATGTAAATTGCAAAAAAATTAGCATCAAAGTTCTATGCGCCTGTGATAACAGATAAAACTGTCAGATTTTCAAGCTTGCGTGGATAATAAATTCAGTTTTTCTTATGCCGAAAATAGGCGGGACAAACAGAATTTTAATTTGGCTGATGCCTTGCAGGATGAGGGCGGGTTTTTCAAATCAAGCGGGTCGGACCAAGCTAACTATCTGAAATAACAAAACTAAGCCTCTTTTTAGGGTTTTTTTTAATGCTTAAAAGCAACTTTTTGTTGTTGAAATGGACACTTTAAGATAAAAAACTCTCTAGAAAATACAAGGACTGAAAGAAAAGGGGAGAACTTAGGGGACGTTCTTTCCTAGGAGGAATTGTTATTTCTTCTGCATAATAAAGTGGACGGTTTGATCTTCCCCCAGAAAAACGGACACTTCGGTTAAGGGGCACTCATGGCGTTTTCAAATGCCATGGGGCTTTTGTTACCTATTGAAGAATGCCTTCGCTTGCGATTATAAAACAACTCTATGTAGCTAAACAAGCTGCTTCGTGCTTCCGAGCGGGTTTTGAAGTCCTCGAACACTACCCACTCTGTTTTTAATGAATGAAAAAAACTCTCCATCGGTGCATTGTCCCAGCAATTGCCTTTTCTGCTCATGCTGCACACAAAGCCCAATTCCTGCAACAGCTTTTGATATGAAACCGCAGCGTACTGTGCGCCTTGATCAGAATGCAACAGCACGCCCTTGACTGACCTACCTCTGCGATCAGTAGCCATTTTCAAAGCGTTCTCGACCAACTCAGCACTGTTGCTGGTTCCCATGGACCAACCAACTATCAACCGTGAGTAAAGATCCATAACGGTAGCAAGAAACAACCAGCCTTTTCTTGTCGGTATGAACGTTACATCAGATACCCATTTCTGGTTGGGCAGTTGCGCGGAAAAACACCGATTCAAAATATTGCCAGCAGGTTTTTTGGTGTTACGTGAGTCGGTCATTCTTACAAAACGCCTATGAACCCTTGACTCAATGTTGCCCTTATGCATCAGCTGCGCAACGGTATTAACGCCAACCGTTTCACCCTGGTCTACCAGTTCTTCGCAAATCCGGGGAGAACCATATATCTGCCTGCTCTCAAGATGGATTTGGCGTATCTTGCTTATTAAATA
>Ga0208648_1001657_pt1 | contig 17324 bp, 15 predicted proteins | sample AntAceMetag02UKL_FD_184772 | JGI IMG/M metagenome (GOLD analysis project Ga0208648, IMG submission 184772) | Saline lake microbial communities from Ace Lake, Antarctica - Antarctic Ace Lake Metagenome 02UKL (SPAdes) (version 2) | ecosystem: Environmental > Aquatic > Non-marine Saline and...
ATTTCATCTTCCAGACGTTTTTATGATGAATCTAATCAGGCGCTTATCAGCGCCTGATTAGATTTTAATGGTTAATTATTCCAACAATTTCCCTGTCCATGGGAACCTCTTTGCCCGCCTCTTCCTGACCGTTCGCCTCGACCCTGACCAAATCCTCTGCCCATGCCAAGTTCAGGTGAGATTTTTTTTGCAGCCAACAGAAAGTCAATGCGTTTGCTCATTACCTGTTTTTGCAGGTCCATGATTTCCTGGGATAATTTGTCAAGTTTGGCTCTGTCAGGTTCAGATGTTTCCATGAGCATTCTCATTTCCTGTCGTTTTGCAAATTTTGCAGATCTCAACTCATAGGTTTCATCAATGAATCCCTGGCGAAGTGCACTCAGAGCATCTCTCTGATCCTTGGACAAGTCATTGAAAGCACCTTGTCCCCCGTTTCTTGGACAGTCCTGATTATCGCCATAACCCATACCCTGGCCTCGGCCCTGGCATTTGCCCTGACCCCATGCAAAAGCGCTTCCTGATACAAGAGCAATAATAAGCAGTGAACTTAAGATAATGATTGATTTTTTCATAATAACCTCCAGTTAAAGTTTAGTTTGTTAATGGAACTTTGTTTCGTTCTGTTGAAACAGGATATAGCAAATGGTGTGCCAAAGGGGAAAATATTTTATAAGTTATTGACTTTTCAATATGTATTTAAAATTATGCAAATTAAAGCATTGTTATTGAATTATTGATAGTGTATACTTTTTACCCAGAGCTATGTATCCAGGTGTGTAGAAAGTACCCACAATTATGATATCTGGAAATCAAGTAGCACGTAAACAAAGGCGTTTGTTCCATGGTATTGTTTTTGCTTATAATAAATGAATGCTAAACGCTTAACCTCCTGCAAATATCCATCAGACAGGGCTATGCGATAATTTCTTTTAACGGGCTGAACTATTACAAAAAAAGAACATTAAAAAAAATGAAAAAATATAAATTTACTTTGATATCCCCTTTATTTCTCATTGGTATTTTATTGATCATGCTACCGATTTTTACATTCATGACTCTTGACAGGCTTGAAAAAGAAAAGGAATTTTTTACCCAGAGATTATTGGAAAAGGGTGTCTCATTGATCAGGACATTTGAGGCCGGAACCCGAACGGGGATGTTCACCATGCGGTGGGGAGCAAATAGAATCCAGGCCATGCTTTTGGAAACCGCATTGCAGCCTGAAGTTATCTATATGATGATTACATCAAAGGATGGCCGGATCCTGGCACACTCGGATGCATCCATGGTGGGACAGATTTTTGATGCCATGTGCGGTATAGTAAAGATAGATGAAGATATGGCCATGGTCTATCACAGGGTAAGATCGCAAAAAGATCAGACTCAGGTTTTTGAAGTGTTCAAGAGGTTTGTACCCATCAGGTCCAGGTCCAGGTCCATGCGCGGTCATATGCGCAAGGGTGTAATACCAATGCACAGGTATCAGGATTCACGGGATATGCAGAATTTTGAAAAAGGAATCAAGGATTGGAGCCAACCATATATTCAAAGCCAGGACGGGCAAATGCCTGAAATGGCAGAACATTATATTTTTGCCGGACTTTCCATGGAAAGGGCAAGGGTCGCCCGGGACAGATTGGTAAAAGAGACTGTCTGGCGGGGCATTCTTTTTTTTATATTGGGATGCGTGGGTATGGCAGCCTTGTTTGTTTTCCAGGCGTACAGGTCTGCAAAAGCCTCCCTGACAAGTGTTAAGGCATTTTCCGACAATGTGATCCAGAACATGCCCTCAGGGCTTATTACGATTAATCCTGACCATGAAATCACATCTGTGAACAATGCTGCAAAAAATATTTTAGGAGGGGATTTGACTCAACCCTATCCGCAAATGGTTGAATTGATAAAGGAAATGGAAATATCTCAAGATGTTCTCAACCGGGAGATCAATCTTGTTGTTGCTCCAGACCGAAAAATTGGTCTGGATATAACGGCATCTCCTATTAAGGATTATGAAAATCAAATCATGGGATATTTATTTCTTTTCAGGGATTTAACCCAGATAAGGGAGCTTAAAAAACAGGTGGAGACAAACAAGCGCCTTGCAGCCATTGGAAAGCTTGCAGCAGGTGTTGCCCATGAAATCAGAAATCCTTTGAGTTCAATCAAAGGGTTTGCAACTTATTTTGGTAAACGATATGAGGACAAAGACTCAGACAAGGAGATTGCAAAGATTATGGTCAAGGAAGTGGAACGTATCAATCGATCCGTTACACAGTTGCTTGAGTTTGCAAAACCCATGGCCGTTGAAAAAAAACAAGTGGATATCAAAGAGATGATCACCCATTCTTTAAAACTTGTTCACCATGATCTGGGGAAAAAAAATATTGAAACAAGGGTCAATATTGATACAAAAAAAATAGTAATTCACACAGACGGTGACCGGATGAACCAGGTCCTTTTAAACCTGTATATCAATGCAATAGAGGCATTGGATGACAAAGGAATACTGGAGATACAGGTACAGAATGCAGCCATGGATGAGCAGATTGAAATAAGGGTTAAGGATAATGGCCAGGGTATAGATGAGGCATCACTTGATTTGATTTTTGATCCCTATTTTACCACCCGGCCCACGGGCACAGGGCTTGGTCTTTCAATCGTTCACAGGATCATTGAAAATCTTGATGCAAGCATTCGTGTGGAGAGCAAAAAAGGTAAGGGTACATGTTTTATTATCAATCTGCCTGTTTCATAAAAGGATAAAAATGAAAAAAATACTTGTTGTTGACGATGATGCAGCCCATGCCAGAATGCTTGAGACAGTGATGGCAGACTGGGGGGTTGTGATTCACCTGGCAGATGATGGGGCAATGGCCGTTGATAGGGTAAAAAATCAGCCCTTTGATATTGTTCTGATGGATATGAAAATGGTGAAAATGTCCGGGATGGAAGCGCTGCAGTTGATTAAAGCCTATAATCCTTCTTTGCCCGTGATCATCATGACGGCCTATTCATCCGTACAGACTGCTGTGGAAGCCTTGCAAATCGGGGCCTATGATTACCTGACCAAACCCCTGGATTTTGATAAACTGAAATTAACCATTGAACATATATTTGAAAGTATTTCTTTAAAAACAGAAAACAGGCATTTGAAGATCCAGTTAAAGGAGAAAGATTTTTCCCATGACATTCTTGGAAAAAGTCCTGCTATTCTTTCCCTGCTGGATACCATTCACATGGTGGCACCCACTGATGCCAATGTTCTGGTCATGGGCGAATCAGGGACGGGCAAGGAACTGGTCGCATCTGCCATCCATTTTAATTCTTCACGAAAAGATCATCCCTATGTAAGGATTAATTGTGCTGCTATTACTGAGACCCTTCTTGAGTCAGAACTTTTCGGTCATGAAAAAGGATCATTCACGGGTGCAGACAAAAAAAGAAAAGGACGGTTTTTACTGGCAGACAAGGGCAGTATACTTTTGGATGAAATCGGTGAAATGAGCCTTGCCATGCAGGCAAAGCTGTTAAGGGTAATTCAGGAAAAAGAAATCACACCCGTGGGAAGTGATGAAAATATTAAAACAGATGTGAGGATTATTGCTGCAACCAATAAGAATTTAAAGCAAATGTCAGAACAGGGAGGCTTTCGCCAGGATTTATACTATCGGCTTAATGTTGTGAGTGTCGAGATCCCTCCCTTAAGGGAAAGAAAAGAAGATATTCCAACCCTGGCAAATCATTTTTTAGAAATTTTTTCAAAGAAAAATAAAAGAGATATAAAAGGCTTTTCTTCAGATGCAATGGATGCCATGATCCGGTATGAATGGGAAGGCAATGTCAGGGAATTGATTAACAGCGTGGAAAGGGGCGTGGTTCTTGCCAGGTCTGACTATATCTGCAAAGAAGACCTTTCGTTTATAAAGGTAAGGGCTGCTGATGGAATTGAAGGGGAAACGGATTTTGGAAATATCAGGCTTTCCCAGATAGAAGAAAAAGCGATTCTTTCCACCCTTGAATCAGCCCGGGGCAACAAGAGTGAAGCTGCCAGAAGACTTGGTATTACAAGGAAAACCCTGCTAAAGAAATTAAAACAATATGAAAAAATTTAGGAATAGTTCGGCCCGATAAAAGAAATTATCTCAAAGCCCTGTCTGATGGATATTTGCAGGAGGTTAAGCGTTTAGCATCGAAACAAATATCCATCGGATAGGGCGGTTTCAAACATAAGAGTTGAATAGTTACAAAATTTAAAGCAATGAAAAATGAATTAAAACCGTTCAATCAATTTGTTGATCAGAAACGTGCTTTCACGCATGGCCTGTTCGCTAAAGGGACCAAACCATTGGGCAATATGGTCGAATTTTTCAATAAAAAGATTTTTGTCATTGGCTTCCAGCATTTCAAGATGATTATTTAAAGAGGCAATATAGTCTTTTAAAAGTTGTCGCCGTTGTTTTGTCGCAAAAATAATTTCAGAGTAAAGAGAAGCGTCCTGGGCAAACAACCTGCCCACCATTCCCAGTTCAAGGCGGTAAATCGGGCTTGAAAATTCAAGGGTCCTTTCAATGCGGGCATTTTTTTCATATAAAAACTGTCCAAAACTAAAGGTGGCAAAATGGCGCAAAGCCTGGACTATTTCCATGATTTCATCATGTTCTTTTGCACTGCATGGAACAATAACAGCACCCCAGAGGGTCATTTGGTCCACCAGCCACTGGCAGCGATCTGAGTCTCTTCCCGGGGTAACAATAACGATCTGTTTGTCAAGAGAGCCTGAATCAGGACCAAATAAAGGGTGAAGGCCTGTCACAGGCCCTGGATGTGCATCCAGCATTTTTTCCAATGGCCTGGCTTTTATGCTGGTCAGGTCGGCAAGAATGGTATTAGCTCCAAGAAATGGCGCAATCTCTTCAATAATATCGCAGGTTTTCTCAATGGGAACGCAGATAAGGGCAAGATCAATATTTTCGCAAAGCTGTTTTGCTTTTTTCCAATCCTTTTTTTCAAGGATCCTGACCTCATAACCGGATTTGTGAAAGAGTGAAGCAAAAAATTGCCCCATCTGGCCATCACCCCCGATGATTAAAATACTGTTGTCCGGCCGGACACCTTTAGTTTGCATTTGGTCTATCTGCTTTACACGGGACTGCTTTAAAATTACCCGATAAAGGTCTTCCATGAAATCCGGGTCAAGATTTGCTTTGGCAGCCCGTACCCGAAGTTTTGAAATCAGATCTTCTTCCCTGGCAGGGTGGTACACGGGGATATGGTGCTTTTTTTTTAATTTGACCACCTTTTCAACCTGGCCCTGTCGTTGGGCAAGAAGGGAAAGTATCTGCCAATCAATTTCATCAATTTGTGCCCGTAAGGCAAGGATCTTTTTGTCAAATTTAAGCTTGTTTTTTTCCATATTTTTTCTTTTTTTTAAGGGACTATAACCATTATTGTTTTGCAGCCAAGGCTCTTTCCAGCACTTTACGTACCTTTTGGGCAAGATCCATCATCACAATAGGCTTCAATAGAAAGCCCTTAATACCCAGCGATGCCGCCTTTTCTTCAGACATGGTTTGACTGAATCCTGTGCAAAGCAATACTGGAATATCAGGACGTATTTTAGTCAGTTCCATTGATAGTTTGTCTCCAGGCATATTCGGCATTGCCAGATCTGTGATAATCAGATCAAATTTGTCTGGATTTGCACGGAAAGCCTCAAGGGCTTCAAGGCTGCTTGTACGTGAAGTGACCTGATACCCCAAACGCTCCAGCATCCGTTTTTCCATTATAAGGATAGCTTCTTCATCATCCACAAGAAGGATCTGTTCATTGCCGCCCTGAATTGGTGCTACTACATTAGTTGCCTGTTGTTCTTTCACAACCTCTGCTAATGGTAGATAAACATGAAATTGTGTTCCTTTTCCAGGTTCGCTGTATACATGGATAGCGCCTCCCATAGCAATAACAATACCATGCACCACGGAAAGCCCCATTCCAGTTCCCTTGCCTATTGTTTTGGTGGTAAAAAACGGGTCAAAGATTTTATCTTTTAAGATTTTATCCATGCCCACCCCTGTATCAGCCACTATCAGACAAGCATAAACTCCAGGTGCCATATTTTGATTAATTAGATCAAGTTTTCCTAATTCCATTTCTGTCAGGCTTACTTTCAGTTCCCCGCCTGTTTCTTCCATGGCATGATAGGCATTGGTTGTAAGATTCATTACAATCTGATGAATTTGTGTGGGATCAGCTTTAATCACACCACAGTCAGGATTGATATCCTGTTTAATATCAATAGTGGTGGGTATTGTAGACCTGATAAGCTTTAATGCCTCTTTGATAATAGGCTGCATTTTCATTAGTTTTAATTCATTCGTATCTTGGCGGGAGAATGTAAGGATCTGTTTTACAAGTCCTTTGGCTCTTAAGGCACTGGTATAAATCCCTTTCAGGCTATCTTTAAATGGACTGCCTTCAGGGATATCCTCTAACAGCATCTCCGCATACCCTAAAATAGGAAAAAGAATATTGTTAAAATCATGGGCTATGCCGCCGGCAAGGGTACCGATGGATTCCATTTTTTGTGCTTGCTGAAGTTGAGTTTCGAGTTTTCGTTGATTAGTGATATCTCGGGTAATGGAAAGAATGGCATCTTGATTGTCGATACGCAATATGCGTGCAGACATGAGACCTGTTCTAATCTGTCCATCTTTTCCTTTGAAATCGGCTTCCAGATTCTCAACTACCCCATGCTTTTTAAGCCTTGAAACTAAATTTTCCCTATCTTTGATATCATTCCAGATATTGAGCTCAACCGAAGTTTTTCCAATAACATCTTCCCGGGAGTAGCCCATAATTTTTGTAAATCCTTCGTTAATGTCGATGTACATTCCACCCTCAGCACTATTGAGATTAATTGCATTAGGGCTTGTATGGAATGCTGTTCTAAATTTCTCTTCGCTTTTGCGTAATTCCTCATTTGCCTGTTTACGTTCTGTGATAACCTCATTGTATATAATGATACCACCGATTGAACCATCATATTCATACCAGGGACGGCATTCCCAGCGCGTCCAGTCTAAGGAGCCGTCCTCTCTATAATAGGGATCTTCCTCCGCGCTTAACACCTCACCAGCTAATGATCTTTGATGCACCTCTCTCCATTTTTGAGGAATGTCCGGAAAAACCTCATAGTGGTGTTTACCAATTACATTTTGCTCTTTAACCTTGTAGTCCTTAAGATATCGCTTGCTTACATATATATATTTCAAATCCCTGTCAAATACCGCAATTGCACTTCGGGCATGGGAAATAATATAATCCATCAAATTATAGGAGTGAATGAGTTGTTCGTCGTTGCGTTTGTGATTAGATTCTAACCGCTCTAATTCCTGAATCCTTTTCTCTAATTCTTCATAACTGGGTTTTTCAATCATATGAAACCTTTTTAAATGTCGAAATTAACTTTGGGACCTGACTGATAATAAATCATAAACAAGACAAATGAAATAAAAAAAATAATCTGGAGGATAGCTTGTTAAATGGCGTGAAATGATTTATAGAAAACAGGTGTTTTAATACAGAATAACCACCACAAACAAAGAACGGGAACCAAAGTAAAATGCTGGATGACATTATAAAAAGAGTTCGCAATCTTACCCTTGATCAGCAAAAAGAGATTCTTGAAATCCTTAATACCTGGCAAGTCGGCAAACAAAGAGAATATCAACGTCTAAAAGCCAAATCAGATATTGATGTGGGGCTTGGTAACAGAGTTATTCAAACCGATACCATTGATATCAGTGCCAGTGGTCTTTACATCAACACCACTGGGAAATTTGAACCTGAGAAAAGGGTGAAGGTTGTTTTTTCTGTTCCAGGGGCTGATAAATCCTTCAAGCTTCAAGGAATGATAGTCAGGGTGGAAGAAAACGGAATCGCCATACAATTTGAGAATATCACCCCCTATTTTAAGAAAATTCTTGATAATATTATCTGGGAAACCAAGAACCCGGGTGATGATTTTTCCTAGGAAAATATTTTATCCTCTTCTTATCAATAAGTCCCCTCTTCTATAGTTTAATCACAATAGGGAAATTTAATTTTGAAAATTCAGTTTAACATAAAGGTATTGCTGGGATGCATTTGTATTTTCGGCTCTGCTTTCTTTTTTTACCTGGCCACTGTTATTATCAAGTGGGCCAAGATCAAAGGATTACATATTGATCCGGCACTTTTCGTGTTTGCAAGATTTTTATTGGGATTTATCAGTGTACTGATCCTGCTGGCCCTTAAAAAGAAAAAAATCAAGATAAAAAAGAAACGATATCTAATTGGAAGGACGGTTTGCAATTGTGTTGCAGTATATTGTTTTTTTAAAGGTGTGGATTTAACATCCGTTGCCCAGGCAAATATTTTAAATATGACCTATCCATTGTTTATCGCAATTTTTTCATGGATGTTTTTAAAGGAACAGCGGGATGTGATTGCAATTATTGTTGTTATCATTGCATTTGCAGGGGTTTGGCTGATTCTTACACCGGGAAAAATGAACTTTCATCTGAATTCTTTATGGGCGCTGGCATCAGGGATCAGTGCGGCGATTTCAATGATGTGCCTTAATCTTTCAAGGCAGGAACATGATACTGAAACCACCCTGTTTTTTTTGTTTGGTCTTGGGTCTGTACTGATATATATTGCATTCTTTAATAAGATCCATATACCTCAATTATTAGAGTTGAAATATCTTTTTTTCTGTTCCATATCAGGCATTGTCGGCCAATATCTGATTACCATCGGATTTAAATATGTGACCGCCATTGAAGGGGGTATTATTTCTTCAACACGGATTTTGCTGGCCGCAGTGTTAGGCCCTGTCATTGCAATGGATCCGGCACTTTCTGCTTCTGGATGGGCCGGGGCGTTCTTAATTTTTAGCGGTAATATATTTTTAACTTTACGAAGGGCCAAAAAATCAAAGGGAAAATAGGTGAAATCCAGTCTATGTTAGTGCCTGACCGAAAACCCCGTGTTTGGGCGGCTCGTAGAGGAGCAATGCTCACAAAGTTGCCCATATACAAGGCCCAAAAGGGCAACGCTTCCCAGAAACCATGACCCTGTCAGGGAAACAAGATCTGACCTGATATCTGATAAGACAGGTGGTACCTTCCCGACCTGGAATGCAGACAGAATCCCCGCTCCGAACAAGATTAAAATAAGCCCCCAGGGGCTTTGATCTTTATTTTTGGTCAAATTACCTTTTTTTACGATTTTTAGATGTCAAAGGAGATTTAAATCCCAGGTTTTTTCTTTGCTCGTCATAAACAATTCCTGAACGTCCATTTTCTATGGCCGTCACAATCGATCCGGCATCATTGCCTAAGCATGAGATTATGCCGATTCCTGTTATTGCAACTGATTTCAATCTATTTTTCTTCATGGCAACCTATATTTAGAGAAAGTACGAATGAATATCAAGTCTATTTGTTTAAGCTTTCCCAATCCCTTCACTGGCCCCTGTTACAAGAGCAATTTGGATATTATCAGTTTTTGTTTCAGGCATGTTTTCTACTTTATCATGGTTTACCATTGAAAAAGTATTTAAAGCCTCTTGCTGAAATGTAAAAATCACAAAGGACTTATAATTGTTGAAAAGTAGCTGTTCCGGTTATTTCAGAAGTTTAATCACCACAAAAAAACGACTGAACCAACGCGGCAGTTTTGTGAGAGAATTATCACAGATTTAGATTGAGATACAAGAAAATCTTTTCCCCGATTGACCCAGAGTTTTATTTGTCCTAAATGTTTAAGAGAACCAAAATCTTTTCAGGAAGTGACCATGCTGATTCTATTCTATTGCATAAAACCAACCAAGGCAAATGAGCTGATAATTCATAATTTCTGATTACAGTTACTCTCCAATATAAACCACAGCAATCTTTTTAATTTTGGTTTCAAGTGATCCCATATACTTGAATTTCAAATATAAATCTGGAAAATCTACCTATAGCACATCTTGTATTATGGTAACTTTCCAAAAGCACAGACTGATAGAAATGCTCATCCTGAGTTATCAAGATTTGAATTTGTATTGTTTACATTTAGATGACTATTCAGCTGCCAAGCATTGGATAATTGACCTTAAATCAAAGGATTGCCTGTTAAAACAAATTCACCGTGGTATCTTTGATATTGAGCTTGACAAAAACAAAGCCCATCCTATATCCTAATTCTTATCATAGAAATCATATAACAACAGGTTGTCAAATTTTATAATTTGCAATACCAGCAATAGCATGGAGGTTATCATGAAGATATTGGTTGGATATAATGGTGGGGAAGTAGGCAGACTAGTCTTGTCTCTTGCAAGGGATTTTGCAAAAACAAACAATGCTTTTATTTATATTGTGACCTCAATGAAAGGTGGAACTGCTGAAAAACAGTCTCATATATTACAGGTCAAACAAGACCTTGATTTTGCCAGGGAACTCATGACAAAATCAGGTCTTAAGTGTGATGCCAAACAGATCATCAGGGGTCTTACTCCTGCTGAAGATTTGGTAAAATTTGCTGAAGAAAATGATATTGATCACATTTTCCTTGGCATTAAAAAGAAATCCAAGGCTCAGAAAGTAATCTTTGGATCAACTTCAAAAGAGGTCATTCTCAATGCTTCCTGTCCTGTTACCATTAACAAATTTGATCTTGATAACATCAAAGTAGAAGATCTTTTAGATAACCGGCGGATTCTGGTGGTGGATGATGAGCCTGATATTCTGGAAACCGTTGAAGAACTGCTGGATATGTGTTCTCTTGACACTGTTTCAAGCTTTGATGAAGCCAGAAACAATCTTGAAAACAATCAATATGATATGACAATCCTGGATATCATGGGTGTCAATGGGTATGATGTTCTTGAACTTGCCCGGAAAAAAAATATTCCCTCACTCATGATGACTGCCCATGCGTTAACACCTGAAAATTTAAAAGAATCTATTAACAAAGGTGCAGACTCTTATATCCCTAAAGATGAACTGGCTAATCTTGTCACCTATGTTGTCGATGCAATCAAGGCCAGAATTGAAGGCAGGCAGGGTTATGGTGCATGGTTTAAAACTCTTAAACCATCCTTTGATAAATCATTTGGAAAAGGCTGGAGAGAGAAAGACAGAACTTTCTGGAACTCCTTTGATGAAAAATACGGGGAGTATCTGCCAAGGACTTGAGCTTTCCAACTGGTTATTTACTTCAAACATGAGCTTATTCAAAACGTGGATAGCAATTATTTTAAGAATAAGAAAAATTGAGGATGTATTCTGGATTTCAGATATTAAAATGGATGACTTATAATTTAATTTGTTATCAACTCATTTGCTATGCACCATTACCCTCCTTACTACAAAACTATCTTGCTAAAGTACAACTCCTTCGTACCCAGGATTTTTCCCAGGGATTTGGAGAAGTGTATCTCCAATAAAATTGATTTTGACAGATCCGTCCTGATTAAATTATATTTTCACACAAGTTGATTTGTTGAAACCTCTTTACATACAAAAAATATGTTGATACGGATTTATTGAGCTATATTTTTTTAACCTGGCTGGATATCATTCAAATTTACAAGATACACAGAACTGAGAGCGATCACGATAATCCATGGACAAGTTTTAACAGTAAATCAAGGTGCCATATGAAATTTGAAAGCCTCATATTTTAGCCGATAATTTTCTCAGCCTTAAGCAACGTCCTGTTCAGATATTGTGTTCTTTTTCGAGAACCGGCATGGTTACTCCAATCCTGCCTTTCCTCTATAATACGACTATAGATTTCAGTTCTGGTAAATCCTCTTCGATAAAGGGCCAAAGCATATGCAAAATCCATAGCAGATTCATTACCTTTATTATAAAGGGACCGGGTAAGATTGTAGTTATGACACACTCCCCCCTGTGGTTGATGGGAAAAAGTCTTTTGTGAGCAGGAAGACAAATCGATTTTCGGGATGTCCGCTTGACGATTCCAGTCAACCCATACGAGTTTTGCCAGTGGGTATTGTCCTGAAGCGGTTCTGTGTTTTGCTTTTCTGTTTCTGAACCCGGGGCATCTGCCCCATCTGTTTTTAGGGTCTGCGCCGGGATCACTGTGCAGTTTCTCCAGCCAATACCTTTTTTCAGCAAGCTTTAATGGGCGGGTACTGTGAATCCAGACCTGATAATTGCCGGGGGAGGTTTCTATAACCATCCTTCCGGGTTTAAAAAAATCGGGGCCGGTTTGATGATGCCGGATGAGCAGGTCAATATCCAAGTCGTCTGCGAGAAAATAATATGATTGGATGACAGGATCAGGTTTGAGCAGGATGTGTCTGCCGCTGGCATTTTCAGCTTTAAGATAGGGGATATTTTTAGGGGAAGGCGAGACAGGCCATCTGCCTGTTGTTTCATCAAGGACAGCCAAACTGAAGCGGTGTTTAAAATAATTGCCGATTTTCCATAAAATCCTTTCCATTGGGATGTGCCCGGACTTTGAGGTCCGGGCGTATGTTGTTTAGAACCGCTCGTCACAGTCTATAGGGCTATCTTCTGACTGCTTTTCCTTTTGGAACTGCCTGAAGGCCCGATACTCCATACTCAAGCTTTTAAGTCCGGTGAGGATCATGTCCCGGATAAGATATTCCAATTCCATGGTGATTTCCTCCAATGTTATGTCCGGATCATCATAAATACTCATATTGTTCTCCTATGATTTCTTGTTGGGTGGCTGCCTGGAAAAAACTTCTATAAAAAGTTTTTCATCCAGTTGGCTGAGTTCTTTTTCAATCCCAGCGGCCAGCAGTTCTGCGGCCATGTTGTTCAGGACACGCAAATTACCTGCACAATGGTCCACCAGAGTATTGATCAGACCTTTTGTCATTAAATGCGGAGCACCGGCCTGGTTCAGGCAGTGGTCCATATAGTTCAGAAGATCGTCCCTGGTATAAGGGTCCAGTTTCATCCGGAACTGCATCCGGCTTCCCAGGGACATCAAGGCTCTTGCTCTGAACCGTTCCGGAAGCCGGGTGTCTCCGCACAAAACAGTGGTCAGCAGATTTTGAGAGTCAAAGTCTGTGCTGTTTAACAAACGAAGTTCGTTTAAACAGCCGGCCAGCATCTCCTGGGCTTCATCTATGAGCAGGATGGGCCGGAACAAGGTCGTTTTTACATGATTTTTCCAGCGTTCCCGAAGATCTTTGAACCCGCCGTACCGGTTGGCAGGACTTAAATTAATACCGAACAACACACCCATTTCTCGGTAAAAATCACTGATACTGCTTTGGGGACGTTCCATCACCCCTACAATTACCTCATCCAGTTTACTGAACTGATGGGCAATCATCTGCAGTGTCTTGGATTTGCCAAGACCGGGTTCCCCACTGATCAGTGTAAATCCCCCGTTCATGGTCATGTTCTCAAGACGAAAAATAAAACTGTTCATCTGGGGTGGATGCCACAAGGCATCCACAGGGATACTGGGCAAAAAGGGGTTCCATTTAAGGCCGTAATAAGCCAGAAGTTGTTTGTCGTTCATGATTCTCCTTTGGGATTGAGATATTCCAGTGTCAGAGGATCTACCCGGGTCAGCATAGCAATCAAGCGGCCTTCAAGGGTTCCCCAAAAGGCCTCCTGCTTACCATTTTGATACGGACTGTAAGGCAGTGTCGTCTCATGAAGTATCCCTGATTTTTTAAGCCCGTTGCAAAATTCATGGGCAGTCACGGCAGCGCCTTTGTCCGTCATCAGTGCCCTGGGAAGCCCTCTTTTGAAAAAGGCCTGGGTCAAGCCATGAATCAAATCCTGGGTTGTTTCACCTAAATACCATTGGATGTGGCAGCACAGACGGGAATGGTCATCAAGAATACACAGCGCTTTGGGCGTATGCCAATGGCCGTCAGCATCTACCACCCGCAGGCTGCATACATGAAAGTCCAGATGCCAGAGGCTGTGGACATATTCTGTTTCATATCCACGAATTTCATGGCTTTCAAACCGCTGTGCGGCAGCTTTCATACCGGCAGTCTGATTTTTCTTTGGGAATGTTTTTTTGGTCCACCCCCTTTCAACCATTCGTCGTCTGACACTTGCATAGGAAGGGATCTTTACAGAATCATTATTCTCCTGGATCTGGGCAGCAAGATTATCTGCGTGAAGTTGATAACTCCATCCTGGATAGGTTCTGTATTGTCGACCCAATATCCGGATCAGTTCAAGCGTAAAGACTATTGAACCGCCATAGTCTGAACGGACTTTCCTTCCCAAAGCAATAATTGGGTCCTGGGCATTTTTGGCTTTGTAATACCAGCTTTCAATGGTTGAAAAATGGAAAACTGTTGATTCATCCGTAATGGGATGTGTGTAAATCTGATGGGACAGTCTCTCCAATTCCTTGCGCAGCTCTCCCTTGGCCGGCGGATTTGCAAGCAAACCGCCAACGACTGAAAAGCGAAACAAAGCCCATTTATCAACTGGACATTGGTTTTTACTGTTCATAGGCCGGGTCCTTTCAATTTTGAGTTAAAATTTTCAGCAAAATGCTGATAAAAATCCCGGCACATTTGATAGAACAGATAAGTTGCCAAAGCTATGCCCATCTTCTGCGTGAAATTACCCAGCCCTGGCTTTTTGTGATATTTCACTGCCTTGGGATAAAAATTTCAGACAGGATATCAATGCTTTTTCGATGTTTGATTGTTGCTGCAGATAAAAATTGATCAAACTGCCGGGAAGGCGGTCATTTTTTACAATTGCTGACACACGCCCCCGGATTTTTTTCCATTGAAAGCTTGCCAGAAAAGTATTTTTAAAAAAATGGACCCATCTTTTAAGGGTATTACGGGATATCTCCAACTTCCCGGCAAGCTTGGAGATCGTGATATTTTCAGTTTTGTTTTGCCAGTTCGACACAATTGTCAGGATAACAGCATACCAGTATACTTTTCTGCCCAGGAAACGGCAGGTTGGTGGAATCAATCGACGGCGACAGCCTTCTTTGCCACAGCACAAACTGAATTGCAAAAAATATTCTTCAGATAACCCGTCAGGTTCTCCCCTGGGTTTGCGAAAATAATTGGCATAATACAGCGGCCCCTGGCAATGAGGGCACTTCTTTTGCCTATACAGTTCGGCTGTTGCCAGATCTATTTTGTATAGATCCCAAAAAAGACTTTCGTTTTTTAAAACTTCTGATAGCATATCTCCTGTCCTTTCTTTGTTGTGGACTGGGCAGGAGTTCCTTGATTATTTACAAGATAAAAGGGGGAGCTTCTGCCTTAAACCTCGTATATCTTGCAAATTTTCTTCAATTTTTCCATGATTTTTTGTGATCGTTCTCACACGGCTGCAATTAAAGAAAAAAAATGAAAAATCGTATAGAATCCGGGAAGAAATTTTATCATCAGTTCAAGGTTTATCATTCACTCAATATTTCAAAAAAATATAATTTAAAAATTTTTCTTAAAAAAGGCAACTATCTTCACAGTTTCTTCATAATAGCAGTGCTATTTTTTTGGTCAACATATAACAGATAGTATAGTTAATAAAATGACCACAAATGATATAAAACACTCATATTCTAATGAAATACCTAATCAATGGCAATCACGGGCGGGGTGGATTCCTTTCACCCGCCACATTTCTGAAGATGCTTTCCCTAGGAAACAAATCAAGTCCGAGGGGTATCAATCTTTGATGTTATTTTTTCCATTGTTCCTGCTTCTTATCGGAATAACCTTTGAATACAGCGGCTTTGATGTTTGGTGGGTCTCTCATTTTTATGATGATCTGAGCCAGTCCTGGCCATTTCGGGATCATTGGCTATTCGATACTGTCATCCATGACTGGGGAAGATATTTCAACATTGGTGTTGCAGTGTTGTGGCTGATATTTTTCTTTTTTACGTTTTTTTTTGACCCGTTAAAAAAGTACAAAAAAATTATGATCTACTTTTTGGTGGCAGCCGCTACAGGTCCACTGATAGTGGGTGCCGGAAAGCAAACTACACATATTTATACACCATGGGATCTGAAAATATTTTCGGGCACACTGCCTTACATCAGATTATTTGATCCTGTTCCCAAAGGCATGCCGATTGGTGAAGCATTCCCATCGGGTCATGCATCCGGCGGCTATGCCTTTTTCAGCCTGTACTTTTTTTTATTGCACATGGGTTCACCTTACAGAAAATATGGTTTCCTGTTCGGACTGGGGCTTGGCCTCTTGTTTGGAATAGGCCAACAGGTTCGAGGAGCACACTTCCCCAGCCATGACCTGTTTTCCCTGGTCATCTGCTGGTACGCGGCATTGATATTTTATTTTATTTTTTACCCAAAAGAATGGAGACGTTATCAATAATGATAAATAAAATTTTTAATACCCCCAAAACACGATTTGCCATGCTGTTTCAGCTGGCAGTAATTGTACTTGTAGGCTTTGCATCATTTAGAGCCGTCCTCTTTATCAGGGCGTGGACTGTTATTGATCATACCATATTTGAATGGGTCTATATTTTTGGCCAGGGTCTCATTTACGACATTGCCTTTATCAGCTATTTTTGTATTCCATTTGTTGTCTTTCTACTGATTTTGCCCAATAAGTGGATTGGCAGTATCATTTTCAGATTTCTGGCACAGGTGTCCGGGTTTTGCATATTGTATGGCCTTTTTTTTTGTACCATTTCTGAATGGTTCTTCTGGGATGAATTCGGGGTGCGATTTAATTTTATTTCTGTAGATTATCTTGTCTACCGTCGTGAAGTCACTGATAATATCATACAATCCTATCCCGTATTCTGGATATTGCCCATCCTATTCATCATAACGGCCTTTATCTTTTTTATAGTACGGCCCTCTTTTGCAAAAGCAATGCTTGTTAAGGAGAAATTTTCTCAAAGATTTGTCATTGCCATCTGTCTGCTATTGGTTCCAGGCTTCGCCTTCCTTTTATTGAATCAATCCCAACGGGGTTATTCCGACAATAATTATGTAAATGAACTGGCATCAAATGGCCCCTATCAGTTATTTGCCGCTTTCCGTAACAACACGCTCGATTACCGGCAATTCTACGAAACCGGAGATGATAAAACACTCACTAATATATTGAAAGAACAGGTCAATGAAAAAAATGCTCAATATTATAATGAAGACTTATACAATATTGCCAGACACATCGAAGAAAAAGAGCCTCCCAAAAAACTCAATGTTATTCTGATCACGGTTGAAAGTCTGAGTGCTAAGTTCCTGACCCGTTTTGGGGAACAAAAAAACATTACCCCCTTTATGGATGACTGGTTTAAAAAGG
>Ga0208648_1001658_pt1 | contig 17308 bp, 16 predicted proteins | sample AntAceMetag02UKL_FD_184772 | JGI IMG/M metagenome (GOLD analysis project Ga0208648, IMG submission 184772) | Saline lake microbial communities from Ace Lake, Antarctica - Antarctic Ace Lake Metagenome 02UKL (SPAdes) (version 2) | ecosystem: Environmental > Aquatic > Non-marine Saline and...
AATTGGATCTCAACGAATACCCTACAGGAATCAAGGTTTCCGATGAACAGATGAAAAGCCTAAACCTGCAACCCGGTAATTTTCATGGGACTGATTGGAACTACGCGATCAGACCTACAGCCTTAAACCAATGAGTTATTACTTTACAATTACTTAGGGAAAGAACCTGTGACCAGCCTCCAAGACTGCGAATAAGACCTCCTCCCACCAGTTCCGGTCTGCTACCGATTTCAATTCCCTCTTCGACAAAACACTCATATTTTTCAATCGCGCCTTTTCGTCTCTTTCCGAAATAAGCGAGCACCGTTTCTGTATCCTGCCATTCCCGATTGACCCTGCCATTAATAGCAGAATGGCCACACCATTGATATCCTTGTAATTCGTCTAAACTTTTAACCAAACCGGCTCTTAACGAGTTTAGGTGAATATAGCGGGTCAACTCCAACAAATAGGGATCATCTTCACATATAATTGACTTGTATCGGTTCTGAAAAAGATGACCGTACCGTTTATGTCTGCGGTTATAATTAACCACATACCCTGTCAAAAGCTTCCTCATGCTATTGGACAGCAGCTGGTTCCCTGTTCTGATGAGCAGATGAAAATGATTGCCCATAAGAGCCCAAGCATAGACCTGCAGCGCATTTATTTTACAAAGATCGGCAAGACGTCCTAAAAAATCATCCCGATCCTTTCTATTTCGAAATATCTTTATCCTATCAATGCCCCGACCCATAACATGATGTAAAGCACCGGGTGCATCGAGTCTCGGTTGTCTTGGCATAGAGAAAGTCTATCTCCTTTATAATAAACTGTCAAGTTGCTTTGGAACCAACGTCCCCATTTACGCATTTACAGGAGATAAATTATAATGACACAAGCGCATTATCTGTTCAGAAATGCCGAATCCTCCAGGGACGCCGACGGATTGTATGATCTTTATTCTGAAGTGTTTTATCCGGAGAAGGTAGGGATGCTCGCCAGGACCCTGTTTCATTCTCTCCCCGGCATGAAAAAAACCTATTGGTTTATTGCCGAAGATAAAAAAACGTCAACAATCGTATCCGCCTTTGTCTTGATCCCCTGGACCTGGCAAATTGACGGCGTCCGGTTGAAAGTGGCTGAAATGGGCCTTGTGGCAACCCGGGAAACGCATCGGAATAACGGTCTGATGAATCAATTGAACCGGGCCTTTGACCGCACACTGGAAAAGGAGAACTTCCATATGGCGATTATTCAGGGCATTCCGGGATTTTATCATCATTTCGGGTTTCACTATGCCGTTGAGTTTGAAAACCATATCGATTTTCCCTTTCATGCCGTGCCGAAAATTCCTGATACCGGGTATTCCATCAGGTTGGGAAACGTCGAGGATATCGATTATTTCATGGCGCAGGATCGGGTAAGCCAAAACGCCTTTTCCATCACCTGTTGCCGAAGCCGCGACAACTGGCGGTATCTGATGACGGAAAGCCGGGAAACCGAGTACGGTTCGGAATTCTGGATTATGGAAAACCCTCAAAAAGAGGAAAAATGCTATTGCAGGGTCCCGGGGGAAGGATTTGGAGACGGCCTTATTCTCAGTGAAGTCAGTGCGGATGTCACCCAGGAAGCCTTTACCCATTTGCTTGGGTTCCTGAAAGAAAAAACCCTGGAGCGAAACAAACCTTATATCCGATGAACCTGCACAACGCATCCGGCGCGGCCCGGATGGCCATCGCCTTGGGCGCTGAAAAGGGTAGCCCCTACGCATGGCAAATCAAAATCCCGGACCGGGAAAAAATCCTTCAGAGGATGACACTCGTTCTCGACCGGCGGATCCAAAACAGTGTCTTCAGAAATTATGCGGGGGCGTTACGCCTCGAATTTTTCCAGGAGTCCATCGACATCCAGTGGGATGCCGGCCGGATCTGTTCCCCGCCCTGTGAATGGGATACCGAACCTGGCAGGAACTGCAATTCAACAGACCGGACATTTTTCCGGCCAATCAATATGTCAGGATGAAATCCCGGATCACCCCGGATGAAACCGGGTTGCTCGCGGGCGTGTTGTTCCCGTCCACCCGTTCATGGGTGTATGAACAATATTAACCCTGGAATTTAGGCAAACAACAGGTGAATCAGGGCTTTAGGCCTGCTCCACGCTGATTTTTTAACGATGCGCTCGATTTCACCCTTGACGCTTCGGACTGAAGCGCTCCGACCTTTTCTGCTTTTCCGGCCTTAAGCCTTCATGGCGGCATTGTCCCTGTCTTCCGTCTTCAGCATTTTAAAGAGGAATCCGATGGTCATGATCAGTGATTCCGGATCAAGGTAATATTCCGCATGTTTTTGGAGAAGCAAGGTGCATTTTGCAGGGAACTCATCATCGCTGTCATTAAAAAGCAGCAAGACTGAAATGCGTGGAAGCGCATCAAAGGTCATGGCCAGATCGTAGGAAGTCGCCAATTCATGTTGGAGACCGCCGGATTTTTCACATGCGTTTTTAAGTTCATTCAGCCTGCCTGAAAAATGTTGGGCAATGCCCCTTTCCGTATCAGCGGAAAATGCGTTCGTGCTGATGAAATTGGCCCCCTTTTTGAAATCCTTGAAGGACGCCCAACCATCAATGATTTTAGGCTTTTCCGGACTCAACAGGATGTATTTGGCGATAATGACGGATATGATGTAATCGGGTCTGTTTCCCGATAAATCCAATATTTTGTTGTCTAGAATCTGAATTTCATTATTAAAAAAGGGGATCAAATATCCCTCTTTATGTTGGGTTATCCCCAGCGTCGGTTTAATGGATTCAAAATCTACTTTTTCAATTTGAGTGCAGTAGTCTTCATAATTTTTTTAAATACGTTTGCCGCTTCATCCATGGCGATCTCCCCTTTTTTATGCCGCATGAGAAATTGACGCCTCACGCTCCTGTTTCAATTCCGTTCAGTTGTTCAATATTCATATGGCCTCCAAATTTCCAACATCCTTATGTTTTGGCGAACTTCCCAAAACCCTTAAATTTAAATAGGATGCGGCTTTGACGGATGATTGTCCTCAAACCTCTGCGGCCTTGGCGCCGGTGGCGCTCGGTTTTGAAAAAATCCGTCTTCGCATCTCTTGGGACGATTTCATGAAAAGCGTTCCTCAACTCCGGGAACTGCAAATATATATCCAAGCGTCTGGAAAAATCAGCAGTCCTGTATTCTTCATAAACTTCTTCACGGGTTGCGGCCATGTCGTTATCCTCCCTATGGGGTCGTGTTGCTGATCTCACTTTCCAATCATTTGGATTATTGTCAAAATACCCCTTGATTTGTTCCTTTTGAAGTGGCAAACATGACATTAAAGAGTTGGATTACGCCAATCTTGGGGGTAAATATGAAAAAAGTGACCATTCTGGCCATGCAGAACAACATGGCCTTTACCATTAGCAGCCCCATGGATGTGTTTTCTCAGGCAGGGGTCATGTGGAACTATTTCAACGGGCAAAAATTTACGCCCTACTTCGACGTCAGGCTGGTGACAACCATCGGCAAGCCCTTTAAATGTCTAAACGGCCTCAATATCGTACCGGATGGATCGATTCATGATGTACGGGAAACGGATCTGATTGTGGTCTCCTCCATTTTGGATATCGAGAAAACCCTGAGCGTGCAACATGAGGTGGTGGACTGGTTAAAAGACCGTTATCACGAGGGTTCCCATATCGCTACCATCTGTTCGGGGGCATTCGTACTGGCGGAAACCGGATTGCTGGACGGCAAAACGGCAACCACCCACTGGGCCTATGCGGATCAGTTCAAGAAGCGGTACCCTCAAATAGAGCTCAAGGCTGAACGATTGATCACCGATGAGGGGGATCTGTTTTGCTCCGGGGGCTACAGCGCCGGTATGGATCTTTGCATCTATCTGGTGGGGAAATACTGCGGGCATGAAGTGGCTTTGCAGTCTTCGAAATCCATGATCGCCGATATGAGCCGGACGCTCCAGGCGCCTTATGCCATGTTTCACTATCGAAAAGATCACGGCGACCATCAGATTCTTACGGTCCAGGAGTGGATCGAGAACAATTTTGACAAGACATTTAATTACGACCATTTGGCGCGGAAAAGCGGCATGGGTCGCCGCACATTGGAGCGACGGTTTAAAACCGCCACCGGGGAAACCCCCCTGACCTATCAACAGAGCATTCGGGTGGAGGCGGCCAAGCGATTGCTGGAAAAAGGGCTTCTCTCCTTTGATGAAATTACCTGCCGGGTCGGTTATGAAGACAGCAGCACCTTCCGTAAGATCTTTTCAAAGCAGACCGGTCTTGCGCCCAAGGAATATCGGAAAAAATTTCAGCGGGCATCCGCTCGGTAGCCATCTGATGGGTCTCCATAGCTATCCGCTTTCCAGCACCCGGGATCCGCTGCGAAAGCGGTTTCGCGCAGTGCATAGGCCATGCACTTGGCGCCGCCTCTGCACCTATGGCGGTAGCGACAGCGCTCGCACCCATGGCCAATAGGATTCCCCCTACCGGCAGCCGCACGAAATCGATTCGAATAAGGAGTGAGCACAAAAGATCTCTGAGCATCGTCCGGCCTATGGAATTTCGGGGTGGGTTAAGGCGTTGGTCCCGTTGTCCTATCTTTCTTGTGGGTTATGACGTTATCACATCCGTAAACGCTCGGCCAAGTCCGTGCAGCGCATCCTTTACGGCATGCTCAAGCACAACAAACCGTTTGATCCAATAATCGATATCAGAAATAGACAGCGAAACGTTCCAACAAAAGACGACACACCTGCAAAAGATACGAACCGTCGTTTTCAGGATTACAATCCAAAAGCCCCAGTGAGCAGACGCCAAAGGAAACAAAGGCTGGAACGAGAGAGGCCCCATAATGAAGGCAACATTAAGTCCGGGGTCACTGCCCCCGTTCCATTGGCTGACATTATAGCAGGTATTTTACCACAGTTGTAGGCTTTACCAAATTTTCAAAGAACAGATTAAGAGGGAAGCTCTTTTTTGCTTGACTTTCCCCGGATTAACTTTGCGTGAGACTTTTTTGACTGCGGTTTCGCCTTAGAAATCATATTGGCAAGAAAAATGTCTGAATGGGAAAGGACTTTACAAATAACAACATGACTTACAAAATTTCTTCGAATCGCCTGCCGGGACTTCTTGTCATGATGGGCTGCTGCCTCACTTTGGCATCCTGCGCCTTTGTGGAGGAACGGATTGATGGAACCGTGGGAGGGCCGAATCCACCCGCCGATACGGCCGTGTACATGGCGCCGGATGAGAGGGAAAAAGTCCCCGTGGAAACACCCCCTGCCCCCACGATATCGCCCGGTCCGCTGAAAATAACCACCACCGAAGCGATTCTGCTCTCTTTAGAAAACAACCGTTCCCTGGTGGTTGAAAGGTTGAATCCTTCCATTACAAAAACCTTTGAGGACACGGAAAGGGCGGTGTTTGACCCAAAAGCCGCAGCGGAAATCTCCGGCGGTCGCGACGATGGGGAGCGGCAGGCAAGAGCAGGATCCGAAACCGAAGATTTCGTCAAAGATGAAGGGCTTGGAATCATTTCTCTCGAACAGTTTTTCCCCACCGGCACCACCGTCAGGGTGGAAGGGAAAACGAAAATGGATAACTCCTCTCTCTACCAGGACGCCTTTTACTGGACACGATTAGGCCTGACGGTCAACCAGGCCATCCTGAGGGGATACGGCAGTGATGTAAATCTCGTGAGATTAGAGCAGGCACGCCTGGACACGCGCATGTCCGAATATGAGTTGCGGGGATTTACCTTAGCCCTGGTCGCTCAGGTGGAAGAAACCTATTGGGACTACGCCCTGGCGAAACGCCAGGTGGAAATTTTTGAAGAATCGTTGAAGGTGGCCCGCCGGCAGGTGAACGAAACCCTGGCATTGATCGAGGTGGGCCGTCTGGCCAAATCCGAGCTGCCCGCCGTTCAGGCGGAACTGGCGGCACAGGAGCAGGGTCTCATCAACGCACGAAGCGACCGGGAAACCACTCGGCTGCAGCTCCTGCGTCTGCTCAATCCACCGGGGGCGGATCTCTGGCAGCGGGAAGTGGATTTGATCTATCAGCCGACCCTTCCCGAAATTAAACTGGATGACGTTCGATCCTACGTGGGCATGAGCATGCGGATGAGACCCCTTTTAAACGAGGCCCGGCTGAAACTGATGCGGAATGACCTGGAGGTGGTCAAAACCAAAAACGGCCTGCTCCCTTTACTGGATCTTTTCGTCAGCTTAGGCAAAAGCGGGTACGCCAATTCCTTCGGCCAATCGGTCCGCAATGTGACCGGAGATTATTATGACGCTTTTGTGGGCGTTCGATTTGAATATCCCCTGTATAATCGTGCACCGAAGTCTCGTTACCAGCGGGCCATGCTGAGCCGGGAACAGGCGGAAAAAGCCCTTCAAAACCTGTCCCAACTGGTGGAGGTGGATGTGCGAACGGCTTATGTTGAGGTAAACCGTGCCAGACAGCAGATCAAGGCATCCTCCACCACGCGCATGTTCAGCGAAGAAACCCTGAGGGTAGAGACCGAAAAGCTGCGGGTGGGAAAATCAACCAGTCTTCTGGTGGCTCAGGCCCAGAAGGATCTTTTGATCAGCAGAATCGCGGAGGTGCAGGCCCTCGCCAACTACATCAAGGCGTTGATTTATCTTTATCAGCAGGACGGGTCTCTGCTGGAGCGCCGGGGGATTGTTTCACCCGGCAGGGAAACGGTGAAACTTTCAAAATAATATATTAAATTATGCCGAAATTCATTGCCGACCTCCATATCCATTCCCGCTTCTCCCGGGCGACTTCAAAAGCCCTGGATCCCGAGCATCTCGCCCTTTGGGCGCAGAAAAAAGGCATCAAGGTTGTGGGCACCGGTGATTTTACCCATCCGGGGTGGATATCGGAATTACAGGAAAAGCTCATGGAAGCGGAACAAGGTCTTTTCCGTTTAAAACCGGACCTTGCGGCATCCATCAAGCCTGCGATTCCGGCTTCCTGCCAGGATTCCCCGAGGTTTTTGCTGACCTCTGAAATAAGCTGCATCTACAAGAAAAATGATAAGACCCGGAAAGTGCACCATCTCATCCTCATGCCTGATTTTGATTCGGTTCTAAAGCTAAACAGGAGACTGGAACAGATCGGTAACATCCGCTCCGACGGCAGGCCGATCCTGGGGCTGGATTCCAGAAACCTGCTGGAGATCGTTCTGGAAACCAGTGATCAGGCATTTTTTATCCCCGCCCATGTCTGGACGCCCTGGTTTTCTCTTTTCGGCTCTAAATCCGGGTTTGATGATATAGAGGAGTGTTTCGAGGATCTTACACCGCATATCCACGCTTTGGAAACCGGGCTCTCTTCCGACCCGCCCATGAACCGGCTATTGTCTCAACTGGATCCATATGTTCTGGTTTCCAATTCCGACGCCCACTCACCGGCCAAACTGGGCCGGGAGAGCAATCTGTTTGAAACGGCGCTTGATTATGACGCCATGGTCAGGGCTATGACGAACGGTCAAGGATTTTTGGGCACCATTGAATTCTTTCCCGAAGAAGGGAAATACCACCTGGATGGGCATCGCAAATGCCGGGTCCGGCTTCACCCCGAAGAAACGAAATCCCACAACGGGATTTGCCCGGTCTGCGGCAAACCTGTGACCGTGGGGGTTTTTCATCGCGTGGACGATTTGGCGGATAGAGATCATCCGAAAATATCAAAGGCTTTTTTCAGTCTGATCCCTTTAGCGGAAATCCTGTCGGAAATCCATGGGTGTGGAGCGGCCACCAAAAAAGTGACCCGTATTTATGAAGATCTGATCAGCAGGCTGGGTCCTGAACTCCCTATCCTGATGGATGCGCCCCTGGAAGAGATAAACCGGATCGGCGGTATCCTTCTGTCCAAGGCCATTGATCGCATGAGGCACAAGCAGGTGATCCGCCAGGAAGGGTATGACGGTGAATATGGCGTGATTCGTCTTTTTGATGAGGGTGAAAAAGACGAACTGTTAGGCCAGAGCACATTATTTAAAACAAGGCCGAAAAAACAAAAACACCGTAAAGGGAAAACCCGAAAGAAGAAAGCAACACCTAAGAAAAAAGAGCCTGATCAACAGACCGCCCTACCCTTCACGGATCCCATCCTCGATCCCCTGAACCCGGAACAGAGAGAAGCCGTCATTCATGGGAAGGGTCATCTCCTGATCGTAGCAGGGCCCGGCACGGGCAAGACCATGACCCTGACACACCGCATCGCTTACCTTTTAAAATCGGGAACCATGGGGGATGGAAATATTCTGGCCCTCACCTTCACCCATAAGGCCGCCCGGGAGATGAAAGAGCGCCTCCTCAGATTGATAGGACATGAAAACGGGAAAACCGTTTTTGTGTCCACGTTTCACGGCTTCTGCCTGGATGTGTTAAGAAGTGACGGCCATTATCTGGACCTGCCCGATCCGTTCTCCATATGTCCCGAAACAGACACGCATGTTCTGGCCGAAGAAGCGGTTTTGGATGCGGTCACCGGCAAAAGTCAGAAAAATACGGCACGACGCTTCCTCAAAAACCTGCCCAAACTCAAATTAATTGCGGTTTCGAATGAGGAACCCGATTCCGCCCTTGAGGACCTTTCATCCGTCTTTACGAAGTATCAGGAAAAACTTCGACATCTCGGCATGCTCGATCTGGACGATCTTGAAGTGGAGACCCTGAGACTGTTTAATGAGCATTCCGGTATCCGCCAAAAGTACGCCCTGAAATTTCCCCATATCTTTGTTGATGAGTACCAGGATACCAACCCGGTCCAGGTGGCATTATTAAAGAAAATGGTTTACGCAGGAACAAATGAATCTGAAAATACCGGAAAGTCCCGTTCGGAGGGCACCCCTTGGGCCGATATTTGCGCCATCGGTGATCCGAATCAGGCGATTTACGGTTTTCGTGGGGCGGATATCGCCAATTTTCATGGTTTTGCAGATGACTTTCCCGCAGGTACGACGATTTCTCTTACCAAGAATTATAGATCGACTCAGAATATCCTCGATCTTTCCGCTTTGCTGATCAACGAAAAACGTCCGCTTCATGGAACCTCCGGTTCCGGCGCCCCGGTCTATGTGGCCGGATGCCGTACACACCTTGAAGAAGCGGAGATGATTATCGAACAGATCGAGAAATTGATTGGCGGAACCACTCATTTCTCCCTTGATAGTGAAAGGGTGGCATCCCATGAAGATGGGGAAAATATCGGGTTCGGGGATATGGCGGTTCTGTTCAGACTCAACTCAATGGGTGATGCCCTTGAGGAGGCCTTTTTCAGAGCCGGTATCCCTTTTGTCCGTTCCGGTGAAAAACCGCTCATCCATCAATATCCGGCCAATATCATCTGGCGGCTTCTTCAATCCCTCAACCGGCCTGACAGTGATTATTACCGAACCTGTTACTTAAAGCTGTTAACGCCTGAAAACGATGGCGAAAGCATCATTAACCGGATAGATCGTCGGGCGGCCATGGGTGACATGATTAACCAGGCTGTTGAACTGCACGGATTTGATCTGAATTCGGAAAAGGTGACGCATATTCTCGACCGGGTCAGAAACGTCGCGGAAAATTATAATCATCGTCTTCCGTCTTTTCTGGACGCCCTCTCCCTTGAGCGTGGGATTGACCACCGGAACCTGATGGGTGACCGGGTATCACTCATGTCCCTTCACGCGGCCAAAGGTCTGGAGTGGCAGGTTGTTTTTATCATTGGCTGCGAGGATCGACTTCTGCCCTGCACGCTCTTTGGTGATCGTGATGACGAAGAGGAACGACGGCTTCTCTATGTGGGCCTGACACGGGCAAGACAAAGGCTTATCCTTTCACATGCCTCCCGCCGCACACTGAACGGTCGTCCGCTCGAGATGAAGATTTCCCCTTTTCTTGAGCCATTTTCATCCAAACAGCTCGTTTCTTTGGCACGATCGAAATGGAAGCGAAAACCCAGGGCGCATGAGCAGCTTTCATTATTTTGACCGGGTTTCACCTCCATTTTCACACCGAATCTCGGACTAAGGATGCATTATGAGCCTTACCAAAACCGGATTTCATCCGATTATCAGTGAGTGGTTTCTTGAAACCTATGGATCACCGACGGATGTTCAGAAAAAAGCCTGGCCTGAAATCGCCTCCGGCAACCACCTGTTGATCACCGCCCCCACCGGGAGCGGCAAAACCCTTGCCGCTTTTCTGTGGGCGATCCATAAGCTGTTGAGTAATGATTGGCAGCCCGGCCGAACCCGTGTGGTCTATATCTCTCCGCTCAAAGCCTTGAACAATGATGTCAGGCGTAATCTCATCAAACCGCTCGAGCAATTGAAAGCCCGGTTTCAGGCCAAAGGGGAACCTTTTCCGGATATCCGGGTTGCAACCCGAAGCGGAGATACCCCCGCGGATGAACGGAGGAAAATGCTTCGCACCCCGCCTGAAATTCTCATCACGACCCCTGAAAGCCTCAACATCCTGGTCAGTTCCAAAGGAAGCCGCAGTATCCTCAACGGGGTGGCGGTGGTGATTCTGGAAGAGGTCCATGCGGTGGCGGGCGGAAAAAGAGGGGTCCATCTCATGATGGCCGTGGACCGTTTGGTCCCGCTCAGTGGAGAATTTCAGAGAATCGCCCTCTCCGCCACAGTGAAACCCATGGAGCGGATCGCCGAATTTATCGGCGGTTACGAGATGCAGGGTGATGTTGATGAACCGGTCTACCAAAAGCGTCCGGTAACCCTGATTCAGTCGGACATGCAAAAACGGATGACCATCCGGGTCGATTTTCCCGCAAACGCCGGGGAAAGAATGGTGGATGATTCCCGGTGGCCGGCACTGATCGAATCCTTCAAGGAGATCATTCACAAAAATCGATCCACGCTTCTCTTCACCAACAGCCGAAGAATGGCCGAGAAGGTTGCGCGTCTCATCAACGAAGGAGAGCCGGAAGAACTGGTCTATTCCCATCACGGGTCTCTTTCAAAGGAGTTGCGCCTGGTGGTGGAACAAAAGCTGAAAACCGGCCAACTCAAAGCCATTGTTGCCGCCAACTCACTGGAATTGGGCATCGATATCGGCGATCTGGACCAGGTGGTACTGATCCAGACCCCGCCCGCCATATCATCGGCCATCCAGCGCATCGGCCGCTCCGGGCATGGCGTGGGACAGGAGAGTCGGGGTTCATTGTTTCCCATTCACGGTCGCGATTTTGTAAATTCCGCGGTTCTGGCGCCGGCCGTTATGAAAAGGGATATGGAAACCATTGACCCGGTTCAATGTCCCCTGGATGTGCTGGCACAAATCATCCTGGCCATGACCGGCGTGGAAACATGGGATATGGACGGGCTCTTTGCTTTTCTGAGGACCAACACATCTTTCCATTCCCTCACGCGAAAACAGTTTGACCTGGTCCTGGAAATGCTGGCCGGAAGATATGCCGGTACCCGCCTTCGGGAGCTGAAGCCGCGGGTTTCATTGGACCGCATCGACAACACCATTCGGGCCAAATCCGGTGCCCTGATGCTCGTCTACATGGCCGGCGGCACCATCCCGGATCGGGGGTATTTCAATCTGCGGATCCGGGAATCAATGACCAAGATCGGGGAACTGGACGAAGAGTTCGTCTGGGAACGGCGCGTGGCGCAGAATTCCGGGGACAGCAGAATTCCGAGAATTCCGAGGAATTCCGGGGACAGTATATTTATTTCTTGACTTAAACCTGAGCTCAATACCCGTGAATGAATGACGTTCATTGTTATTCGCTGATCTGTGACAGAGAGTCGAACTTTTTCCTTGGTTTGACAGAACGAAACTTCACCATGAAGGGCATGAAAAACATGAAGGAATCCACTTGGAAAACCTGCCAAGGGAGGGTATAAATTAGATAAAATTTGACAAAATAATGTAACAACCCATATCTTTATGAGGTTGGAAAACCCGGTCCATCTTTTTCCCCAGTCTCTTCGTGTCCTTCATGCTCTTCATGGTAGATCAAACAATGCATGAATCCAATTCATTCACGGGTATTGAACCTAAGATTGGTTCCATGTTTTTCATGTGGCAAGGATTGCAAGGGCAGCCAAAGTCAAAACAAGGGAATTCTTATCACCCAGCAACAGCCTCCATTTTCATTTCCTGCGGCATAACCCTTCTTCTCCCAATCTGCAATGAGCGTACTTTTTCAAGACAATCCTTAAAATCATTTACCGACGCCCGTTCGGGTCATTTTTGTTACAGGAAGATTTATCTTGACAACCGCTGAAAACACGGCATAATGTAAACTACTTTATAAAATAAACTTGTTTATAATTTATCAGGAGTGTTCAGCCATGCAAACCATCAATCATTCACAGGTCGAACAATTGCTGAAGGATATCCAGTCGATCAGATCCGCAATCAGCAAAAACAGACCGGTCTTACGGGAGGTCCTGGACTTGAGGCATTTTCGCCTGTTGATGTTTCTATTCGGTATCAGTATCATCGGGTTTTCATTGCTGGTCTTTTTTCTTTCAGCCAGATTCGGCGGTTTTAACAGCATACCCCCTGTCCTGCGCTATACCCTATATCTTGCCATGGCCTGCGATGCGGTCTTTTTGCAGGTCTTCAAGCAGAGGACCTACCTGAAGGCCATCAAAGAGATCGATCCCCGCCTTACCTTCAGGTGGTGGCTCAAGGAACTCTTTTCCCACCGAATCATGCACCTGTATATCCCCATCGGTATCCTGATCGCAGTGTTCTCTATCTATTTCTCCCTTCGGGGCATCCCCTATTTCATCATTCCTATGCTCTCTATCGCCATGGGGTTGTTGCTCAATATGGGCGCGCTGATCCATATCAAGCATTCCCTGAGCAGTGGATACTGGTTTTTACTCACCGGTATTCTCACCATGATCTTTCCGGTGATTCCAGGCCCCATTGCCCTTTGTATCACCATTGGATGCGGAAGCCTCTTCGTCTCAGGCATCGGTTTTTTAGGGCCTCGCGCAAACCAAGGGGAATCATAGAATGGCTGTTCTGGACAAACTCATCCACGAGCGTGCCCGACTCCTCATCCTGACCCACCTGGCAAGCAATGGGGAAAGGGAGATCAGCTTCAACGAGCTTCAATCCAAACTGGGGTTGACATCAGGGAATCTTTCCATCCAGCTGAAAAGACTTAAAAGCGCCGAATATGTGCGCATTCACAAGACATTTAAAGATAATAAACCCTTTACCACGGCTGCCATCACCCTGAAGGGCACAGAGGCTCTGAACGCTTACCTGGATGAGATGGAAAGCTTGATCAAGACGCTGAAGCAAGGGGGCGCAAAATAAGACGAAAGGAGCCGTCATGGATACCCCGGCAATCCAGGCAAAAAACATCAGCTACGCCTATAACGATCATCAGGCGGTCAAGGGAATCAGCTTCCAGGTGGCCCCCGGGGAAATCATGGGATTTCTGGGGCCCAACGGCGCAGGCAAATCCACGACCATCAAGATACTTACCGGCCAGATCTACCCGAAAAGCGGCAACGCCAAGATTCTGGGCATGGATGTCACCGGGGATGATCCGCGAATTCAGGCCCGCATCGGGGTCTGTTTTGAGGAAAAGAACCTTTATTCAAATATGTCCGGATTTGAGAATCTCTCCTTCTTTGCCGCCCTGTTCGGCCTGAAAGGCCATGACATACCCTCCCTGTTGGATCGCGTGGGCCTGGGCGACAAGGGCAAGGATCGGGTGAAACACTATTCCAAAGGCATGCAGCAGCGGCTGATGGTCGCAAGAAGTCTTGTGAACAGGCCCGACGTACTTTTCCTGGACGAACCCACCGACGGTCTGGACCCGGTCTCCTCCAAGACCATCCGCACCATCATTCAAGAAGAGGCCGGGAAAGGGACTGCTGTTCTGTTGACCACCCATAACATGCATGAAGCCGATGAGCTGTGTGACCGGGTGGTTTTTCTAAACGAAGGCAGAATCCACGCCCTGGATTCCCCGGAGAATCTGAAACTCCGGTTCGGACAAAGATCCGTCAAGGTGCTCTATCGCAGGGATGGTTCGGTACGGGAGCATCTGGTCCCCCTGGACCGGGAAGATACCGGCGAACAGCTCCAACAGGCCGTAGCAATGGAAGGGCTCATCAGCATCCACACCCAGGAGGCCACGCTGGAGGATATTTTTATTCAAATGACCGGCAGGGGGCTGCAATAATGACGCACACCCTTTCCAGAATACCCATTATCCTGGCCATCATGAAAAAAGACCTCAAGGAATTCTTAAGGGACAGACTGTTCAGCCTCCTTTCCGGTCTCGCCCTGATCCTGTATATCGTGGTGTTTTGGTTGATGCCCGCAACAGTGGATAAAAAGTTCACCCTCGGTGTGCACCATGTCGGCCTGGAACCTCTGATGGCGACCTTGACAGAAGCGTACGAAGACGATGTCATTATAAAGGAATTCCTGTCTTGCCCAGACCTCATCCGTGCCGTATCCGGTCAGGGAGAGACGGGGGACAAGGTATCCATGGGGATCTGTTTTCCCGAGGACTTCTCGAAGAAGCTGGAAGCCGGAGAGCAGCCCACCCTCCAGGTGTACGCAGCACCCGAGGTCCCCCCGGAACTACACCGAACCATGTCCGGGTTTGCTCAGGATATTGCCTATTCCGTTATCGGAGAGGACCTGCCGGTCACTTTGCCTGAAGAAGAAGCGGTCATCCTTGGGAGAAACAGGTCCGGAGACCAGGTCCCTTTTCGGGACCGCATGCTCCCTTTTCTGGTGGTCATGGTATTGTTCACAGACTCTCTGGTCCTGGCCTCTCTGATTTCCAGTGAAGTCCATGACCGGACCCTTGCGGCCTTACGGGTCACCCCGGCCAGGATCGGGGATATCCTGTCGGCCAAGACTTTGTTCGGAACCCTGCTGGCCTTTTTCCAGACCATGATCCTGCTGATCGCGGTGGGGGCCTGGGGACCGCATCGGGGTCTTCTTGTGGTCTTTGCGCTTCTCGGAGCGCTCATGGCCTCGAGTACTGGTATGCTCACCGGCGCGGCAGGCAAGGACTTCATGGGCACCTTATTATTGGGCATCCTCTGCCTCGTGCCCCTCACTATTCCTGCTATTGCAACCTTCTTCCCGGGAACCGTGTCGGTCTGGGTGAAGGCACTGCCTTCCTATGGCGTGGTGCAGGGAATCATGGGCCTTACCACCCTGGATTGGGGCTGGGAACGACTCCGGGTCGCGTTGGGACTTGTCTGCCTGTGGGATCTGATGATCCTGGGCATCGGCATGAGGATGCTCAGACACCGAGGGGAAAACCCATGAATCTCCTTCATGTATTTAAGCTGATCCACAAAGACCTGCGCATGGGGCCCCGTTCCCCAATCTTTATTTGGGCCTTGCTCTATCCTTTTGTGATCACCCTGGTTGTCAGAGGTATCTTCGGAGGTCTTTTGGCTCCCGAGCCACGGCTGGGTATTGTGGATGAAGGCCGGTCGCTGGTTGCCCTGCGGTTGCAAGAATTGGACTGGATCACCCATACCCGTTGCCGGGACCTACCCCAACTCAAACAACGGGTCGCAGACAATGATTTGGATGCAGGGTTGTTCCTTAAAAAAGGGTTTGATCAGGCCGTTGTTTTTGGGGAAAAACCCCTGTTGGAATTCTGGATCAGCGGACAAAGCTCGGCCTCTCACAAAATCATACTGGCGATGACAACCCTGGATCTGATACGCGAGGTGGAAGGCAAGCCGCCGCCGGTTCAAGTAGTACTTCACACCACGGGAGAAAATAACAAACTCCCTATAACCGCACGCTTGATCCCCTTCATGGTGCTTTTCTCCCTGTTGATCGCAGGCGTTCTGGTAACGGCCTTTGGTCTGGTTCAGGAGCGGGAAGACAAGACCCTGGAGGCCCTACTGGTGACGCCGATCCGCTTTTCCGAGATACTGGCCGCCAAGGCCGGAATCGGCCTGATCCTGGCCCTTCTCATGTCCCTGCTCACTCTGTTCCTGAACAATGCCATCGGATCTCACCTGTTGATGCTCTGCCTTGTATTGTTCCTTGCTGCCTTCATGGCCGTGGAAATCGGCCTGATTTTTGGCTTAATCGCCACCCACATCAAGGGCCTGTTCACCCTTGTGAAACCGGTCAACATATTCATCCTGGCCCCGGTGATCTTCTTCATCTTCCCCCACTGGCCCCAATGGATCGCCAAGATCTTCCCCACCTACTGGATCATCCATCCTGTATTTGAGATGGCTGTGTCCCAAGGGCGATTGCCCAAAATCAGCGTCGACCTAACCGTCACCGTCGTAATTATCATCCTTCTGATACTTCCGATCAGGATGCTGAGTGTAAAACGAAGGGGGTGATTCAGCGTCTTCAAGTCTAACGGCACTTCAATTATACTGAGTACAATCCTGTTCGGGCGAAACTGGTTGGGAAAGCGGAACAATAAGTTTGGAGCAGTGCCGACGCCCATATATCCGGCCAAAATGATAAACTGGTGAATGTAGCTCCCCTGCTTTCGATCATCAGAGGCGACTGGCGGGATTTCTTGGCGGAGGCAATATCGTCCGCCGAAATGGGCGACATCCGCAAGCATGAGCAAACAGGTCGCCATCTGGGCGATGTGGCGTTTGTGTCCCACTTGGAAGACTTGCTTGGCAGGAGATTAGACCCCGAAAACCCGGAAGAAAACCAAAAAAGAGCGATAATTGATACGAAAAAAGGGGACGTTGGTTCCAAAACGATTTAAATGTATCCCTCTACCTCCGGTAGTTTTTCAGAAGCCGCTAATCGATTGACTGCAGAAGTGGTTATGCCAAGAAAACGCGCAACATCCGCACCGGAATACCCCATCTTCTTTACCGCTATCTGACTGAAAATTCTGCGCGACTTCACCACCTGCCTCTTTCTTGACCCGGACCGTAGCTGTGCCTCGTCTACTCCTTCTCTTTTAGATACCTTCAGTGCCAAGGAAGGCAAATCGGATATCTTCAAGGTTAATCGCAAGGTCTCTTTCGCTTTCCCCTCCACATCGGCAATCACATTGTTTACAAAGTCGCTGCTTCCCAATATACGTTCGTCTGAAAAAAGTTTGCTCCCGACCCTCCTTAGGAACCGTAAATAATTAAATCATCGTTTTTTCATTGACAACATCTTTTCCGATAGGTATCATATTTTCCATGATGCCGTCAGTAATCACCGAAGCACTTTCGAAAAAATTCAATTTGCTTAAAGGCGAATTAGATGAGCGCTCGCGGCGAATTTGGGCTGCGACAGAAGCATTAGCGATAGGACACGGAGGA
>Ga0208648_1001661_pt1 | contig 17274 bp, 11 predicted proteins | sample AntAceMetag02UKL_FD_184772 | JGI IMG/M metagenome (GOLD analysis project Ga0208648, IMG submission 184772) | Saline lake microbial communities from Ace Lake, Antarctica - Antarctic Ace Lake Metagenome 02UKL (SPAdes) (version 2) | ecosystem: Environmental > Aquatic > Non-marine Saline and...
GCGAGGATTAGTTTCTATATCGCCTCCACCTTCACGTGTTGCAATAGTAACTTCTTTAATTAACTTTGAAAATAATTTACCTCTTTTGGCATCAATAACAGCTTTTTTGTGCTTGATACCAGCCCATTTAGAATGTCCAGACATATAAAAACCTCCTATATATGCCGTTGATTATAGCATATAAAAGAGGTATTTGTAAAGAGTTGTGTTTGGCGCATAATGTAGAGCTTACCAACTTATTTAGTATTAATTTATTTTATATAATTATTGTTAAGAAAAAATATAGTGTGTTTTTAATATAAAACTTTTTATATATATAAAAATCTCCTACCTGTTAAGATAGGAGATTTAATATTTATGAGTGAATTTTCAAAAGTATTTACGCTTCTGCTTTTTCCTGCTCATACTTCTCAATAATAGATTGAGCAAGTTTACCTGGAATTTGTTCATAGTGACCGAATTTCATACTGTAGGAGCCTTTTCCCTGAGTCATAGAACGTAATTCCGAAGCATATTTAAACATCTCTGATAAAGGTATTTGCGCTTTTACAGTTTCCATACCAGCTCTGGCTTCCATACCTATAATTCTGCCACGCCTAGAACTTAAATCACCACTAATCTGCCCCATATAATCTTCGGGTACAGTTATATCAGCTTCCATTATCGGCTCTAATAATACAGGCTTAGCCTCAGCTGCTGCTTTTTTTAAAGCCATACCACCTGCAATCTGAAAAGCCATATCAGATGAATCAACTGAGTGATAAGAACCATCATAGACCGTGACTCTTATACCGGACATCGGACAACCACCGACTACACCCTTTTGCATGGTCTTCTTGATGCCCTTTTCAACCGCCGGAATATAATTCCTTGGAATAGCACCACCAACAATGGCGTTTACAAATTCAAAGCCTTCGCCACCTTCAAGTGGTTCAATCTCAATCCAACAGTCACCATATTGCCCACGTCCACCTGATTGTTTCTTATATTTACCTTGGGCTTTAGCTTTACTTGTAATAGTACTCTTATATGCTACTTTTGGTGTACCAACGTCAACTTCAACTCCAAAGTTATTTTTTAATTTAGCTATCATTATTTCTAAATGTAAATTACCCATTCCGGATATTATTTCTTCTTTAGTTTGCTCATTACGACTAAATTTAAACGTCGAGTCTTCAATGACTAATTTGTGTAGAGCCTGAGAAATTTTCTCCTCATCAGTACGCGTTTTAGGCTTTATTGAGAATGAAATCACTGGCTCAGGAAAAGCTATCGCTCTAAATTTTATAGGATGTTTCTCATCACATAAGGAATCAGATGTTGAGGTGTCTTTTAGTTTAGCAACAGCTATAATTTCACCTTCATGAGCCTCAGCAATCTGCTCCTGATCTTTACCATTCATCTTATAAAGATGTCCTATTCTTTCCTTATTACCGGTAGAAATATTATAGAAGCCTGAATCTGCCTTTAGATTTCCAGAATAGACTCTTAAAACAGTTAGTTGGCCTACATAGGGATCAGATATAGTCTTAAAGGCCTGAGCCGCAAAAAGACCATCTTTTTTTCTTTCCAACATAACTTCTTCCTCAGGATTATCTGGATTAACAGTACTAACTGGACCCATCATATCTGAGGCAGGCATAAAATCACTTATGGTATCTAATAATTTATCAACACCGATATTCTTTGCGGCTGAACCACATAATACAGGAACAGCTTTACCTAATAATATAGCTTTACCCAATGCCTTAGCTATTTCATCTGAAGAAAGAGCCTCACCATTAAGATATTTTTCAGTTAAAGCATCATCAGCTTCGAGGGAAGCTTCAATCATCTTCTCTCTCATCTTAGTTGCTATAGCTTTTTCATCTTCAGGAAGTTTACTAATTTCTTCTTCGTCTAATAAACTTACAACACTTTTAAAATTTGCTTCTTTACCTATCGGATAAACAAGCGGAATACAACCAATTCCAAAAGACTGCTCTATTGAGCTAAGAGCACTTGCAAAATCAGAATTTTCCTTATCAAGTTTATTTATAAAAATAGCGCAGGGTCTATTCTGCGCTTTTACCATTTTCCAAACTCTATTTGTGCCAACTTCAACTCCACTCACCCCACAAACTACCAAGAGAGCGGCATCAACTGCACTAAGAGAACCAACAACCTCTCCTATAAAATCAGCGTATCCCGGAGTATCTATTAAGTTTATTAATTTGTCTTTATGTTTAACGTGAAGGATGGAGGAACTAATGGAGATTTTTCTAGATTTTTCATCTGCGTGATAATCGCTAACACTTGATCCGTTATCTACCGAACCAAGCCTGTCTACAGCCTTACTATTAAATAGTATTGCATCAGCCAAAGATGTTTTGCCGACACTGGCATGAGCGATAATAGCAATATTTTTTATTTTGCCGTCAGCCATGTTATAAACTCCTTTCAATATCAGAAAAAACACGAATTAGATATAAAGTGAGTTTATTTTAGCATAGCCGCACTTGCTGCGCAAGACCTTTTTTGGACAAAATAAACCCGGTAGCTACCTACTCTCCCACTCAGTTGCCCAAGCAGTACCATCGGCGATGGAGGGCTTAACTACCGTATTCGAAATGGGAATCGGGTGTGGCCCCTCCGCTATAACCACCGGGAAATCTTTAAAGCTAAAACAATCACATGGACACTAAAGTAAAAACAAAATATAATAACAGTGGTCAAGTAGTTGACAAATTAGTACCAGTTAGCTAAAACCCTTACGGGTCTTACACATCTGGCCTATTAACCTCATAATCTATAAGGTGTCTACATCCATATAGGAATGGATATCTTATCTCAAGGAGGGCTTGGCGCTTAGATGCTTTCAGCGCTTATCCTTTCCGAACGTAGCTACCCAGCAATGCCTCTGGCGAGACAACTGGAACACTAGAGGTTCGACTATTCCGGTCCTCTCGTACTAGGAACAGCCCCTTTCAAATATCCTACGCCCACGACGGATAAGGACCGAACTGTCTTGCGACGTTCTGAACCCAGCTCGCGTACCACTTTAATCGGCGAACAGCCGAACCCTTGGGACCTTCTCCAGCCCCAGGATGTGATGAGCCGACATCGAGGTGCCAAACCGGATCGTCGATATGAACTCTCGGATCCGATAAGCCTGTTATCCCCGGAGTACCTTTTATCCGTTAAGCGACGACGTTTCCATACACCATCGCCGGATCACTAAGCCCTGCTTTCGCATCTGTTCGACTTGTAGGTCTCACAGTTAAGCTCCCATGTGCCTTTACACTCTACGTGCGATTGCCATCCGCACTGAGGGAACCTTTGGGCACCTCCGTTACGTTTTAGGAGGTAACCGCCCCAGTCAAACTGCCCACCTGGCACTGTTCATCGCCCTGATTCAAGGGACGAAGTTAGAACTTTAATACAATAAGGGTGGTATTTCAAGGACGACTCCACTCAAGCTAGCGCCCAAGCTTCAAAGTCTCCCACCTATCCTACACATACAGGATCAAGGTTCAATACCAGGATACAGTAAAGGTTCCGGGGTCTTTCTGTCCTGTCGCGGGTAGACGGTATCTTCACCGCCACTGCAATTTCACCGAGTTCCTCGTTGAGACAGCGCCCAGATCGTTACACCATTCGTGCGGGTCGGAACTTACCCGACAAGGAATTTCGCTACCTTAGGACCGTTATAGTTACGGCCGCCGTTTACTGGGGCTTCAATTCAAAGCTTCTCCAACTAAAAAAAGGATAACCTTTCCTCTTAACCTTCCAGCACCGGGCAGGTGTCAGTCCCTATACTTTGTCTTATCGACTTTGCAGAGACCTGTGTTTTTGCTAAACAGTCGCCTGGGCCGTTTCACTGCGATCTCAGAAGGCTCCTATCGCGAAGATTATCACCTTCCAAGACACCCCTTCTCCCGAAGTTACGGGGTAATTTTGCCGAGTTCCTTAACGAGGATTCTCTCGAGCACCTTAGCATTCTCTGCTCGCCTACCTGTGTCGGTTTACGGTACGAATACCTACCTTACTGGTATATGAGGCTTTTCTTGACAGCAAAGTATCGACCAGTTCGCCGTCTCCGAAGATAAGACTCCCTAACACGCCTGACCTCGATTACTCGAGGCTGCACGCTTGGACGGACACATCCAACAGTCCGATGGTCTAACTGACTGTGTCACTCATATACTCATAACGCAAAATAGGTAGTACAGGAATATTAACCTGTTATCCATCGCCTACGCCTTTCGGCCTCGGCTTAGGATCGACTAACCCTGGGCGGATTAACCTTCCCCAGGAAACCTTGGGCTTTCGGTGAGCGGGTTTCGCGCCCGCTTTATCGCTACTCATGCCGGCATAATCACTTCTGTTTCGTCCAGCACTCCTCTCGGTATGCCTTCAACCTAGAACAGAACGCTCTCCTATCGCTCAAATCAGACGAATCTGAAATGAACCCGCAGCTTCGGTTATAGACTTAGCCCCGATCATTTTCGGCGCAGAACCACATTGACCAGTGAGCTGTTACGCACTCTTTAAATGATGGCTGCCTCTAAGCCAACATACTGGTTGTCTACGTAGTTCCACATCCTTTACCACTTAGTCTATATTTGGGACCTTAGCTGGCGGTCTGGGCTGTTTCCCTCTCGACTACGGAGCTTATCCCCCGCAGTCTGACTCCCACGATACGGTAACCGGTATTCGGAGTTTGGTTGGGGTTGGTAGTCTGGTAGGACCCCTAGCCCATCCAGTACTCTACCCCCGATTACTATTACGTAAGGCTAGCCCTAAAGCTATTTCGGAGAGAACCAGCTATCTCTGAGTTTGATTGGCCTTTCACCCCTATCCACAGCTCATCCAAGCAATTTTTAACTTACACTGGTTCGGACCTCCACCTCCTGTTACAGAGGCTTCATCCTGGCCATGGATAGATCACTCAGTTTCGGGTCTATTATAATAAACTAAATCGCCCAGTTAAGACTCGGTTTCCCTACGCCTCCTCCGCGAAAACGGATTAAGCTTGCTTATCACAATAACTCGCCGGCTCATTATGCAAAAGGCACGCAGTCAGCCATTCATATCCGAAGATATGCATAGGCCTCCTACCGCTTGTAAGTTTATGATTTCAGGTTCTATTTCACTCCCCTCACCGGGGTTCTTTTCAACTTTCACTCGCGTTACTTGTGCACTATCGGTCCTCAACTAGTATTTAGCCTTAGGAGATGGTCCTCCTAGATTCACACTGGGTTCCACGTGTCCAGTGCTACTTGGGTGCTCGAAAAAAAAGTTATCCAATTTTAATTTACGGGACCGTCACCCTCTACGGTTAGGCTTTCCAGCCTATTCTACTAATCGGATAATTTGTAACTTTTCGGCAGATTTGCATATCTGCCACTTCGAGTCCCACAACCTCCTGCTTGCAACGGATGCAACCTATCACACAAACAGGATTTGGGCTCATCCCCTTTCGCTCGCCGCTACTTAGGGAATCACAATTGTTTTCTCTTCCTTGGGATACTAAGATGGTTCAATTCTCCCAGTTTCGCTCCAATAACCTATGTATTCAGTTAAAGGTGATACGGCATTACCCGTATCGGGTTTCCCCATTCGGAAATCCTCGGATTAAGGCATGTTTGCAGCTTCCCGAGGCTTATCGCAGCTTACCACGTCCTTCATCGCCTGTTAAGACCTAGTCATCCACCATAAACTCTTATTAACTTGACCACAAATTTGTATGCTTTTGGTGACCATGTGATTGTCAAAGAACGATATATTATAAGTCGCAAAGAAAAACGACTTTATATGTCGTTAGTAAAAAAATATTGCCCATTTACAAATGGTGGAGGTGGACGGATTCGAACCGACGACCCCCACAGTGCAAGTGTGGTGCTCTCCCAACTGAGCTACACCCCCTAGAAATCCATGCTTCCGACCTCTTAATAACACCATAAAGAATCTGGTGGGCCCATCTGGGCTTGAACCAGAGACCCCTGCGTTATCAGCACAGTGCTCTACCACCTGAGCTATGGGCCCATAAAAAATTAAAAATAAATAGCCAAGTAACTCATATATTATGAGAGCTACGTTTTGTTACTTTTGTGTTACTCTTTAGAAAGGAGGTGATCCAGCCGCACCTTCCGATACGGCTACCTTGTTACGACTTAGTCCGCCTTACCGAACACACCTTCGACGTCTCCCTCCCAAAAGGGTTGGGTCGACGGCTTCGGGTGCATCCGACTCGGATGACTTGACGGGCGGTGTGTACAAGGCCCGGGAACGTATTCACGGCAGTATGGCTGACCTGCCATTACTAGCGATTCCGACTTCATGAAGGCGAATTTCAGCCTTCAATCCGAACTGGGGCCGACTTTTTGGGATTCGCTCCACCTTGCGGTATTGCTGCCCTCTGTATCGACCATTGTAGCACGTGTGTAGCCCAGGGCGTAAGGGCCGTACTGACTTGACGTCATCCTCACCTTCCTCCAGTTTATCACTGGCAGTCTCCTTAGAGTTCCCAGCATTACCTGATGGCAACTAAGGACAAGGGTTGCGCTCGTTGCGGGACTTAACCCAACATCTCACGACACGAGCTGACGACAGCCATGCAACACCTGTGTATCTGTCCCGAAGGAAAACCTGCTTTCGCAGGCTGTCAAATACATGTCAAGCCCTGGTAAGGTTCTTCGCGTATCATCGAATTAAACCACATGCTCCACCGCTTGTGCGGGCCCCCGTCAATTCCTTTGAGTTTCATCGTTGCCGACGTACTCCCCAGGTGGGGCACTTAATGTGTTAACTGCAGCACCGACTCATAACAAGCCGACACCTAGTGCCCATCGTTTACGGCTAGGACTACCAGGGTATCTAATCCTGTTCGCTCCCCTAGCTTTCGCGTCTCAGCGTCAGTTTCGGACCAGAAAGCCGCCTTCGCCACTGGTGTTCTTTCCGATATCTACAGATTTCACCCTTACACCGGAAATTCCGCTTTCCTCTTCCGAACTCAATTCTAGTAGTTTCAGAGGCAGTTCCAAGGTTGAGCCTTGGAATTTCACCCCTGACTTACTAAATCGCCTACACGCTCTTTACACCCAGTAATTCCGAACAACGCTCGCCACCTCCGTATTACCGCGGCTGCTGGCACGGAGTTGGCCGTGGCTTCCTCTCGAGGTACCGTCAAACCCTAAAACTATTCGAATTAGGGCTGTTCTTCCCTCGTGACAGCAGTTTACAATCCGAAGACCGTCATCCTGCACGCGGCGTCGCATGGTCAGACTTTCGTCCATTGCCAAAGATTCTCGACTGCAGCCTCCCGTAGGAGTCTGGGCAGTGTCTCAGTCCCAGTGTGGCTGACCATCCTCTCAGACCAGCTACCCGTCAAATGCCTTGGTAAGCTTTTACCTTACCAACAAGCTGATAGGACGCGAGCTCATCCACAAGTGATAGCGTTCAAAGAACTAAGCCATCTTTTACCACATACGGATGTCCGTTCGTGGTCTTATTCAGTATTAGCCCGCCTTTCGGCGAGTTATCCTGAGCTTGAGGGCAAATTACTCACGCGTTACTCACCCTTGCGCCACTCTCACCCCGATAAAATACCCGAAAGTATTTTAAAATGGGGATCTCGTTCGACTTGCATGCCTAATCCACGCCGCCAGCGTTCGTTCTGAGCCAGGATCAAACTCTCATGTTTGATAATATTATCCCGATAAATCGGGATTATATCCTGAACTAATGGAAACCCTCACAATATATGAGGTTTACTACTTGGCTATTTATTTTCAAAGATCAAAAAAAGAGCATCTGAAGATGCCTTTTATATATTTTAAAAAAGGTTAATCAGAGTAAAAAATTACCAAAATGTTTTAAAATTAATTTTCAACAAAATCTCCGCTTTTTAAGTCGTATGACTTTAGAGTGTCAGAGAATTTTAATGTTAACATACTAGATACATACTGTCAAGGTAAATACTATAGAAAAAAAAACTTTTAAAAGGTTATTAAAAGTGTTTATACGATACATGGAAAAGCATTTTATGTCAAGGTATTTTTTTACTTAATTTTAACACAAAAGACACTTCGTTTTCCAGATTGCAACAGGAATTCTTTGCTGTCTAAAGAGACCTCAAATTTAATATCTTTTAACACTTCTCCGTTGAATCTAACGGCCCCTTGCGATATAGCTCTACGAGCCTCAGACGTACTTGGTACCGCTTTGATCAATTTCATCAAGTTGCAAATCCATACTTTCCCTTCTGGAAATTCTGATTTTTTGACAACAACTTCTTTAGCTATTTTTTTAAGGGCTTCAATTGTTTCTTCTGTAGACAAATTATTATTACGTAGTTTTTTACCATGCTTTATATCAAAAACATCCTTAGCTTTCTCAGCATCATCTTCGCCACAATATAAAGACGTTATTTCTAAAGCTAACTCCTCTTTTAATTCTTTTGGCTTATCTTTAAATGCCTTACACCTATCTTTTATCTCAATCTCCGTTAATTTAGTACATAGAAGGAAATAATCATAAACTTGTTCATCTGTTATACTCATCACTTTAGCAAACATACTATTGGCCTCTTCAGTAATACCAATATAATTACCTAAACTCTTACTCATTTTTTCCTTTATACCCATACCTTCTAAAATTGGCATCATGATAATAACCTGGGGCTCTTGCCCGTAGGCTTCCTGAAACGCGCGACCCACAAGACAATTGAACCTTTGGTCTGTGCCACAAATCTCAATATCAGATTTTAGAACAACTGAATCATATCCCTGAACTAAAGGATATAAAAATTCATGAAGACCAATTGCTTCATTGGCTTTATATCTTTTTTCAAAATCATCTCTTTCAATAAGTTGAGCTACAGTATAGTGTGAAGCTAATTTTACAACTTCAGAAAAATTCATTTTATTACACCAACTACTGTTATAAACTACCTCTGTTTTTTTAGGATCTAATATTCTAAATATTTGCTTCTTTAAAACTTTACCATTTGCTTCTACTTGCTCTTTAGTTAAGGGCTTTCTTGTTTTCGACCTTCCACTAGGATCACCTATCATACCTGTAAAATCACCTATTAAGAAAACAGCTTCGTGCCCTAAATCTTGAAATTGACGTAATTTATTTAAAGGTACTGCTGTTCCTAAATGAATATCAGAAGCAGATGCATCAACGCCCAATTTAACCCTTAACGGTCTTTTTTCTTTATTGGCTAATTGTAGTTTAGCAACTAATCCCTTCTTAGAAATTATATCGCTCACACCCTTTAAAAGAAGCTCAACCTGCTTGTCTATGTCTTTTACTTCATTCATGCTTACTCATTCTCCTATATAATGAATGTATTCAGTGTAGCATCTGTACATAATCAAGTCAATTATTTATTGACATTTATTATGGTTGTATGCAAAAATTATTCTATGGATGATAAATGTAGTATACATGAAAAAAGAGCTTTAGAAATGATAGCTAATCAGATGGCCTTAGCTGCAAGAACTGCACCCAAAACAAAAGGTGTGGATAATATTATAGTAAAAATTATAAAAGGCCAAAAATTGAAGAGCTTGGCTGAGGAAATGGAAAAAATATCCAAAACTGAAAAGAGGCCAGGATTTCACAGAGATGCTCAAAATCTTAAAAATAGTTACATTCTTTTATTGATTGCAGTCAAACCAAACCCGGCAGGTTTAAAATTCTGCAGTTTTTGCGGATATAAAGATTGCGAAGAAATGCTTCTGCATAAAGGTTCCTGTGCATATAATTCAATTGATCTTGGCATAGCCGTTAGCTCTGCAGTTAATATAGCCGCTATGCTGCATGCCGATAACAGAATAATGTACTCAGCTGGAAAAGCTGCTATAAAAAAAGACTTATTCAAAAATAAGTCTATCAAACAAGCCTTGGGAATACCACTAAGCGCATCAGGTAAAAATATATTCTTTGATCGTAAATAACTCCATCTTAATTACGAAAAGGATAAAAAAGACCTGCTTAATATTAAATTTATTAAACAGGTCTTATATTTTGTTTATGATTTTATAGTCGTGTCTATCTTAAGATACAGCCTTGGCGCTTAAGCCAATCTTTCTCTCATCATCATCTAGTTTTATTACTCGGACTTTGATCTCATCGCCAGATTTATATACCTCGGTCAGCTCACCAGATGGCTTATCTTCTAATTCACTAACATGAATTAAACCTTCAATGTCTGGTTCTAACTCAACAAATACTCCAAAATTCATAATCTTACTTACTTTACCATCAATGATAAGTCCGGTTGCATATTTTTCTTTTATACCTGGCCATGGATCTGGTGTTAACTGCTTCATGCCTAAGGAAATCTTATGAGTATCGGCATCCACAGAAATTATCACAGCTTCGACTTTATCACCCTTCTTAACAACTTCTTCTGGATGATTAATCTTTTTAGTCCACGACATATCTGAGATATGAATCAAGCCCTCTATGCCATCTTCAAGTTCAACAAAGGCACCATAATTAGTCAAATGTCTTACCTTACCTTTAACCTTTGAACCCTCAGTGTACTTTTTAGCTATATCTTCCCAAGGATTGTTTTCAATTTGCTTCAATCCTAGAGATATCTTTTTATTGTCTTTATCAATGTTTAAAACTATAACTTCTACAACATCACTAATAGCCAGCATCTCTGAGGGGTCAGTTACTCTTTTGGTCCAAGAAAACTCTGATATATGAATCAAACCCTCTATCCCCTTCTCAAGCTCAATAAAAGCACCGTAATTAACCAAATTAACTACTTTGCCTTTTACCTTAGAGTTTACTGGGTATTTTTCTTCTACGTCCTGCCATGGATTAGCGGTCTTCTGTTTCAAACCTAAAGAAACCCTTTTATTAGTTTTATCAAAATCAAGGATAACTACTTCAACATCATCGCCAATAGCCAGCATCTCTGATGGATGACTAATTCTTCCCCAGCTCATATCAGTTATATGAAGCAATCCATCTAAACCACCCAAATCAACAAAAGCTCCGAAATCGGTGATATTTTTGACCATACCTTTTTTCAGCTGACCTTTTTCAATTTCTGCCAGAAGCTTCTCTCTGCTTTGAGACATTTCCATCTCAACGTAGTCTTTACGAGAAACAACTATGTTCTTTCTTGGCATGTTAATTTTGATGATTTTAAACTTTAATAATTTGCCGACAATTTGCCCCAATTCTTTGGGACTTCTAACTCCAGCTAAAGAAGCAGGCAAGAATGCTTGAATACCAATATCAACCATCAAGCCACCCTTTACTTTTCTTGCAACGGTTCCTTCGATAATATCTCCCTCGTTATAGTTATTAACAATTGACTCCCAATTCCTAATCAAATCAGCTTTGCTTTTTGAGACAATAACCATACCGTCGTCATTCTCTTTATCCTCCAATAAAACATCTACCTGATCATCAATTTTGATAACTGAAGGATCTTTAAACTCATTTAGGGAAAGTATGCCTTCTGACTTATAACCAATATCAACAATAACTTCCTTATCAGTAATATCAATTACTTTGCCACTAATTATGCTGCCTTCCTCTAGATTCTTGAATGACTCATTGTAAATAGCATCAAGATCAAACTCTTCCGTCTCCTCCTCTTGCCTTAAATTTTCGTTTTGTTCTTCTGTGTTTGGGTTTTCATCTTCAAACATAAAATATTTCCTCCTTAGAAATAAAGATATCTACACATCATAGTATAGTGAAATTGCTTTGTCAAGCACAAAGACGTTTTTATTGCATCAATGAAGAGATTCTATGGCCTGCATAACCTGCAAGCTAAATTTTTGATAATCGGGGCGCTCCTTACCACAGGTAGGAATTAGAGGACTGCCAAACCTGGCAATAATCTTTGCCGGTTTTAAGAATTTACTATTGCGCGGTAAAGCTTTTTCGGAACCACTTATACAAACAGGAACAACTATTGCATTTGATTTAAAAGCAAGCATACCAACACCAGACTGACCCTTCTGCAAATTACCATCGCGGCTTCTAGTGCCTTCAGGGAAAATAACAACTATTTTTCCACTTCTTAACAATCTCAATGATCTTTTAATGGCTGAGGCATCACTACCACCTTCTCTCTTAAGAGGAAACGCTCCCAATCTCCTTAAAAACCATCCAAATAAGGGATTTTTAAAAAGACTTGCTCTAGCAATAAAATTAATTCTTCTCCTAGTACCAAAACCGGCTATTAACGGGTCGAGATAGCTCACATGATTACATGCTATAATAGCTGGTCCTTTGGCTGGAATATTTTGGTAATTAATTAATTTAATCTGACAAAATATCTTAAGAATTATGTAGCAAGTATACTTGCATGTTGAATATATGATAGCGTCAAACATAGCTTATAACCTTTTCAATAACTTCATTAATACTTAAATCAGAAGTATCTAAATAAATTGCATCCTCAGCTTTCCTCAAAGCTCCCACCTCTCGTTGCTTATCAGATATGTCTCTATTTCTCATGTCCTGAGCTAAGCCTTCTTTAGATATATTTTTTCCTTCTGCAATTAATTGCCTATAACGTCTTTGTACCCGTTCTTCAAAGTTAGCATCTAGGTAAAATTTTCTCTGAGCATTAGGAAAAACAACTGTTGTAATATCTCGACCCTCAACAACTACCCCACCATCTTTACCAAGAGATCTCTGTAGCTCAACCATAATTTCTCTTACTTCAGGTATATTAGCTAAGTGGACAACGTTCCTAGTAACTTGAGGTTCTCTAATTTGGGTAGTAACATCATTCGAATCCAATAAAATTTTTAAAGTATTGTTCTGTGACTCGAATTTTATATCTGTTGTTTGTGCAAGTTTGATTAATTTTAAGGGATCATCTAAGGAGATATTAGTTTTTAAAGCCTTCAGAGTAAGTGCTCGATACATAGCTCCTGTATCAATATATAGATAATTTAATTTTTCAGCAACCATACGAGCAATGGTACTTTTGCCAGAACCAGCGGGACCGTCAACTGCAATAATATAATTTTTTCCCAATTTTATATTTGACCACGTTTTTTTCTTGCTTGATTCAACTTTAGTTTTATTTTATTTTTATCTGATTTTTCCAGAGCCTTTTTAAAATCGCCCAATTCTTTTATAAAAATATCAATTTTTTTAACTATTTCCTTACTATTAGATGCAAAGATTCCCTTCCATATCATTTCGGATGACTTTGATATCCGAGTAACATCCTTAAAACCGCCAGCAGCAAACTTTAATTCAGGCCGGCTCACTACATTCATTAAAGATACGGCAATAGCATGAGGCAAATGACTTACAGAAGCTACAACTTCATCATGTTTCTTTGGACTTAATGAAAATACTCGAGCTCCTAGTTTACGCCAAAATTGACTAACCTTATTAAGGCACTTTTTATTTGTTCTTGCTGTTGGAGTAACGATTGAAACAGAATCATTAAATAGGTTAGCCGCTGCAAAATCAACTCCTCTATTTTCTGAGCCAGCCATCGGATGTGTACCTACAAAAAATATTCCTTTTGGTAGTATCTTTTCAGCAATACTGACAATCTCTCCTTTAGTACTCGCTATATCCATAACAATGCAATCAGGTTTAAGATGAGTGGTGATTAATGTGAGAATGTTTTTCATTTCAGCAACTGGTACAGCCAAAATTACTAGGTCAGCATCTTTGACACATTCACCTAAATCAAGGCTTCCCTTATCAATGGCCTTCCTTTTAATGGCTTTCGTTAGTGTAGCCTTACAACTCGTAGACCCTGTAACCTCATGAGCTAATTTTGATCTTTTAACTGCTAATCCAATAGAGCCACCTATAAGACCCACTCCAATAATACTTATTTTTTTAAACATAACTTTTCTCATATTGATCGTCCGACTGATTCTGCGACTTTTTTAATCATTTTCATTAGCTCTTCAAATTTTTCAGGCTTCAGAGATTGTGAACCATCTGAGAGCGCTTCTTCGGGATTAGTATGCACCTCGATCATTAAACCATCACAACCTGCTGCAATGGCCGCTAAAGACATAGGTCCCACTAAGCTCCACTTACCGGTTCCATGAGAAGGATCGACAATTACAGGTAAATGACTAAGCTGCTTAATAACCGCCACGGCGCTTAAATCAAGCGTATTTCTAGTGGCATCCTCGAAAGTTCTTATTCCTCTTTCACAAAGAATAACATTCATATTTCCTTCTGAAAGAATATATTCAGCTGACATCAACAAATCTTTTATAGTTGCACTCATGCCACGCTTTAAAACAACTGGTTTTTTGGTTTTACCTAGTTCTTTTAATAAATCAAAATTTTGCATATTTCTAGCACCCACCTGAAAAGCATCAGCATATTTATCCACAATAGGTATCTGCCTAATATTCATTACTTCAGTTACAACGGGCAAGCCTTCCTTTGCTCCAACTTCTTGCAAATATTTTAAACCTTCCTCACCCAAACCCTGAAAACTATAGGGAGAAGTTCTAGGTTTAAAAGCCCCACCCCTTAAAATATTTGCTCCTGCTTCTTTTACAAGATGTCCAACTTCACTCAATAATTCTATACTTTCAACAGAACAAGGCCCAGCCATAACAGCCAATGACTTACCACCAACTTGCACATCCTTAATTTTAACAACGCTGGATTCTTTTTTAAAGTCCCTAGAAGCAAGTTTGTATGGCTTTAAAACAGCCATTACCTTTTCTACTCCTTCAATTGCCTCAAGAGGTGTTATGCGAAGCTTATCTTCCTCCCCGATAACTCCAATAAGGCTTCTTTCAATGCCCTTAGAAAGAACTGGTTTAAGTCCAAGCTTCTTAATGCGTTCCTCAATATGCTGAATTTGTTCTTCTGTAATGTCTGGCTTTAATATAATAATCACTATTTAATCTCCCTTAATTATTTTTCTTAAACTATCTATAAATGCTCTATTCTCTTCTTCCGTACCAATTGTGACTCTTATCCAATTGTTTAGCTTATATGCATTCATACTTCTAATAATAATACCCATTTTCAACAAACGCTTAAAAACTTCGTCGGCATCTCGTTTAACATTTATAAGAATAAAGTTAGTAGCGCTAGGAACATAATCAAGTCCTAATTCATTTAGTTCATTATAAATATATATTTTTCCTGCTTCAGTCGTTTCTATTGTTTTATTAAGAAAATCATCATCATCTAGTGCAGCTTCACCAGCAACTTGTGCTAACATATTTACATTAAAAGGTTGCCTAGCTTTATTCATGGCTTGAATTAGGCTTTTATTAGCTATACCATATCCTAACCTTAATCCACTCAAACCATATGCTTTCGAAAACGTTCTGCAAATAATAATATTAGGTTTACTTAAATATTTAAGACTTTTTGGATATTCAGAAATATTCTTCGCAAATTCACAATAAGCCTCATCAAGAAAAATGATGACATCTTCACTAACTTTATCGATGAAGTTTTTTAATTTTCCTTCTTCTATGTACGTACCCACAGGATTATTAGGATTAGAAAGAAAGATGATTTTAGTTTTCTCGTTTATCGCTTCATAAATCTTATCCAAATTGCAGTAAAAATTATCTAAAGGAACTTCGATAACTTTTCCAGCTTCCTGCAAAGTTGCTAATTTAAATATCAAGAAATCAGGACTCGATGTAATAACCTGTTCATGTTCATATAAAAATGTTTTGACTGAAAGCTCAATTATTTCATTAGAACCATTACCAATAATAATATTATCTATATCAACTTTAAATCTTTGAGCAAGTTTTCTGCGAAGGCAATAATTATTTCCATCAGGATACCGATAAACATCTGCTAAAGATTTCTCCATAGCTTTTAGAGCTAAAGGAGAAACTCCCAATGGGTTTTCATTAGATGCCAACTTAATTATTTCACTTAAACCAAGCTCTCTTTTAACATCATCTATAGGTTTACCAGGTTCATAGGGCTTTATGTTATCTATATTATCCCTTGTTAATTTTTTCATTTTACTTCCTTAGTTAAAATTTTGGGTATGATCCCAATATTTTTAAATAGTGGCAATGCTTCGATAAAGCATCTAAGGCTATTTTTACTTTTTTGTCCTCATGATAACCTTCAAAATCAATAAAGAAATGATACTTCCATGCACCCCTTTTTGAAGGACGTGACTCAATCTTCGTCAGGTTTATTTTATTCTTCTTAAAAGGAGCCAGCATATCATATAAAACACCCACCTTATCTTTAACTGAAAATACAATTGAAGTTTTGTCTTTTCCCGTATAAGGCACTTCATTCTTACCAATAACTAAGAACCTAGTCATATTATCAGAATTATCTTCAATTGAAGAAGCCACTATCTTAAGATTATAAACCTTAGCAGCTAATTCAGAAGCAATAGCTGCAGAATTACTTAAAGATTTAGCCTTTTTTGCTGCAGCAGTTGTTGAAGCCACATCAATTAACACTGCTCTGGGTAAATTTCTCTCCAGCCATAATCTACATTGTCCAAAAACTTCTGCCTTTGAATAAATTTTAGAGATTTTACTTAGAGGTGAATTTGAAATCAAATTTTGACTTATTTCAAATAATATTTCAGAACATATTTTAAGTTCAGAATTAACAAACATATCTAAGGTATATGTAATCGCACCCTCAGTTGAATTTTCAATAGGCACTACGCCGTAGTCAGCTCTTCCCTTTTCAACTTCTTTAAAAACGTCATTAATATTTTCACATGACAGGTATTCTACTGATGATCCAAATTTACCCAAAGATGCCAAGTGGGTAAACGTAGCTTCTGGCCCTAAATACGCTACCTTTATTTTCTTTTCCAAGGCCAAAGACGCTGACATAACTTCCCTGTAGATAGCTTTCAAAGAATTATCTTCAAGTGGCCCTTTATTGTTCTGAATAATATTCTTATAAACTTCTTTTTCTCTTGCCGGAGCATATATTTTCTTTTTGGTTTTGTCTTTCTCTTTACCAATATCTAAAGTAATATTTGCTCTTGTATTTAAAAGCTTGATTATATGCTCATCTAATTCATTAATCTTCTTGCGTAGCTTCTTGAGTCCCATCTTTTAGCTCCTTTGTAATATTTTGGTTCTCATTTGTATCTACTGCTTCCTCTTGAGAATCAGATATTGATGTATCATCATTCATATTTGTTTCATCGAAGTCATTTAGCTGTTTTCTACTAGCCTTCATAACTTCTTCAATTTCAGATTCTACGACTTCTTGGTCCTCTTCAACCTTGGGCTTATCATATATACTATTTACAACAGGCGTTTCATTAAATTCGCTACTCTCTTC
>Ga0208648_1001662_pt1 | contig 17260 bp, 14 predicted proteins | sample AntAceMetag02UKL_FD_184772 | JGI IMG/M metagenome (GOLD analysis project Ga0208648, IMG submission 184772) | Saline lake microbial communities from Ace Lake, Antarctica - Antarctic Ace Lake Metagenome 02UKL (SPAdes) (version 2) | ecosystem: Environmental > Aquatic > Non-marine Saline and...
TCTCTTCTATGGACAATCCCTGCCTTCCAGCTGTGCTTGCAACCTGTCCGCTCTCTTATCCGGGTCCGGGTGGCTTGAATGAAAGGAATGGGCTTTGCCTAGGGTGGCAATCTTCCTTAGCGCTGATACCGCATCCTGGGGTTCAAACCGCTCCCGTTTGAGGAAAACTAGATTAACAAAGAATGGAAAGGTTTTGGAGGTAAAGAGGCACCGTGGAAACTGCTCCGCGGGCAGGAAGAGAACCCGTGTCTTTAAAAATATGACAATTGGAAGGGCAATCGATGAAAAGATTTAGGACGACCGTATCGAGGATTTTCAGATGATACGTCCGTGCTGCGGAGTTGACGGCTTTTAATGTTTGGCCTTTTTCCAAAATACAGCTCGTGCACAGAGTCCCTGGGCAACGCATATGAAAGGGGAGGTTAACCGCAAACTTCGCTTTATGTTGCGGACCGTGCAGGCAGGCTTGTCCGCAGAAACAGGCTTCGGCCAATGCACCGTTAGAGAAAACAGCGCAGACCAGAAAAAAAGCAACAAAAAAATGGATTCTCTTTTGATAACCCATAACGATCGTACCATTCTGGATGGTCAGTATTTTTCTTCGCAGTTGATACTTTACTTCAATCGAATATGATTCACCAACTAAATTTTATTCTGTATATCGGGTCCTGCCCCTGTCAGAGACTAACCTGCGATACAAAATCTTTTGTGTCTTACGGAAAATTGCCTTCACCTCGGCAAAGGATTATCTTTCAAATATCTACCCGATATCACACGGGTTTTGAACTTCAGAAAACCTGAGAAAGAGCAGATACACCCAGCAACCTGAGCAAAAACATGTCATGACGTCAGCAAGAAAGAACTATCGGTCTTTCAAGGTTTTTACTACTTCATTTGTGGCTAAAGTTCGGGTTCAGGTCTGGAGGGTATGGGAATGAAGTGCTCGAAATGCCAATTTTACAATTGGATTGGTTTTTATTGACGGGCGGTTGCTAAAAAGGGTACGAAAATAAGTATCTCAAACGTTTAAGAATTCGGTGCTTTTTCAGATTGGAAGGGATGATCAAAATTGTCAGATCGTCTGATCTGTATTTCTCTACTTATGCCACCTGTTTTTGTATTCACAATCGTATAAAGATCTCTTTGTGTAACAACTAGTTGAAAACGGGAGATAATCCAATGATTGATGAAAAATCAAAAACCACCCGATTTGTAGGTCTGTTTCTTTTAGGCAATTTCTTATTTTGTTATCCGGTGCTGACGCTGTTTAACACAACGGCAGCGTTTTTAGGGATTCCCATATTTTTTTTCTTCATGTTCTCAGCCTGGCTTGTGCTGATCGGCCTGATGATCATCTGTTCAGAAAGCAACCCAAAAATTCATCTGGATAAATCCAAATCAACAGAAAACAGGGTCGATTCTTGAGTCATGATTGAGCAAAAAGCCATTCTCCTGCTTTCTTTCGGATATATCAGCCTTCTGTTTGCCATTGCCTTTTATGGAAGAAAACGGGCAGAAACGGGTAGAAGCATTATCAGCAACCCCTATATTTATGCCCTGTCTCTTGCGGTATATTGCACGGCCTGGACATTTTACGGTAGTGTTGGCGCTGCAAGCCGATCGGGTATTACCGGGTTTTTAAATATTTATATCGGTCCAACCTTGACCATGATCCTGGGGTTTCCGGTCATAAGGAAAATCATTCGGATCAGCAAAGCTAACAAGATCACCTCCATCGCCGACTTTATTGCATCCCGTTATGGTAAAAGCTCAACCATCGCAGGGGTTGTAACAATTATCGCCGTTCTGGGTATTGTCCCTTACATGTCCATCCAAATTAAAGCCATCTCCACAACATACCAACTTTTAAGCAGCAGTCCCCGGATGGACTCGTTGACCCATCCACCAATGTTTCAAGATACAGCACTTTATGTGGCCTTGCTTTTAGCAGCCTTTGCTGTTCTTTTCGGTGCACGGCATCTGGATGCCACAGAGCGTCATGAAGGCCTGGTGGCTGCCATTGCCTTTGAATCCTTGGTTAAACTATTGGCGTTCCTTTCTGTCGGGCTATTTGTAACCTATGGTATTTACAATGGCTTTGCAGATCTTTTTGAAAGATCCAGTGTCATTCCCGAGATTAAAAAACTCTTTGTCATGGAAATGAACGCAGCCGGGTTTTCAGGATGGTACAGCGGGTTGTTTTTGTCCATGCTGGCGATTATTTTTCTTCCCCGTCAGTTCCAGGTGATCGTTGTGGAAAATGTGGATGAAAAACATCTAAATAAAGCCATATGGCTCTTTCCCCTCTATCTGCTCCTCATCAATATTTTTGTCATCCCCATCGCTTTTGCCGGACTGTTGAGTTTTGCCGGGGAGAAGGTCGTGGATGCAGATTTTTTTGCGCTCATGCTTTTGCTGGCCCAAAATCATAACGCGTTAACCCTGTTTGTATTTATCGGAGGGCTATCTGCCGCAACAGGAATGGTCATTGTTGAAACCATTGCTTTGTCGACAATGATCTGCAACGACCTCGTCATGCCGGTACTATTTCGACTGTCCGCATTTAAACTCTCCCAGAGAAGTGACTTGAGTAATATTCTGCTAAATATCAGACGAGCCGCCATCCTTCTGGTTCTCATCCTGGGATATCTCTATTTCCATTTTGTGGTGAAATATTATACGCTTGTATCTATCGGCCTGATCTCATTTGCCGCGGTAGCACAATTTGCGCCGGCCATTATCGGGGGGATCTTCTGGAAGGGCGCCACACGCGCAGGAGCATTATCCGGTCTGATAGCAGGATTCCTTATATGGGCATATACGCTTGTGTTGCCATCGCTTGCCCAGGCCCGGTTTCCCTTGGAAAGTTTTTTAACCTACGGTCCTTTTGGGATAGAACTATTGAAACCCCAGCAATTATTCGGGCTGGGCGCAAACCTTGAAGGATTTAACCAATACGCCCACACCGTATTCTGGAGCATGTTCTTTAATATTGGTCTGTTTTTCGGGGTATCTCTGTTTTCCACACAGGATGAAGTTGAAAAGAAACAGGCGACTTTGTTTGTGGATGTGTTCAAGTATTCTGTGAAAGCGGAAAAATCTTCTTTCTGGAGAGGAACCGCTTCTGTAGGGGAATTAAAATCCATTCTTGAACGTTTTCTGGGCAAGGGTCGTACCCGTGAGGCCCTGGAAACGTATGCCAAGGAAAATCACATTGACCTCGAACAGGAATTGACGGCAGACGCAGGTCTTGTGAGTTATGCGGAAAAACTTCTGGCGGGGGCCATAGGATCCGCTTCCGCCCATGCCATGGTGACCTCGGTAGTTCAGGAAGAGCCCCTGGGAGTCCGTGATATTATGAGCATCCTTGATGAAACCCAGCAAATTATCATTTACAGCCGGGAACTTGAATCAACCACGAGGGATCTTGCTGCTGCAAATGAACGGCTCAAAGAACTGGATCACTTGAAAAATGAATTTATTTCCACGGTGACCCATGAACTTCGAACCCCTTTAACATCTGTGAGGGCCCTGGCTGAGATCCTGCATTCAAATCCGGATCTGGATGCCGTGCGGCATCAAAAATTTTCCAGAATTATCATTACCGAAAGTGAAAGACTCTCCCGGCTCATTAATGATGTCTTAAATTTTCAAAAGATTAAATCCGGTAAAATTCAATGGGAATTCTTGGAAACCGATATTGGAGAAATAATTGAAGACTCTGTGGTATCAACGAGCCAGCTCATTCATGACAATCATATAGATTTGAAATTGGATCTTCCGGAAAAAAGAGTGCATGCTTCAGTGGATCGGGACCGTTTCATACAGGTCATGATAAATCTGATATCCAATGCAGTGAAATTCTGTGACACAGATCAAGGACAGATTGAAATCGGCTTATCAAGGAAGCAGGATTCAATCTGCGTATATGTAAGAGACAATGGAATTGGAATCGGTCCAGAAGACCAGGAGATCATCTTTGAGGAATTCAGACAAATTAAAGACTCTTCCAAGAGGAGACCATTTGGAACAGGGGTGGGACTAACCATTACCAGGCATATTATTGAAGCCCATAAAGGTAAAATATGGGTGGAAAGTGAACTGGGAAAAGGGGCGAAGTTTGTTTTTACGATTCCTATAACACAGAATTCAGACGCCTTATAATGGACAGTGATGACACGACACCATTTCAGGTGTTATGATGGGTCATTCTTTAAACTGGTCAGTGGAGGGAAGTCATGCCAAAAAAAATATTAATCGTTGATGATGAGCCCAATATTATTGTTCCTCTTGAGTTCCTGATGGAACAGAATCATTACGACGTCGAAGTAGCAGATACCGGAGAAAAAGCCCTTGATTTAATCGAAAATTATAATCCGGATCTCATCCTCCTCGATATCATGCTGCCAGGGATGGACGGATATGAGGTCTGCCAGAAAATCAGAATGAATCCCAACTTTAAAACCATGAAAATCGTATTCCTTTCAGCCATGGCAAGAACCATTGATATTGCAAAAGGGATTGGGCTTACCGCAGATGACTACATCACAAAACCCTTTTCCAATTCCCATGTTGTGGATCGCATAAACGAGCTTTTAAAGGATGAGAAATAGCCCCGTTATTCAGCGATAAATTCTTTTGTTAAACGCATTTGAAGCAGTTTTACCTTCTTGAGCACTTCTTTTAACATTCGTTGTTCTATTTTAGATAATTTCTTGGGATTGATGTAATTATCCGGTTTTATGTTCTCACCGATGATGGCATTGATCTGCCGCATGAATCGAAGCTGCAGCAAAAAACTGTAGGCCTGTTCAATCTCGTTATAATCATCCCGGTCAAACACCCGCTTGGTGTATAATTGATAGAGCCGGCTGTGGGTGTTGGTCTGGGTGATGCCATTTTTCAAAGCATAGATCCGAGCAAAATCGACCATGGGTGCCATGCAGATCTTGATATCCAGACTTTTTTTATGTGGGCCTTTGGATTCGACCAAAAAATTGCCCCAAAATCCAATGGGTGGGCGAAAGCCCAAAGAATTCTGAGTCATGAATCTTAAAAATCCGGATCGCTCTTTTAAAGAGTGTACCAGGTGAAGCCTTAATTCTTCAGTAAGATTCTTGTCGCCATAGGCATGCCTGAAATCAAAAAAGATAGTGCTGTGAAGCAGATTTTCAGGCTCTGCTGTACGAATCCATTTGGTAAAATACCGTTTCCAGGTGGAAAGTGGCTGGCACCATTTTTCATTTTTGGCCATCACCCCGCCCAGACAAAGATCATAGCCTGCCTGATCCAGCCATAAACATATCTTTTCGCCCAGTTGGAGAAAATAGTGTTGAACCGCCACTTCCGTCAGGCCAGAGCCTGGGTCTATATCTTCAAAAACAATGGCATTGTCCTGGTCTGTTTTAAGTGTCTGTTCCTGCCGTCCTTCACTGCCAAGGGTCATAAATGCAAACGAGACAGGGGGTGGGCCCTGTTCAATGAGTACAAATTCAATAACCTTTTCTAAAATCGCATCAGAAAATGTGGCGATCAGCCAAGTCACAGTTTTGGTCTTGGTCCCTCCGGTTAACATGCTGTGGATCAGCCTGGGCAATTGGCTGTGTTTACCCATAATGGCTTCAAAGGTCTTTGCCTGGCTGATTTCACGGATAAGGGCAGTATAGTTGAGTTCGGTTAACAGGTGATTGTCCAGTTCCGGGTCCAGGCCGGATTTGTTAAACAACTCAGGGTTATACATCTCAAATTGTGCTTCGGGTAATACGGTCATCGGTTTTACAACCTGGCGGTCTTCCGTTTTATCGCCCGGTATCAACAGCCTGAGACATGGCATTGCCGAATCGTCATCTGCCTCAAACGGCCAAAGGGCAGCATGATTGGTATTGATGGCCTCTTTTAAGGTCAAGGGAAATATCTGCCCTGAAATATCAGGATATCGGTCTTCCCATTTCTTAATCGTATTCGCTTCAAGTGCCTGGCCCTGCCAACGAAAATCAATATTGACAATTCTATCATTCATGGTAACAGAACCCAAAAACTCATGAATCCCTGTTTTATCCTTCAGCTGACTAAGCAGAAAAAGAATCACCATGGTAAGGGCATACCGGTCTGCTTTAATACAGATATCCCTGTCAATATTTTCCAGGCGTAATTGAATGTCGAGCTTTTCGCCTGATCTTCGAGCAATGGTTTCAAGAAAATCCGCTACCGATACGGTTTCCATGGATTTCTTAATTCCGGTCAGGCTGGAATAGTTTTCGGAGACCTCATTTAAAATATTACTCAATGCAAGGGATTCATTGTGAATAATCTCTTTGAATTTATCCTGGCGGGCTTGGTCCATCCCGGGATAATCCATTATGGCCTCGATAGCAGCACGTATACTTGCAATAGGCGATCGCGCATTTTTCGCAAGAGAGTGTAAGGTGGCTTCCATTTTTTTGTCGATCTCATTCTGCCGGGTGATATCATCTAATATCAAAACGAACCCTTTAAATTGTCCGGCGGAATTGAGCATTGGTGTTACCCTTGACTGGACCGTATTCTGATGAACTCTAAAAATAAAATAAGAGACTGTATCCAATACATTTTTTTTCAGCCGTTCATTGATTTCATCTAAAGTATGCTCAATAAGATTTTTATCGATCAAAGCCGTTACCATTTGCCCCAAAAATGGAAAAGTCCCATGCTCTTCTTCCAGTTTTAAAATGATATTCACCGGCTTATTGTATAAAAAGATTTCTCCCCTGGCATTGCAGACGATGATACCTTGGGGCAGATTGGCAATGACCGAAGCAAAAAACTTGTTCTCTCTATTCACTTCTTTGTCAGTGTTCAAATCTTGATGAGAATCAGTCATTTTCAAGCCTTATTTTTTCTGACATCAGAAGATAATTGGATAGTCGACTCTTGCAGTTGCACGCTTTCCTCCAATTTTTTCCAATGCGATCTTAAGTTCAAAAGCTTCTTTTTTGGTTGTCTAACTTTTTGTTCCAATTCCTAATAAGCTTTCTTGTGTCCATCAGAAGATCCAGATACTTTCAAAATGAAAAAGCCCATACGCCGTTGTGCCTTGGACACGGTGTATGAGCCTTTGAAATCCTCATTCTTCCTCCCATCCTCGGTTGGATGATGCTTTGAAGAGGGACAGACTTATTTTCATCAAGATAAGATCTTATGTCAAATCAACATGATTTGCACTCACAATCTGCGACTTTCCTTGGGGCCACTGCTTTTTCTCTTATGGTCCAATTCCCTGAGATTTTACCGGAAAATCCCACAAGAGATACATAAGCTCAGTATTCTAAACGAGTATCTGATGTAGGCGCCAAAATGGCTTTCACTCTGGCAAAGAATTGTCACTGAGATATATAACTGATATCAAAGAAGGTTTTAGCTTCAGAAAACCTGAGAGAGTTAGCAGATCTCTGTAATTCGCCATTGGTTCATATGGAATCAGATAACACAGGTTCACTCGATCAACCCGAATCAATGATATCACAGGGTTTTGAGTTGCCGTGGGATCATCGGAATGCCCCTGTTTGCCTCTCAAGCTGGCCACATGTTTGTTGGATAACAAATCTGGCTCATGCAATAGTGCCTATACGCTCATGGAATTTCAAAGGATCAACAAACAGATGGCTACAAAATCAATTGTTGACTATTTTCTAAGCGTTTGCGATGCTAATTTAATGCACGTACTTCTCACCTGAGGATATTGTCAGATACCAAAGAAAGCCTAACCATATTGTTTCGTTTTTCAATACGAAATTTGCATAATAACGAGATCCTTGGAAGAAGATTTTTTTTGACATTAGGCGCCTATTATATATGAATTAGACTCAGTCAGTATCATTGTTAAAGATGGGTATGGGTTGGACTAAATATGGAATATCCTAAGAAGAAAATATTGGTAGTCGATGATGACAAATTCATACTGGAGTTTATGAATGATGTTCTGTCCGAGAGGGGGCATGAAGTCGTAACAGCGAAAGGTGGTCTTCCGGCGGTGGATATTTTGAAGACCTATACGCCAGACATCATTTTTGTTGACTTGGTGATGCCCAATATCGAAGGAAAACAACTGTGTAAGATCATTCGAGGTATGCCGGAACTGAGAGATGTCCGCATCGTTATTCTTTCCGCCATTGCTGCGGAAGAAGATGTGAAAATCAAGGAATTCAGGGCTGACGCATGTATCGCTAAAGGCCCGGCTCATGAAATGGCCAAACACGTTGTGGAAACTGTCGATCGATTTGATCTTACATCCTTAAACGGGTTACCAGGAGAAACGATAGGCGCCGCAGGTAAATTTTCAAGGAATATTACAAAGGAGTTGCTCTCGATCAAGAATCACTTCCAAACAATATTAGGAAAGATTTCTGAAGGAGTTTTAGAGGTTACATCCGAGGGAAGAATTGTTTATGCGAACTCGATTGCCCTATCCATAATTGAAATAACTGAGGAGAAGTTATTGGGATCCAATTTTATTGATTTATTTACAGATGATGACCGCCACCGAGTAGCGGAACTTATGAAACCGTTGGGTGATAAACCACAAATCACAACTGAAGAATCCCCTCTCCGATTGAATAAGCATAGAATTGCGCTACAATTTTTACCTATTGATGAGTGTGCGGCAACTTCTCTTATTATCATAAACGACCTTACCGACCGTCTGAAGGCAGAGGAAGATAAAACGAAACTCCAAGCTCAGCTCCACCGAGTACAAAAGATGGAAGCAATGGGACTTATGGCGGGTAGTGTGGCACACGATCTGAACAACATCCTTTCAGGGATTGTGAGCTATCCCGAATTGCTGTTAATGGACCTGCCAGAAGGCAGCCATCTCAGGAAGCCCATAGAAACCATACAGGAATCCGGATTGAGAGCTGCCGATGTGGTGTCAGACCTTTTGACCATCGCAAGGGGGGTTGCCACGGGAAGAGAAGTCCTGAACCTCAACACCATTGTTGATGAATATTTGGCATCTCCTGAATACCGGGAATTGGAAAAGACGCGCTCATTTGTTAACTTAAATACTGAACCGGACCCCGACCTTTTGAACATGAGCGGTTCTCCCATCCACATTAAGAAAATCTTGATGAATCTGGTAACCAATGCCTCAGAAGCCATTGAGGGTGCTGGTACGGTTACCATATCCACTGTGAATCAGTACATTGATGAGCCTTTGAAAGGGTATGAAGATGTTCACACAGGCGAATATGTGGTGCTGAGGGTCTCGGACGATGGTTTTGGTATAACTCCCCAAGACCTTGAGAAGATCTTTGAGCCATTCTATACCAAAAAGGTAATGGGTAGAAGCGGTACAGGCTTAGGTCTGGCAGTTGTTTGGAACACGGTCCAGGACCATAAGGGATACATCAACGTGGAGAGCAATGAAAAGGGAACGGTCTTTGAACTCTACTTTCCGGTGACCCGGAAAGAAGTTTCTGACGAGAAGGAAAAAACCCCTTTGGAAAATTATCTCGGGCATGGAGAGAAGATCCTGGTGGTTGACGATGAAGAGCGGCAAAGGGAGATTGCATGCGGGATACTGACCAAATTAGGATACAATCCTGAAGCGGTTTCAAGTGGTGAAGAGGCCATCGAATATATGAAGGAAAACACCGTAGATCTGATCGTCCTTGACATGGTCATGCCCAAAGGGATCAACGGGCGTGAGACTTACCAGCAGATCATAAAGATTCGTTCCGGCCAGAAGGCGGTTATCGCCAGCGGGTATGCCAAAACAAAAGAGGTGGATCTTGCTCAAGAATTAGGAGCAGGCAAATACATAAAAAAGCCTTACACGCTGGAAAAGATAGGGGTTGCTGTTAAGAAAGAATTAGAAAAATAGGTGGTTTTTGACCCTCAGCTTGACTGAAAGATCCCTATATAACTATAGCATTTAGACCCTCCCCAGGAACGTAGAAGAGTACATCTGGTAGTCCTAACCTGTTGTGTTTCTGAAAGGGTGTTATTTTTTTGATTTTTGTCTCTTCTTTGGTCTACATTTGGTAATGCTAAAATAATATCGGAAGACTGGAAAGAACCAATACTTATAACCTGTGATATCATCATTTGGAGGGGGGATCAGAAACTGAGATATGTCATGGTTATCCATCAAAAGTAGGGGGAATAAAAATCTGACATAGCTTGACAAAAACAAAGAATATTAGGGTGTCAAAAACCTGGTAATATATTCGCTTCGGGAGAGTTTAAAGATCGTGAAATGAGTGCCCACATTTCACGCCATGACATCTTTGATTTCATTTGGATATCCAAAAAATCACCACCATCGAAAATTGGCAATAGCCTTACTTACCAAATAGCTGACCATCACCTCTGAAATCACGCTCGGAATTTTACTACCACAACATATGGGGGTCCGTCAATTTGCTATTTTTCTGCTTGAAACTGGCTCTAAGGAATTGCAATTTCTAGAGATACTGTCCGGCATAGCGCCGCACCCCATGGCCATCCAGAACGTGAAACTGTCGGATTTTTTTGAGCGTTACGGGAGAAAAGGTCCCCAGGGGGAGATAGAGTATCTTTTTCCCCAGGCGGGCCGCCATGCTCTGACACCAACCGGAGGGGGGATCGGCAGCCAGGTAGACCACGTGTTTTTCCAAGCTGTAATCCAGCGCTGCCATAAGCAGTCTTTCGGGTTTGTTCCGGGCCACACCAAAAAAAGAATCCCGCCAGATATCATAAACCCGGAGGGGCGGATAACTCAACATGAAGCCCCCGTACTGGCACCTGGAAATTCCAGGGCCGTCCATGACCTCACCTACCGGCGTGCTGTAAAAAGCCATATCCGATTCCTGGCTGTGCTCCCCCAACCAGGTCACACACCAGGGAAAATTTTCTTTCCCACCTTTGGAAGCATCAGGGTCAAAAATGACCACCACGGAACCCACCTTTCCTTTGAGAGGCCGTTCCGCTCTGACATACAGATTTCCGCTGGACCATTCCCGAATGGTTTCCCGAATATCGATGCCGTCCTGCAGGGAGCAGGAAAAGGGCTCGATACGGATATTTTCCGCAGCCTTGATCTGAAGGGCTTTCTTCTGTAAATAGTGCCCGTATCCCTCAACAGCCACATCCTCTGGCGGATAGGAACAGATGGACTTTCCGCTAAATTCTTTCTTCCATTTTTCGGGATCACGTCTTTTCCGTTTTTCCTTGACCGGCACCGGAACCAGACGCCTGCGCATGGTCTTGAACTGCCGGTGAAACCGGATCCGCTTTTGGTCCAGAAACAAATCTTCTCCCCTGAGGCGCAGCACAGGCAAGCCAGGGCCCTTTTCTTTATCAGAGGGCTCCTGCCATGGATAATCGCTTCCCAAATCCCACACCTCATAAGCGAAATTGTCATCCACAGCCCCCCGTGAGGCCACGATGAGCTGGTAAAAATCGGGCACCAGCCTGTGGTTCAAAAGGGCATAATTCCTGGAAAACTTATTGAGTATCCTCAACTGGATACGGGAGACTTTTTCTTTGCTGTTTTTCCAGTACTTTTTTTGTGCCGCCTTCAGCAGCGCCATCTGCACTTGAAATCGGTCCGGCATTTCACCTTCCGCTCGATGCCGTTCATAAGCCGCCTGCAGAAAGGGCATCTCTCCCATGATTTCCCGGCTCGATTCCCGGTGCAAATGGGCCAGCCCCACCTTTTCACGAAGCCTTCGGCCAATGACGGGCGCCTGGAGATGGTCCAGCATTTCCAGGATTCCGTTCACATGGCTTAAACCACAAACGAAAAGGACTTTATCTCCGGATCTGTCCAGTTTCTGCAGGTGATAGGCCATGGTTTTCTCCCGAAGGGTATCCTCGGCCAGGGGTTTGGGATTCCGGTGGATCTCCATGAAGGCACGGCAGTAGGCGTTATGCCCGATGCGGGTGATGGCGTAGGAATCCGGCATGGGTGTATGATCATAGGCGTAGGATTCCGTATCCCGGTCAATAAAATGAAGGGGTAAGTTTTGGGTAAGGGCCAGGCGCACAGCCTCCACCTGACCATCACAAGGTTCCAGGGGAAGGTAGACAAATGCACCGTCACCTCCCTCATAATGCACCACCGACAACAGGGGAAGTCGTTTAACCCCTTGAATGATTCGGGACTTCAGGGTAGACGGGTATTCGACGGCCACATGGTTCGGCCGAAACGATTCAAATGCGCTTCTCACCGCCAGGGCGAACTCCATCCGATTGTGCAGGATGGGGACCATCCGGATGTTGTGCCACCCGATTTCAGCGGTCTTGTTCAAAGCGGTCCACCAGTTCGGCAAAATAATCGGCGGCAGGCGCATCCAGGACCATCGACGCCGCTTCTTTCAGGTATTGGACGATACGGGTCGATGGGTCCGCGGGGTGCGGCCCTCTCCCTTTTGAAAGCCTTTTTAACGCGTATCGCGCCATATTGATCCCGTCCCGTACGGAATACCGTTCATCGGCCCGGTGGGCCGCCTGAAGAAATGCCACCACATAATTGAGGACCTCCTCAGTTGCAAACGGCAGGTTGCTTTGAAGAATCAATTTTTCCTCATCTTTTTCCGGGAAATCGATATGAATCTGGGGCTGAAGCCGGGAATGGATATACTCCGGCAGTTCAAAGGTGCTGGCGTCATCGTTCATGGTGGTGCAGAAGCGAAAATCGGGATGGGCTTTGATCTTGATGCCCGCCACGATGGACTCCACATATCGCCGGCTGTCCAGGAGAGGCGCCAGAGACGCCCAGCTCTTTTCACTCATGCGGTTTCCTTCATCGATAACCGCGACACCCCCCTTGATCATCGCCGAGACAACGGGGCTTGCCACATACTTGATTTTTCCCTGTTCGGAAATGACCGGTGTCACAATTAAATCCTCGGGCCGGGTGTCCATGGTGGATTGAAACAGATAGACGGGCCGGTTCAAGGATTTTCCCGCATGGTAGGCCAGGGTGGTTTTTCCCACCCCCGGTTTGCCCACCAGCCTGGGGCTCAGGGGCAGATCTTCTTTATCGATAACGAGCCAGGCCGCCAGTACCTGGGTGACCAGTTCCGTTTGACCGACCCACCGCATGGGGACCCGATCGGGCTCACTGAGGTGTAACGTCACCCCGTCAATCATCACTTGTTCCATAATGGTCTCAGACCTCCTTGTTTCGAATCGTGCATCCTATTATATTTCATTTTTTTTTGCAAAGGGGGTATATCTGTGATAAGCATATTTGAATGAAATCAAATCGATGGGATGATCATTATACGGAAAAAGCCAGAGAGGAAAAATGGCTCGCGCGCTCCGTATACAAGCTTCAGGAAATAGATAGAAAATTCAAGTTGATTCATAAAAGCGACCGGGTGTTGGACCTGGGGTGTTTTCCGGGCTCGTGGTCCCAATACGCCATTATAAAAGTGGGGAAACGGGGGGATGTGGTGGGAATCGACCTGCACACACCCAAAGCGTTCAACCCTCCCAATTTCAGGTGTATTAAAGGAAATGTCGAAACCATTGAGATGGAATGGCTGGTGAAGGAAATTCAGCCCAGAAATGTTGTATTGAGCGATCTGGCGCCACCCACCACGGGCATTCGGGACACCGACGTGAGCCGATCCATGTTCCTGGCGGAAAAGGCCGCCCAAATTGCCCAGGCGTTTCTGAAAAACAGCGGGCATTTTGTATGCAAGATTTTTGAAGGTGAAGAACTTAAGCCCTTCAAATCAAAAATCTCGCCTTCTTTCAAGCAGGTCCGGCTCTTCAGGCCAAAAGCCACCCGAAAGCGGAGCCGGGAGGTTTATCTCGTGGGAACGGGATTTATTTCGAATAACAATTGATTTGATCGTCGTTCATTAATGGGTAATATGGAGGAAAATTATGTCCGGTCATTCAAAATGGAGTACCATCAAGCACAAAAAGGGTGCGGCGGATGCCAAGAGAGGGAAAATATTTACCAAACTTATCAAGGAAATCACCGTGGCCGCCCGCATGGGTGGCGGTGATCCCGAGGGCAACCCCAGGCTCCGAACCGCCATCGCCGCCGCAAGAGCTGAGAATATGCCCAAGGAAAATATTGAAAGGGGCATCAAAAAGGGGACCGGCGAACTGGAAGGGGTGTCCTACGAGGAGGCCAGCTACGATGGTTACGGGCCGGGCGGCGCGGCGGTACTGGTGGACTGTCTGACCGATAACAAAAACAGATCGGTGGCCGACATCAAACATCTTTTCGAGCGACACGGCGGTAATCTCGGCGAGCCGGGATGCGTGACCTGGATTTTTGAGCAGCGGGGTCTTGTTGTTCTTGAAAAGGATAAAGTGGATGAAGAGCAGCTCATCGATTTGGCCCTTGAAGCGGGCGCCGAGGATGTTATAGAAGAAGAGACGGAATTTGAGGTGGTGACGGCCCCGTCCGATTTCGAGACGGTGAAAAAAGCCATTGATGACGCGGGGCTTCCCTACACCCTGGCCGAGGTCACAAAAATACCCAAGAATACGGTTAAAGTAGAAGGCAAGAAGGCTCAACAGATGATCAACCTGATGCAGGCTCTGGAAGACCATGATGATGTCAGCCATGTGTACTCCAATTTTGACATTGCCGACGACGTGATGGAGGCGATGGGCTGATGCGGGTGCTGGGGGTGGATCCCGGCTCAAGGATTACCGGGTACGGCCTGCTGGAGGAGCGGAACCGTGAGATCTCCTTCATTGAGGCAGGTCTCGTCAAGCCGCCTGAAAAAATGCCTTTTTCTCAGAAAATTCACAGAATTTTTCAAGGGCTCGTGGAGATCATTGACCGCTGCGCGCCTGATGCGGTAGCGGTTGAAGACCTGTTTTTTGCAAAAAACGCCAGAAGTTCCCTCAAACTGGGACACGCCCGCGGTGCCGCCCTGATTGCCGCAGGCCAGCACAACATCCCGGTCTTTGAATACACACCACTGGAAATCAAGAAATCGGTGGTGGGATACGGCAGGGCTGACAAAGAACAGGTTCGATCCATGGTGAATATCATGCTGCGGCTCACAAAGCAGGTACCTCTGGATGCTTCCGATGCCCTTGCTGCGGCCATCTGCCACATCAACAGTGCCAGATTGAGAACGCTCACACAAAAAAACCCGGGAAACTGAACACATGATCTCACACTTGAGCGGCACCCTGTTTGAAAAATCAACCCAGTCCATCATCATCGAGGTGGGCGGTGTGGGTTATGAGATTTTTGTTCCCCTATCCACCTTTTACGCCCTTCCCGAACACCATGAGCCGGTTAGTCTGCATATCCACACCCACGTGAGGGAAGATGCGCTGGTGCTGTTTGGATTTTCCACCAAACTTGAGAAAAGCCTCTTTCTGATGTTGGTGTCCGTCTCGGGCATCGGTCCCAAACTTTCGGCCAATATCCTTTCCGGCATGGGCCCCGAGGACCTCCTGCGGGCCATTGCTTCGGGAGACGCAGACCGTCTGCGAGCCATTCCGGGAATCGGGAAAAAAACAGCGGAACGGATTGCGCTGGAACTGAAAGATCGTGCGGCCAAATTTTCGGGCGATGCTGAAATGTCTCCCATGCCGACCGGGGAGAAGCAAAGCGAACGAAGAATGGAAGATGCCCTTTCAGCGCTTGTAAATTTAGGCTATTCGGTCAAGATGGCCGGGGCCGCCATTAGAAAGGCCAAAATTCTTGTGAAGGATAAAACCCTTGAGGGTCTGATCAAGGAGAGCCTCAAAATCCTGGCTTGAATCTGAATATTATGGAAGAACACATTACAGATCCGGCACTTCAACCGGATGAGGTGCCGGCGGAAATCAGCCTCAGGCCCAGAACACTTGCGGAGTATGTGGGCCAGGAGGACTTGAAGCGGAACCTTAAGGTGTTTATTGCGGCCGCAATGGGGCGTTCCGAAGCCCTGGACCATGTCCTTTTTCATGGCAGTCCGGGTTTGGGAAAGACGTCCCTTTCCCATATCATCGCAGCAGAACTGGAGGTAAACATCAGAAGCACTTCCGGCCCGGTGATCGAAAAACCGGGGGATCTCGCCGCCATCTTGACCAATCTTCAACCCAAAGACGTCCTGTTTATCGATGAAATACATCGCCTCAACCATGTGGTGGAAGAAATCCTGTACCCGGCCATGGAAGACTATGAACTGGATATCATCATCGGACAGGGGCCTTCGGCCCGAACCATGAAAATCCCCCTGCCCCCGTTTACGTTGGTGGGCGCCACCACACGGGCGGGGCTCCTGACACCGCCTTTAAGGGATCGGTTCGGCATGATTCTGCGTCTTGATTTCTACGAACCTGAAGACCTTTACAAAATCGTTGTGCGGTCCGCCGGTCTCCTGGAGATTCCCATCAAGGATGAGGGCGCCCTCGAAATCGCCAAACGGGCCAGGGGAACGCCGCGCATCGCCAACCGGCTATTGCGCCGGGTACGGGATTTTGCAGAGGTGAAAGCGGATGGCGTCATTACCCAGACTGTGGCGAGCAGTGCCCTGGACATGCTGGAAGTGGATGAGCAGGGACTCGACAAGATGGACCGGTTTATCATGCATACCATCATCGAGAAGTTTGATGGGGGACCCATCGGACTCAGCAGCCTCTGCGCCGCCGTGGGGGAGGAAAAGGGCACCATCGAGGATGTCTATGAACCTTTCCTGATTCAAAGCGGGTATATCAAGCGGACCCCCCAGGGACGGGTGGCTACGCGCCGGGCCTACCTTCACCTGCGTCTGGAAATCAGGGAAATCGCCCAACCGCCTCAACGGAAACTTTTTTAGAAGGTTCAAATCATCCTGTAGTCTGAAAACTCCTTTTCCAGCGCCTCGATTTCGTCTTTAAGGTCTTCGATAATTCTCTCAGATGATAATGAACTGAGAGTAACGCATAACTTTTCCCACAATAAAAAACCTTTACTATCAGCCATGAAGATTGCATATTATGTCTTATTTTCGACCGTAGACGAACAGATGTATGTTATATTTTTGACCATATCATACAAAGACGCACCTAAGGGGGTCAAATCTTTGATTGACCTTTCTCCACGGTGAATCAAATATTTGCCTCTCTCTCTCTCTCAAAATTTCCTTTTCTCAAAAGTGGCGTCGGGTCGGACCCGGCTCGACGGCCCGTACAAAGTGTCGATGACAGAAGCATAACACGAAAATCTGCGGCTTGTCCGTCAGCATGTTCCTTGTTGAGTTTTCGTCAGGTGGGAAGCAGATCCTTTGCCCACTCCGGTAAGGGATCTGCTTTTGTTTCATAGTCTCCAGACTTCATCACAATGATT
>Ga0208648_1001663_pt1 | contig 17258 bp, 11 predicted proteins | sample AntAceMetag02UKL_FD_184772 | JGI IMG/M metagenome (GOLD analysis project Ga0208648, IMG submission 184772) | Saline lake microbial communities from Ace Lake, Antarctica - Antarctic Ace Lake Metagenome 02UKL (SPAdes) (version 2) | ecosystem: Environmental > Aquatic > Non-marine Saline and...
CTATATCAACGCTATCCCCAAGCTTATATCAATATGGGTGAGACAGCCGAAAATCTGGCAAATAAATATCATATCTCGCGGTTTGATCAGGAAGTTTTTGCTCTATTGAGTCAGCAAAAAGCCGCTATAGCTCAGCAGCAAGGTCTGCTGGACGATGAAATTATTCCAATCTTATCTAGTCGCGGGGTGCAAATTATTCAGGATACATGTCTGCGTCCTGATTCTAACGCGCAGAGCATGGCCGAGCTTAAACCAGCATTTTCATCTCATGGTAGTGTGACCGCCGCCACCTCTTCACCGCTAACCGATGGCGCTGCCGCAGTGCTGGTTTGTAGTGAGGAGTATGCTGATATTCATGGATTAGCGAAATTAGCGCGTATTAAATCGATTGCCGTTTCCGCCTGTCTGCCAGAAATTATGGGTATAGGTCCTGTTGCGGCAACAAAAAAAGCACTACAAAGGGCTAATTTATCTCTGTCTGATATGGACATAGTTGAACTCAATGAAGCTTTTTCTGCACAAAGTCTGGCGGTATTACAGGATTTACCTATCGCTGCAGAAAAGCTGAATATTGATGGTGGAGCAATCGCTTTAGGACATCCCTTAGGTGCGACTGGTGCACGAATCACCGGTAAAGCAGCGAGTCTATTGCAGCGTGAAAATAAACAATTTGCACTGGCAACTCAATGTATAGGAGGAGGTCAAGGCATTGCCACGATATTGGAGGCAGTGTCATGAATATTGAAAAAGTAGCTGTTATTGGTGCGGGGGTGATGGGAAGTGGTATTGCCGCTCATATTGCCAATGCTGGAATTCCAGTCTATTTACTAGATGTTGTGGCTAAAGACAGCAACCAGCGTAATGCTATTGCAGAAGGTGCGATAGCAAAAATGCTAAAAACCAAGCCAGCGCCGTTTATGCATAACAAAAATGCTCGATTGATTACTGCGGGTAATATAGAAGACGATTTAGAGCATTTGGCCGAGGTCGACTGGGTGATAGAGGCTGTGATTGAAAATCCGGACATCAAGCAGGAATTGTATGAAAAGCTAGAGTGTATCTGTGGGCCTAATACTCTGATTTCCTCAAATACTTCAACTTTGCCGCTGAATATATTAACCGCTAAGCAGGCAGATAGCTTTAAACGGCGTTTTATGATTACCCATTTTTTTAACCCGCCGCGTTATATGCGTTTGCTGGAGTTAGTGACTTCAGCTGACCTGGATCAAGATTTATTTCAAGCTGTTAGTGATTTTGCTGATGTTAATTTAGGAAAAGGCAATGTACTTTGTAAAGACACACCTGGATTTATTGCCAATCGAATTGGTACATTCTGGATGCAAACGGCAGTATTAGAAGCCATTGAGCTTAAGTTGAGTGTCGAACAATGTGATGCTGCATTGAGCCTGTTCGGTATTCCCCAAACGGGCATATTTGGTTTGTTAGATCTAATTGGGCTGGATTTAATGCCGCATGTGCTAAATAATTTTAAACAGGTTTTAAAGCCTGAAGACCGTTTACATAGCATTACAGAGGTGCCGCAGATATTACAAACCATGATTACAGCGGGCAACACTGGACGAAAGGGCAAAGGAGGTTTCTATCGTTTGCAAGCCGATGGTAAAATAAAAATTAAACAGGCGATTGATCTACAGCGGGGTACTTATCATCTGAGCAAACGTTTTAAAATCGAAGGAATAACACATAAGCCGGCTGATTTAAGGCAATTTCTTGAAGCTGATGAAGCGCTTAGTATCTATGCATGGCGAGTATGGTCAGCAACCTTTATTTATGCTGCGGAATTAATCCCGGAAATTGCAGATGATATTGATGCCATAGATAGTGCAATGCGGCTTGGTTATAACTGGCGGTATGGACCATTTGAACTATTAGATCGTCTAGGTGTCGAATGGTTTATGCAAAAAATACAACCAGAGCAACAGCCTTTGCCTGAACTTATTGTTAATGGGCAAAGCTTATACCGTAGCGAGTCAGGTATTCTGCAATACCGGGATAAGTCGAGCAATTACCACTCAATACAGCGTGCAGATGGGGTATTACTGCTGAGTGATATCAAATTACAAAAACCAGCTATTCTGGAAAATGCATCAGCCAGTCTCTGGGATATTGGCGATGGTATCGTTTGTCTCGAATTTCATAGCAAAATGAATACACAGAATCCTGATACGATGGGCTTGATTCAGCAAAGTATTGCTCTAGTTTCGGCTGAATACAAAGCTCTGGTCATTTATAATGAAGGTGAACATTTTTCAGCAGGTGCCAATTTAAACTTATTGGCACCTGCTATTCTTGGAGAGGATTGGGATACTGTCAAATCGATAGTACAATTAGGTCAAAATACCTTTCGAGCATTAAAATACGCGCCTTTTCCCGTCGTTGCAGCACCTTCTGGACTGGCTTTAGGTGGCGGCTGTGAAATCTTACTTCACTGTGATGCTATTCAGGCGCATGCTGAGTTATATATGGGGCTTGTGGAGGTCGGTGTTGGTCTGGTGCCCGCCTGGGGGGGCTGTAAAGAACTTTTAGGGCGTTGGTTAAAATTACCAAAACGTCCCGGAGGTCCAATGCCAGCGATTGCGCAAACTTTTGAAACTATTGGGCTTGCTAAAGTATCCGGATCGGCTCAGGAAGCTAAAGAATTATTATATATGGCCAAATCTGATCTTATTAGCATGAATAAATCACGCTTACTGGCTGATGCTAAAGCACGTGCACTAGCTTTGGTAAGTGATTACCAAATACCAGAGCAAGTTGCTTATCCACTGCCTGGGAAAAGTGCCTGGTCAGCTCTGGCTATCACAATAGATTCACTACATAAGGCAGGCCAGGCGTCTGCATATGATGTACAAATAACCCAGCAATTGGCGCGGGTATTAAGTGGTGGTGATGCCGATATTACGCAGCCTTTAACTGAGCAGAATATGCTTGATTTGGAGCTTGAAAGCTTTATATATCTGGTGCAACAGCCAGGTACGCTGGCTCGACTGGAGCATATGCTGAAAACCGGAAAACCGCTCAGAAATTAATATAGAGGTATCCCAATGTCTGAATTAGTCTTGTTTATTATCTTAATCTTGATCAGTAGCATGTTTGTAACACCGGTACGACGTAATCTTCTCACTCGTCCACTGTTCAATAAAATGCGTAAAGCTTTGCCTAAAATGTCGCAAACCGAGCGCGAGGCTCTGGAAGCAGGGGATACCTGGTGGGATGCTGAATTATTTACGGGTAATCCTGATTGGCAAAAACTCAAAGAATTGCCTGCTGCAAGATTGACCGATGAGGAGAATGCTTTTATCAATGGTCCAGTGGAAGCGTTGTGTGGCATGTTAGATGACTGGGATATTACTCATAATCGTCGTGATTTGTCTGTGGAAGTTTGGGACTTTATTAAACAAAACAGATTTTGTGGCATCATTATTCCTAAACAATATGGAGGGCTAGAGTTTGGTGATTTTGCACATTCTCAGATTGTTATGAAAATCGCCAGCCGTAGTACCTCTGCTGCCGTCACAGTCATGGTACCAAATTCTTTGGGGCCTGCTAAATTGCTACTTGCTTATGGTAGTGAAGAACAAAAAAACCATTACCTGCCACGTCTGGCAGAGGGTAAAGAAATACCAGCCTTTGCACTGACTGGGCCTGAGGCTGGAAGTGATGCAGGGGCAATGCCTGATACCGGCGTACTTTGTTATGCTGAATTTGCAGGCAAAGAACAATTAGGTATCCGTTTAAATTGGGAAAAACGCTATATCACCCTGGGACCTGTGGCGACAGTATTAGGTTTGGCATTTAAACTCTATGATCCAGAACATTTATTGGGTGATAAAGAGGAATTAGGCATTACTGTGGCGCTGATACCAACAAATACAGCAGGCGTTTCAATAGGTAAACGGCATTTTCCATTAGATTCCGCATTTCAGAATGGACCTAATTGGGGGAAAGATGTGTTTATCCCGATAGCATGGATTATTGGTGGTTCCGAGCAAGTGGGGCAAGGCTGGAAAATGCTAATGCAATGTCTGTCTACAGGGCGTGCGATATCCTTGCCAGCGCTAAGTGTTGGAGCCGCTAAGTTCGTTTGTCGTAATAGTGGCGCCTATGCGCGTATACGTAGGCAATTTAATTTACCGATTGGTGATTTCGAGGGTATAGAAGAAGTGCTGGCTCGTATGGCAGGCACGACATATTTAATGGATGCAGCGCGCCAGGTTACCTGTGCTGCACTGGATGCAGGGCATAAACCTGCGGTTATTTCAGCCATTGTCAAATATCAGTTAACTGAAGGAATGCGTCGTATTATCAATGATGGCATGGATATTCAAGGGGGATCAGGTATTTGTTTAGGGCCGTCAAATTATATCGGTCGGCTGTATCAAATTATACCTGTGGGAATTACTGTGGAAGGTGCGAATATTTTGACTCGCACTATGATGATTTTCGGTCAGGGGGCGGTGCGTTGTCATCCTTATATACAGAGCGAAATGACGGCATTGAATGAAACGGATAACAATAAAGCCTTAAAAGATTTTGACAAGGTATTATGTAAGCATATCGGTTTTTTCCTGGCAAATATGGGCAGGAGTTTTTGGTTTGGGCTGAGTAATGCTCGTTTCAGGGCAACACCAGGGGATAAAAATACGCGTCGATATTACCAGCAACTTGCTCGCCTTAGTAGTAGTTTTGCTCTGACTGCAGATTTTGCACTGCTAACGCTGGGCGGTAAATTAAAACGCAAAGAAAGAGTCTCGGGGCGTTTTGCTGACGTGCTTAGTCACTTATATCTGTGTTCATGTGTGCTCAAACACTTTGAAGACCAAGGTTCACAAAAACATGATATTGCACTCCTGGATTGGGCTTGCCAATATAGCTTACATCGTGCCCAGCAGTCCTTACTGGCTGTTTTCTGGCTACTGCCCACGCGTATACCTGCGCTAATATTACGTAGCGTGTTATTTCCATTGGGAAAGCCTTATTCGCCTCCTCAAGATAAGCTTATTGGACAACTTGCTCAGTTACTTTTAAACGATAGCCCGGTTCGGGATCGTTTAACCTCAGGTATTTATATTAATGGCAATCCGGAAGATGCTACTGGCAGGATAGAAGTAGCATTTAAAGCGGTATTATCCGCAACTCCGGTTGAAGTTAAAATACATGCGGCACAAAAACAAGGGAAGTTAGAAAAAGGTCCAATCTTGTCCACTATCAAAAGTGCATTGGCTAAGAATATCATTAGCCAGATTGAAGCAGATATACTGAGCGCAGCGGAGCAAGCCAGATTAGTGGCCATTCAGGTGGATGATTTCGACCCCGAAGAGTTAACCGGTATTTTTTCAAAATGAAATAGCAAAAAAGAATTGTTAACACGAAGTATATATCAAGCAATTAGTGCTAAAATATAAAAATTGATATTAACCAGACTTGATTAATCATGTTTATTTTTGAGGATTAATTTAATAATATCTAGACAATAAATTGTCATAAAGTTTTCAAATTCCTGGCTTATATTCAGCAATAGTAAAGTGCTGGGCTGTTTTTATTGTTTTACCGATAACTACGTTGCTAATGCAGCGGGGTTATACGTCGTTTTTATCACCTATCTTCGCATTACAAACCTCACTATACAATCCTCGAAAACGTCCTATGTGAGTTTTTGGAATGGCGGTTGTTTGGAGTGCTTTAAAAAGCCGATTAATTAATGAACAAACAGAATATTTATGTAACAGGTGCCGAACAGGGAAGTGGAAAGTCTATAATTATGTTGGCGATAATGGATATGTTATCCGGTCATGCAGGCAAAATCGGTTTTTTTAGGCCGATTATTGAAACGCAGGAAAAGCAGGACGAATTAATTCAACTGGTAAAAAATAAGTATCAGATTGAGTTTTCATATGATGCTATGTATGGCTGTCAGATGAAAGACGCACAGGAGTTAATTGAAAATAATAATTATGATGAATTATTAAAAAGAATTTTAACTAAATTTCGAGCACTTAGTGAGCAGTGCGAGCATGTATTATGTGTTGGGCCAGATTATGTGGGCGATGATTCTGTTTTTGAATTTGATTTTAATGCGGATCTTGCGAATAATCTTGGTTGCCTGATTATGCCGGTTGTGCAAGGGCAAGGACGTAATAATTTACAAATTATTGATGCTGTTAGCCGGCTTAAGCATGCTTTGCAGGAATTTCACTGTGATATACTGGCTTGCGTGATAAATGCCGTTGCTGTCGAACAAGTTGAGACATTGCGTAAACGTTTTAGTCATAAACCTGAGAGTCGATTTCCCGTTTATATTGTGCCGGTTGAGCCATCTTTATTTAAGCCAAGTATGGGTAATATTTCCAGCCAGCTAAGTGCGCAAGTCTTGACTGGAAATAAGCAAACTCTAAATAGGCTGGTGAATAACTATAAAGTGGCAGCCATGCAGGTGCCTAATTTTCTCGAGCTTCTGGAAGAGGGCGATTTAATTATGACGCCAGGCGATCGTGCTGATATTATTCTTAGCTGTTTTATGGCTTATACTTCTAGCAATTATCCAAAGATAGCAGGATTGTTGTTAACAGGCAAGCAAGAGACAGCGACTCAAGTACAGCATTTATTAGCGGGTTTAGCTGATATACCTTTTGCTGTTTTATGGGTTAAGCATGATACTTTTTCAACAGCTATACAAATAAAAGATGTAAAATCACGCTTTTATTCACAAGATGAACGAAAAATTGCGACAGCATTAGGTCTTGTTGAAGCGAACCTGGATTTTTCGGAACTGAGGCAGCGTATCAGTGCTGATCACCCTGAGAGGGTAACTCCCTTGATGTTTGAATATGAGCAAATACAGCGCGCAAAAAAGAATATCCAGCATATTGTCTTACCTGAAGGTGACGAAGAGCGGGTGTTACGTGCGGCACAAATTTTACTATTGAGAAAAGTTGTAAAAATTACTCTTTTAGGTAATGTCGATAAAATACAGCAAAAAATTCAGAGTCTCGGCCTGCAATTAGACGATATTAATATTATCGATCCTTTAAAATCTGAATTACGAGCCTTATATGCCGAAGCGTATTTTAATCTACGTAAAGAGAAAGGCATTACTTATGATATGGCTTATGATATTATGTCTGACGTAAGCTATTTTGGAACCATGATGGTGCATTTAAATTATGCTGATGGCATGGTTTCAGGAGCAGTACATACTACACAGCATACGATACACCCCGCTTTTCAAATTATCAAAACCAAGCCAGGCACTTCAATAGTATCCAGTGTGTTTTTTATGTGTCTGGAAGATAGAGTGTTGGTTTATGGTGATTGCGCGATCAATCCTGACCCTAATGCACAACAATTAGCCGATATTGCGGTGAGTGCAGCAGAGACGGCAAAGATGTATAATATATCGCCACGCATTGCAATGCTTTCTTATTCCACGGGAGAGTCTGGTAAGGGGGCGGCAGTGGATAAAGTGCGGCAGGCAGTGGCTATAGCTAAGCGAGCACATCCTGAATTAAAAATAGAAGGTCCTATGCAATATGATGCAGCCGTTGATGCTGGCGTTGCCAGGACAAAATTACCTAATAGTGAAGTGGCAGGGAAAGCGAATGTGTTTATTTTTCCTGACCTAAATACAGGGAATAATACCTATAAAGCGGTGCAACGTTCTACGGGGGCAATAGCAATAGGACCAATTTTACAAGGTTTGAATAAGCCTGTAAATGATTTAAGTCGTGGCTGTACAGTAACTGATATCGTTAATACAGTTGTTATGACAGCCATACAATCACAATCTGAAAACTAAACTAAAAATAGAGGATAATAAGCAATATGTTCAAATTATTACTTGATACGGCTGATGTAAAAAAAATCGCTGAAATTAATGAATACTTACCTGTAGCAGGGGTTACAACAAACCCATCTATTATGGCAGGTTCTGGTAAAGGGGTTAATTATGTATTGCCAGCTATCGTTGAAGTTTTAGGCGAAGACGCACTGCTTTTCGTACAAGCATTGAGTACTACAGTTGATGGTATCATTGAAGAGGCTAATAAACTGGTAGCTTTGCCTTATAATATTGTAGTCAAAATTCCTGCTACACCGATTGGTCTGGCTGCAATGAAGAGATTACAACCAACTGATATACGTACTTTAGCGACAGCTATTTATACAGTACAGCAAGGTTTTTTTGCAGCAATCAATGGTGCTGATTACATGTCACCTTATCTTAACCGTATTGATACGCTGAATAATGATGGTGTAGGCGTTTGTGCGGAAATTCAGCATTTGCTGAATCAGCATGATTTATCAACCATTCTTACACCGGCAAGCTTTAAATCGAATCAACAAGTAATGGACGTTTTAGCAACAGGTTGTGGAGCTATTACATTGCCAGTTGATGTGATTGAGCAAATGGTTAATTTTCCTGCGGTACAACCAGCTGTTGAGCGATTTAATAAGGATTGGTCTGCTGCTTTTGGTGATAAATTATCTTATAACAGCTAACACCTGAGTGTTATAACAATCGTAGAATAGGATTCTGCCGGCCATGGAAGGCGGCACGATTGATAAATTTGTACTAAAAAACCCGTATCTCTTTTCCTAAGCAGGGAAGACAGGTATATAGACTAATGGATCATTTCCCCTTTGGGTAAGACATGGAAGATGCAGCAGGTTATGGTATAAAAGAAATTCATGGTCGATTGGTTTATTTTCTTGTATATGTTTGATGCTCAAAAATAACTGATGCAATAAAAGACACTTGCCGCTAATAAATGAATTTATGAAAGCAGATAAAACAATATTAAAAGTAAAATCAAAAACTGAACGACGTATCATGGATGAGCCTGAGCTTGAAATGATATCTGAATGGAATTTTAAAAAAATTATTTATGCGCTCATCGTGTTAGCACTTTTAGTTATTCTTCCCGCATATTATTTTAGTAGTCTGGATGATAGCGATACTGAAAAATCTCCCCCTGAAGACAATGAACTTGTTGCAAAAAATGTAGATTCCGTCAAAGAAATTGCTATTAACAAGCCAGCAATTGGAAGTTCATCAAATATTACGACTCCTAAGAAAACGCCAGTACAAGATGATGTTGTTAAAGATGAACAACAGGTTTCTGTAAGAAAAACTATGACTGAGCAATCCATAGCTGATAGGTCAGCCCTTAAGTCATCAGAGCAAATAGCCAAACAAACAATACAAGAAGAAGTAGTTGTAAAGAATGTACAAAAGATCCAAGCTAATAATATACAAGATTTGAATCCTAATATTAGCCGCGCTCAACTTGCGCAGGGAGTTAATAAACTAGAACCTTATGGTGAAATTAAATTACCAATCCTTGTCGATACGAGTAAAGCACAAAGCGTTACTTATTTCACTGAAGTGAATAATATGCAAGGCGATTATGTATTTCATCAATGGTTAAAAGAAGGTAAATCTATTTATAAACGAAAAATTAACATTAGAGGTGATAAGTGGCGTATTTCTACTAGTAAACTATTTCCTTTTAATTCTATAGGCCAGTGGCAAGTACGTATTATTACCCAGCAAGGGGATATATTACATAAAATTAATTTTTCAGTCGAAAAAAGATAAATATAATAGTAATTTTTATTATTTTTGTTATAGTTAAACTCAAATGATTATTTTTCTGAATGAAGATAATCATTAAATGAATAATAGTATTTTAAAAGGTTAACAAATATGACTGATTTAAATAATTTATCTGTCAATGAATTACAATCAATGATAGAAAATGCAGAGTCTGCATTGAATTAAACAAGCAAGCCAGCGTAAAGAAGTTTTTACACAGATTAAAGCACTGGCGGCTTCAGTAGGTGTAACAGTTGAAATTCATGAAGCAGAAAAAATACACAAGCGTAAAAGTGCTAAAGTAGCCCCTAAATATCGCAATCCTGATGATGCAAGCCAGACATGGACTGGACGAGGAGTTATGCCAAAATGGATGCGCGCGCTTAATGAGTCGGGTCGGGATAAATCTGAATTCTTGATTTAGTGCTTAACTTATCGAATTAAAAAAAGCGACCATTAGAGTCGCTTTTTTTATGTTTTTTAAATAGCTTTATTATGTGGATACAAAAAGAATTTCAACTAGCCGCAAAACCCAGGGGATTTCATTTGATAACGAGTGAGATATTGCGGGCAATTCCGGATATCAATCAAATTGAATATGGCTTGTTTAGTTTATTTATTAAACATACCTCGGCATCATTAACGATTAATGAAAATGCAGATGTGACTGTTAGAACAGACTTTGAAAGCCATTTTAATGTCTTTGTTCCCGAAGGAGCGCCTTATTATCAACATGATTACGAAGGCGATGACGATATGCCCGCGCATTTAAAAAGTAGTATATTAGGTGTTAGTATTAATATACCTATTACTCAAGGCAGATTAAACCTGGGAATATGGCAGGGTATATATTTGTGTGAGCATCGCAATCAAGGTGGTAGTCGTACAGTCGTCGCAACAATATCTGGTCAAGCTTATGAATAAAGCAATAAATCTTGCTTTTGAAGAGTATGGTGAGCCGACAGCTCCAGCTTTACTTATATTACACGGATTTTTTGCTTCATCGCGAAACTGGCGTCAAATTGCTAAAAAATTAGCGGAATATCAGCATATTTATCTTCTTGATATGCGTAATCATGGTGAATCAGCGCATGATGCAATAATGGATTATCCTTCCATGGCAGCTGATATTGAATTATTTCTCGATAAGCAGCAATTAGCTCAGGCAAATATATTAGGTCATAGTATGGGAGGTAAAGCAGCTATGTGGCTCGCATTATCGCGCCCTGAGCTAATTAATCATTTAATTGTGGCCGATATCGCGCCAGTCAGTTATCGCCATAGCTTTGCTAATCTTATTCAGGCATTAAAATTATTGCCCTTAGAGCAGCTTACTAATAGAAAGCAGGCGGATAATTTATTATCTGGAGCAATTCCCGAATCAAGTTTCAGACAGTTCTTATTGCAAAATCTGGTATTAAAAGAAGGAAAATATACCTGGCGTATTGATTTAGATATTTTTGCAAACACGGCAAATAATATTATCGCTTTTCCTGATACTAATATGCTTAGTCCTTATCCAGATAAAGTATTATTTTTGGCGGGAGAAACTTCTAATTATATAACTAAAGAAAATATATATAACTTATTTCCCAAGGCAGAGATTAAAACGATAGCAAAAGCAGGACACTGGTTACACGCAGAACAGCCTGATGCATTTTGTGACGCTGTGAATGCGTTTTTGCAAGTATAAAAGTCTTGCAGGGAGCTTGATTCTTCTCAAAGAAACATGAGAAAATTCAATGTATTGTAAATTAAGTCTTGTTGATTAAGCCTTTGCAAATGAAAATGGCTTAAAAAATATAAACAGTCTGCGTTGTGATGCGTAAATTATTACACGCCATCCATGGCATGTTGTGGACTAGCAAAAAATTTGATGGGTTCGTTTTTATGTGCTAGCTAGCAATCAATCAATCAATCAATCAATCAATCAATACAAATTCATAAAAAATATGAAATTTGTTAATTAGCCTCATGTTTTATAAGTAAGTATACCTACGATTAAGCCCTTGACATATACTTCCCGGTTGCAGTATTAATTTTTATCACTTCTCCAGTTTCCAGATATTCAGGCACCTGAACTTCAATACCCGTCGGTAAAACAGCTGCTTTTGTTCTAGCCGTTGCTGAAGAACCTTTAATGCCTGGAGCTGTTTCTATTATTTTCATATCAACAGAAGCAGGGAGTTCTATACCCAGGATATTACCATCCATAATCAATGCTGTAATACCTTCCAGTCCCTCGGTAATATAGCCTGTCTGACCTTCCAGTTCATCTTCATTTAGCGTGTATTGGCTGTAATCATCTGAGTTCATAAACACATAACTATCACCATCATTATAAGAATACTGAACTTTTACGCGTATACAGTCTGCTTCTTTAAGAAAATCATCACCTTTGTAGGATTCATCCAGTTTTTGTCCAGTTTTAAGATTCGTGTAACGAATTTTATACAGAGTTGATGCGCCACGTGATGAAGGGCTCCGAGAATCAACAAGTTTAACGGCATGGGGAGTTTCATTGATTTCTATAATCATTCCACGTTTTAATTCACTGGCTTTAGGCATATTAATTCCTTGTCTGAAATAGGATGGGCATGCATGCCCATCATTCAAGATTGTAATGTTAGTTAGTTTTTTCTTTAATGAAGGCAACAATTTCGTCTAATGCAATTTCCTGATTTTCACTATCAGTGCGTGCACGATATTCAACTGAATTAGTATCCAGGCCACGATCACCAATAATTATACGATGCGGAATACCTATCAGTTCCATATCAGAAAACATAAAACCAGCACGTACTTTACGGTCATCAAAAAGCACATCAATACCTGCATCACAAAGTTCTTGATAGAGCATATTGGCTGCTTCTCGCAAACGTTCCGATTTATGCATATTCATAGGGCATAAAGCCACTTCAAATGGAGCTAGTTTATTCGGCCAGATTATGCCATTTTCATCATGACTTTGTTCAACAGCTGCAGCGACGACACGTGAAATACCGATACCATAGCAGCCCATAGTCATGGTTTCACTTTTACCCGCTTCATTGATCACATTAGCGTTCATCGCAGCACTATAGGTTGTGCCTAATTGAAAGATATGACCGACCTCTATACCACGTACAATGCTTAATGTACCTTTGCCATCCGGGCTAGGATCGCCTTCGACGACAGAGCGTAAATCTGCAATTTCAGCCGGCAGCGGTAAATCTCTTTCCCAGTTGGTGCCGGTATAATGTTTACCTTCCTGGTTTGCGCCACACGCAAAGTCTGATAACAGACTGACACTTCGATCAGCGATGATTCTGATGTTCAAGCCGATAGGGCCTATTGATCCTGGCTTACATTGACAAGCATTGATTACTTCTTCGTCAGTTGCAAATTCAAGTGGCGTAATAATGCCCTCTATTTTTTCTGCTTTAATTTCATTAAGCTCATGATCGCCTCTTAATAAGAGTGCTATCAAAGACTCTTCCTTTCCCCGGACAATGAGCGTTTTAAGACATTGCTGTGCAGAAATATTCAAGAAGGAAGACAGTTCTTCAATGCTATGCTGGTTTGGCGTGTCAACTAATGTCAGTGCCTGGCTTGCGATAGCACGCTCGCCGGCGGGCATAATAGCTTCAGCTTTTTCTACATTAGCGGCATACTGACTATTTGTCGAAATTGCAATAGCATCTTCCCCCGAATCGGCCAGTACATGAAATTCATGAGAAACCGCGCCGCCAATTGAACCAGAGTCAGCAATTACCGCTCGGAAATTAAGGCCTAAACCACTAAATATATTAGTATAAGCCTGGTGCATAATATCATAGGTTTCCTGCAAAGAGTCTGCGTTTAAATGAAATGAATAGGCATCTTTCATGATAAATTCCCGCGAACGCATGATGCCAAAACGTGGGCGAATTTCATCACGAAATTTTGTTTGCACCTGATAGTAAGTGATCGGCAATTGTTTATAACTTTTTAATTCATTTCGCGCTAGATCGGTAATAATTTCTTCATGCGTAGGCCCCAGGCAAAAGTCTCTATCATGACGATCTTTTAAACGTGCCAATTCCGGGCCATATTTATCCCAGCGCCCAGTTTCTTGCCATAATTCCGCTGGCTGTAATGCTGGCATAAGCACTTCCAGTGCGCCTGCTTTTTGCATTTCCTGACGCGTGATCTGTTCAACTTTACGAAGTACACGTAAGCCTAGAGGGAGCCAGGTATAAAGACCCGAAGCCAGCTTCCGAATAAGCCCTGCTCGAATCATTAATTTATGGCTGGTAATTTCAGCATCGGCTGGCGTTTCTTTAACGGTACTAAGTGGAAATTGAGAGGTGCGCATGTATCTTTATGGAATTATATATGAACTAAAAAGAACACTATTTTACCTAGACGCTAACTGTTTAGCTATTTCTAATACAATAAAAAGCAAATTTTAAGGTATAAAAATAGCAGCATATAGCTCTCCAAGCCCTTTCGCGAGTGTATTGGTTTTTAATCGCACTTAGTTCATTACACCATGTCAGCAAAAGAGTTCATGATGCGGCGTAAAAAATTATTTTGATGAAACTGAGCGATGACTTATACACGATCCAGGCTGTGTGAAACCCCGGAAATTAATCAAACAAATACAATTCAGGCTCGAAGTAGCGTTTAATTAGAGTTGCTGGCGTTATTATGAATTTAAAATAGTCTTATTCTTCACCGGTTTTTTCAATTTTATTTTTGCTTAGTCTGGACCTATTGCGGTTATAGATTGATTTACATTTACACCGGATAACATCAAAATGAACAGCTACTGTGGTTTATTTTTTAGTGAATAAAATTTAGGGTCGTATTCAGTTAACTTGCTTTTTCGAAACATTTAGTTATAGCTAGTTGACGTGGTTTGCAATGTTATTGATGGCGATTTCGGCGCTTACGGTAGAACCAGCAACAAAAAATAGAAACGGACCGAAATCGTTAACAGCGTGTATGCCGGTAAAATACAAACCCGGGATGTTGCTTTCAAGTGCATCACTAAGTACTGGCAGGCCATTGTTTATTTCCATCCTGTTGAGGATATTTCCAGCCGTAAGAAATGGAATTTTTTGTACGTCAGGGCAGTAACCAGTAGCGCAGATCACTTGGTCAACTATGATTTTTTGATCTCCTGACAAGTTTACCTGCAAAGCGCCATCTGTCTGTTGTACACTGCCATTGATAGTCGTATCAGGGTAGTGGGTAATTTTTTTATGACCGACCGGCTGTTCAAGCCAGTCTTCCAGCTGCAGCCTGCCATCATGCCAAAACCTCTGGTTAATGGCATCTTTGTCCCCAGCAGGATGTTCACGCCACCAGCCCGGTTGTGTGCGAGTGAGCTCCATATACTTATCCGTCCAGGACCAGTCCGAGCGCGCAAATTCAGGACGGGCATGCCGATAAACCAGTTCGACGGAGGCTGCATGGGATGTCAGTAGAGCGGCAGTTTCAAAAGCACTCTGACGGCCACCAGTAATCAGGCAACGCTGATTAGTAAACTGGCTGAAATCAGCACAGTCTGCAGTATGAGTGCAGAGTTCTTCGGGAAACATTGCCGCCAGTTCAGTAGGAATAAAACGGTAGTCATAATAACCAGTGGCTACCAGTAAATTTTGTGCACAGATGATATCGCCATTATCCATTATGCACTTGAAAATGTTCTGTTCATAGATCACCTGGACTACCTGTTCGGGTGTCCAGTTCAACTGTTGGGACTTTGCAGTGGTTTCGACGAAGTCGATAAAAAATTCACGTGGAACTGGAGATATTTGTCCGAGGGTTAATTGGCGCTGTTGCAGAAAATGCTCAAGCTCACTGCTTTTTCCCCAGTCACTGTGCGTACGAAGCTTCATTCCTGGGGGCATATGTTGTTTCCAGAAGCTCATACATAAACCGGAAACGTAATAATCCAGTCCACGTATTTTCGCAAGCCTCGCAGCAGCAAGACCATAGGGTCCGGCACCGATTATAAGTAATTGAGTTCGTTTGATAATACTCATAAGCACCTTTTTTATGTACAGTGAATAAGGGTTTTAACGCTTGTGTATTGATAAGAATTTGAGTCAGAGAGTTTAACATGCAGTGCTTCCCAGTAATGAAAAACGTGGTAATCCAGATGTTTAAACACCTTAATACAGCATTAACCAAGTAGAGCACATATTTTATTTCAAAAGTGTCAGGAAGCCGTTAGCCAATTCTGTTAGGTCGCTGTTTCAATTTCAAGGTGGTATATCTGAGGCTGTGATGGTAGTTATCTACTGTAATTTTTATGTATTTTATTCTTATGTAAGTACCATTCAGACCTGAGCCTATTTTTTTAGGTTAGCGATTGTAAGCCGGAGAATTAGTGATTAGTTATAGAACAAGCTTATTAATTTCATTAGGATGAGAGTAGGGGGCTTAGTCCTTTTTTAATGGAGGCATACCGGTATAGCCTTGAATTTGTTGTATAGTTCTATGCAGGGACTCGATAACACGGAGTTTATCAATACGTTTTAAATCAACTTGCATGGAAAAACCATCGTGCTCATCTATCCACATGCTTTCAACTGCGTTGAGTATTTCTGCCTCATGGTTAATACCAATGACTTGATAGGTTTTTACCTGATGTGCAACGCCTTTTACTGAAATTTCGCCTTTGCTTTCACAAATTATACAGTCTTGCACTAAAGCAAAAGTTTCATGTGAGATAAGAATCTGATCAGTATCGGCTTGCGCTTCTAGCCTGCTCGCCAGGTTAACCTGGCCACCAATAATGGTATAATCCATTCGGTTTTCACTACCAAAATTGCCTACTGTGCAATAACCTGTATTAATGCCTATTCTGATGTGTAAAGGTTCAGAAATTCCCTGACTTATCCATTTTTTCCGGAGAGATTTTAAGTGTTCGCGCATCTCAATTGCCATCATCACACAGGCGAGAGCATCTTGTTTTTCTCCGCGACTCTTGGGGTCACCGAAAAAAATCATGATAGCATCACCAATAAACTTATCGAGAGTACCTCCATATCGAGCAGCAACTTCAGCCATTTCCTTGAGGTAACTATTCAGCAATGTTGCTAATGATTCGGCCTCCATGGTATCGGTCAGTGCGGTAAATCCATGAATATCTGAAAAGAAAACCGTGAGCTTTTTTCTTTGGGTTTCCAGATTAACCTCTTTCTCTCCGGTAAAGATCGAGTTGTATACTTCTGGCGACAGGTATTTAGCAAGTTTTTTTGATAAGGATACCAGTTGCTGGTTGCTCTCTTCTAGTTTATTTGTTTTTCGGGACAGTTTTCGGTTACTTTCTTCAATCATTTTAGAGTGACTTTCGATGAGCATCTCATTTTCTTTGAGTTTGCTCATATCCCGGGCGGAAGCCGAGATATAGTTCGTGCCTTGCCATTGTGTTTTCTTAAACTTGATTTCTATAAGGGCAGGTATATTTTTATTTTCGGAACCAGCATGTATTAATATGCTGTAATAGCCTCGCTTATCAAGTCGCTTGAATAAAGTTGTTTTTTTGTAACCATTCAGCTCATTTTTTTGACTTTCATCATGGATCGGTTTTTAGCCCTTCTTCCTGACAAAACTAGCGCGCAGGCGTAAACCTCGCAAACACGCGCTTTTTCTCAGCTGATAACTATGGTGA
>Ga0208648_1001673_pt1 | contig 17150 bp, 5 predicted proteins | sample AntAceMetag02UKL_FD_184772 | JGI IMG/M metagenome (GOLD analysis project Ga0208648, IMG submission 184772) | Saline lake microbial communities from Ace Lake, Antarctica - Antarctic Ace Lake Metagenome 02UKL (SPAdes) (version 2) | ecosystem: Environmental > Aquatic > Non-marine Saline and Alkaline...
AAATATGAACTATTATAATTTAAATAGCCATAAGATGCATAAATATTATCTGTTTCGCTTGATGACCAAAGACGGCAACCTGAACCCAAATAGAAATATTCTGATGAAATAATATATCCTCCCGGAACGCCGGTAAAACCACTTGAATTTGTTGCTCCTGCATTTGGTGGATTCCAGTGTATTGTTCCGACTTCCTTCAATTTACCACCTGCAATATCTTCTCCTCCAAGAAAATCGCTAAGTGTTGCTATATCTTCAATACTGGGAATGCACCAACCAATTGGGCAAATTCCAGGTGAACACAAAATTGTTGAATAGTCCATCATTTCATCCCATTGATATAAACCGCCATATTCATCACAGTTTGCAGGAACATCCTCATAACAATATTTTTCAATTTCACCATTATTTGTCGGATCAATACTGCTGTTGATCATTGTCCCGATATTTAAATTTTCTGCCATCCAGCATTGTTCTCCTATTTGAGCGGTATTATAAACCTGCCCGTCACGAGAATCAGTAAATGGTTGTCCACAAGCAAAGCTTGCGGGATATATTAAAATATCATCAGAATTTATTTTAATAAGATATGCTTGGCCCGGGACAGAATTTCCAATTCCATTAACCCAATTCGGTCCGATTTTTTGCAACATTTCCCCATCAGAATTTCTTATATACAAAAGATTTTCACCAATTATTGAGGCAAAAGCATCCATCGCATCCATTTCAAAAACCGGTAAATAACTAACAAACTGAAATCCTGCTTTTAAATTAATTGCTGTTGTCGGGGAAATTATTTCACCGCTAATTGAAAATTGGCCGGTTCCGTTATATTTCACCAAATATCCCTCTGTTTCTATCCAATCACCAATTCCATTGATCCAGTTTGGCCCTATTTTTCTTAACATTAAGCCATTTGAATTTCTGATATAATGCAAATCTTCTGTTAAAATATCTGAAACCACCTCCATCATATCCGGATTTTCAAGTATAATTTGTGAAGAAATAAATTGAAAGCCACTTTCTATATTATAGGTTTGGCTATAAATAATCGGCTCTAAATCAAAATCTACAATAATAGTTTCATCGGAAATAACCTGCTGTGCAAATTTTGTTTGAGGATTAAACATACTTGCATTTGCAGTAATATTATAAGTTATGGGTATAACATCTTCAATAAAATATTTTCCATCGCTTGATGTAACTGCCTGGAGAGATGTGCCTTCAATTTTCACTATTGCACCCTCAACTACTTCATTAGATAAAACACTTTTAACTGTTCCTCCAATAGTGCCTCCAATATAAAAATTCATAATAGCCTGACAATAATCACCATCATCCGGAGGAAATACATTTTCAGGCCAAATACCAAAAAAATCAAAAAAACTTGCTTCAAATAATGCAGTTTCCACTTGCTCACTTTCATCCCAACATTTTAATAACACCGGATTTCCGGGCGTATAACCAGGTCCTGAAAGAAGTTCACTAAAAGCTATTAATTCGTTATCAAATTGGTTATTGGAAGTACAAACCTGATCTAAAGTAAAAGCTCCAACCATAGTTTCTCCATCGAAAACAGCGATTTCATCCCCTGCCACCATATCATCACTATTTAATGTCGCCTCACTTATATATATCGCCAAAACAGGTGAGCTTGGATCACCACCTTCGAAATTAAAATGGCCTGTTTTTGCTTGTGGAAAAACCACATTTGATGATAAGAGTAGAATCATCATCAATAACGAAATTTTGTAAAGGTTTTTCATAATCTTTTGTTTTTAAATGGTATAAATACATGGCCCCTATTTTCTTTATTTCCCTATTTTCATTATTTTCAAATTCATTATTATTTGTATGAAAACATTCATTATGTTTTTAATTTTCCAATAATTCAATCATTTATTCCCGAATGCAACGCACAGAATACCCGTGTGTCTTTTCAAAATAGCTTAGGTAGTAAAAATATGAACTATTATAATTTAAATAGCCATAAGATGCATAAATATTATCTGTTTCGCTTGATGACCAAAGACGGCAACCTGAACCCAAATAGAAATATTCTGATGAAATAATATATCCTCCCGGAAGAGCAGTAAAACCACTTGAATTTGTTGCTCCTGCATTTGGTGGATTCCAGTGTATTGTTCCGACTTCCTTCATTTCACCCCCTGCAATATCTTCTCCTCCAAGAAAATCGCTTAGCGTTGCTATATCCTCAATACTGGGAATGCACCAACCAATGGGGCAAATTCCCGGTGAACACAAAATTGTTGAATAGTCCATCATTTCATCCCATTGATATAAACCGCCATATTCATTACAGTTTGCAGGATCATCCTCATAACAATATTTTTCAATTTCACTATTATTTGCCGGATTAATACTGCTATTGATCATTGTCCCGATATTCAAATTTTCTGCCATCCAGCATTGGCCTCCTATTTGAGTGGTATTGTAAACCTGACCGTCACGAGAATCAGTAAATAGCTGTCCGCAAGGAAAGCTTGCGGGATATATTAAAATATCATCAGAATTCATTTTAATAAGATAAGCCTGGCCCGGAACAGAATTTCCAATTCCATTAACCCAATTCGGTCCGATTTTTTGTAACATTTCCCCATCAGAATTTCTGATATACAAAAGATTTTCACCAATTATTGAGGCAAAAGCATCCATCGCATCCATTTCATAAACAGGTAAATAACTTACAAACTGAAATCCTGCTTTTAAATTAATTGCTGTTGTCGGGGAAATTATTTCACCACTAATTGAAAATTGGCCGGTTCCGTTATATTTCACCAAATATCCCTCTGTTTCTATCCAATCACCAATACTATTAATCCAGTTTGGCCCTATTTTTCTCAACATTAAGCCATTTGAATTTCTGATATAATGCAAATCTTCTGTTAAAATATCTGAAACCACCTCCATCATATCCGGATTTTCAAGCATAATTTGTGAAGAAATAAATTGAAAACCGTTTTCAATATTATATGTTTGGCTATAAATAATCGGTTCTAATTCAAAATCTATAATAATTGTTTCTCCTGAAATTACTTGCTGAGCAAACTTTGTTTGAGGATAAAACCAACTTGCATTTGAAGTAATATTATAAGTTATGGGTATAATATCTTCAATTAAATATTTTCCATCGCTTGATGTAACTGCTTGGAGAGATGTACCTTCAATTTTCACTATTGCACCCTCAATTACTTCATTTGACAAAGCATTTTTGACTATTCCATCAATACTGCCTCCTATATAAAAATTCATTATTGCCATACAATATCCACCAGGATCCGGAGGAAATACATTTCCCGGCCAAGTACCAAAGTTATCATAAAAATATACTTCAAATAAATCAGTTTCCACTTGTTCACTTTCATCCCAACATTTTAATAAAACCGGATTTCCTGGCGTATAACCAGGCCCTGAAATAAGTTCACTAAAAGCTGTTAAATCGTTGTCAAAAGCATTATTGGGGTTACAAATCTGCTCTAAAGTATAAACTCCAACCATAGTTTCTCCATCGAAAATTGCGATTTCATCACCTGATTCCATATCAATACCATTTATTGTCGCTTCACTAAGGTAGATCGTCCATAGATGAGAGCTTGGATCACCACCTTCAAAATTAAAATGGCCTGTTTTCACTTGTGGAAAAACCACATTTGATGATAATAGAAGAATTATCATCATTAACGAAATTGTGTAAAGATTTTTCATAATTTTTTGTTTTAAAGGGAAAAAGGCAAAAATGTAATGGATAATAGCTGAAGTTTACTGCTTATTTCCTATATTTCCTTTATTCCCCAATTTAATATTAATTAATTGCTACGGATCATATATATAATTTTTTATTTATCCAGTACACAACAGACTCCGAAATTTCTTACTGCCTTAGGTTGCAGATTCCTGAGTTTGATACCATTGGCTTTGTTTTGCCATTTATTTCTGCAAACCCTATTCTCCTGTTTCGGAGCCTGAAAAACAATTCTTTAATTTTCTTATTAGAATTGTTTTCCTGTTTTTTTCCATTACAAATATAATATTTTTTTTTATTAACATAAAAAAAAGTTTTTTTTTACAACAAATAAAAATTATTTACCCTTATTCTTGGTTTGTTTTTTGTAAAAATTAGCATGTATTTTATGAAGATGATAAAAAATACCTGGATTGGATGGAGCCGCAAATAAAATAAATTGAGATTCAGAAGAAAAAGATTACTTTAAAATTCTTCTTATATTTCATATTAATTTTGTCTTTTTTAAGTATCTTTGGCATGAATCTGTTAAACTTAAATTAAACTTAAAATGAAACCTAATAGTTTGTATTTATTTTTGTTACTGCTACAATTCCTTATGTTTACAGAATTATGTTCACAACCTTTAACATGGGATTATAATTATTCATACACAGGAAATAATGACGGTTATTTCATAAAAGTATTACAAACGGAAAATAGCAAGCTGTATCTTGCCGGATATGATGAATATGGCTGGTGTCAGTACTCACCCGGATTTATGAAAATTGATACGAATGGAAACAAATTATGGTCTTATACTTATAATTTTCCTGATTCTTATCAACTCATAACGCATACACTTGCAAAGCTATCGGAAAATAGTTATTATTCTTTCTGTTTTAATCCTTTATTACCTGTTCCTATTAATAATAAACTAAACAACAAACAAGAAGAAATTACAAACGATTGCGTATTACTGAAGTTAAACAATGACGGAGATACAATTTTTTCAAAACATTTTGAAAACATCGGATGGGTAAATGATTTGATTGTTGATAACGGAAAACTGCTTGCTGTTGGGAGCACTAATTATTATGAAGAAATAAATGGTAGTTATTTTACGAAAACAACCATAATGGCATTAGATACAAACGGAACATTTTTATGGAGGAAAGAATTCCTTACAGATATTAACTCACGAGCAAATTCAATTATACAAAACGATCACGGAAATTATTTGATTACCGGTACTACTACCAAATTTTTTGATTTTTTTGGATATATTGATAACCCTGACAAAATGTTCCTATTAGAAACAGATACATTGGGTAATCTACAGTCAGAATATTTTTCGGAAATTGAATATAGTGAAGGCAAAAAAATAATTATTTGTGCCGATGGCAATCATGCAATAATTGGAGATGGTTTAAATCCAACGGAAAATAGCATAGATATTATTTTATGGAAATTCGATACAACAAACAACCTTTTTCAAACTACTTTTTCGGGACTTCCAAGAACTGACGAAGCATATAGTATTAAGCAAACACATGATGGCGGATTCATTATTTGCGGCTATATAATCCCATTATCCTCACCAAACTGGAGCCCTGCATTCTTTTATTCAAAAACAGATAATGACGGAATCGAGGAATGGCATATAAATAGCGAAGAGGGTCGTAACTGTGCTTATGATTTGCTTATCAATAATAATTCGGGATACTATTTTGCAGGTTTCGGCTCGAGTGCAAGACTTGTTAAAACTGATTTATTCGGTAATGGTTTAATAACTTCAATTGATGATGATTTAATTTTTTCTAAAGGAAATTTCTTCGAGGTATTTCCTAATCCCGGTAAAAATAATATTATAATCAAAAATACTAAAACAGATGATCATTTTAGCTTTTCATTATTTGATCTGTTCGGAAATAAAATATTCATTACGGGCGTTAATTCCGGTAGTTTGAAAATAAACACAACATCAATACCTGAAGGATTATATTTTTATCAAATTTCTTCTGATAATGATAATAATCAATCAGGAAAATGGATTAAAGAATAAATCGCCCTACATAATCTTTTAACAAAACTATGCATTTATAATGAAAAAAACCACATATTATTTAAGTTTTCTATTCCTTTTTACTATCACAAACTTACATGCTCAACATTTTGATTTCCCTGGAGGAAATCCCGAAGCTCCTTTTTACACAATGTATTTTGCTGGAGCAAGTTTAAACAATATTGATTTGTCTGAAAACGATGAAATTGCTGTTTTCGATGGAGAAGATATGGTTGGCTTATTTACCCTCACTCAGGAATGCACTCCGGAAAACGCTTTTGCTAATGTATTAATAGCTTGGCAACTATTAAATAATGGAAATCAGGGATATTCCCCCGGAAATAACGTCACTTTCAAATGCTGGAAAGCTGAGGATGAAATAGAAATTGATGAATTTGAAATTATTTATACTGATCCTTATGGCGGAGCATGGACTGAAAATACTTTCCCGGAAGGAGAAAATAAATACAGCATTCCGATAATCAATTTCTATACTCCAAAAGGTTCAATTGCAGGAATTATTTCCGATACAATTACCGGTGAACCTATTGTAAATGCAAGTATTACAATCGAAAACAAACCATATTCAACTATAAGTAATTCCCAGGGCGAATATTTGTTAAACGAAATCCCAATCGGAGATTACAATTTGATGGTTGAAGCCAACGGATATTTCTCGAAAACAAAAAAGAATGTAATTGTATTACCTGACGAAACAACAATCTGCGATATAAAATTGCATATTCTTACTCCGGTTTTAGTTGAAACAATTCAGGGAAACGAAGAAATAACAATAGTGTGGGAGTCAATTCAGCAAAGCAGCGACGGGCATTTTAATTTTGAAGGAGGAAATTCAAATTTTCCAAGCTGGACAATTTATTTGTCATCAGCATTTATCGATGAAGTTGACCTTGAACCAAATGATGAAATTGGAATTTTTGATGGGAATATTTTGGTTGGGGCTTTTACTCTTACCGAAATTTTAACACCTCAGAATTTTTTATCCAATCCCTTGATAGCTTATAGCGAACTTATTTCAGGTCCAGGTTATACCCCAGGAAATCCTATTTCTTTTAAATGCTGGGATGATAGCGAAGGCCAGGAGTTTTCAAAATTCGACATAAGTTTTTCCGACCCTTATGGTGGTGCATGGGTTGAAGCATTTTTCCCTCCCGAGGCAAATAGTTACAGCATTGTTGAAATTGATTTTGTTTCATTCTTTTTTAATGTTTATTACGAAAGCGGAGATTTAGTTGCCGAAAATGTTGGAGGCCCATCCTTTACGGACACAGGTTTAGATCCTGAAATTGAATACTGTTATTATGTAACACAAATTTTAAGCAATGGTGAGGAATCATTACCTTCAAATGTTTTGTGTAATATTCCCTTACCTCCAATGGCACCAATAATTATAGATGCAATACCTGGAATTGAGGAGATTACAATATTTTGGGAACCTGAGGAAGGAATTTTTAATATTTATTATGAAAATGGAGCTTTAATTGCTGAAAATATTGAAGATTCTTATTATACTGATACCTCTCTAATAGTTGGGGAAGAATATTGTTATTATGTAACCCAAATACTTGAAGGCGGCGAAGAATCACCACCATCAAATATTTATTGTTCCGAGCCTCTCTCCCCCCCTGCCCCTTATCTTATTAAAGCAGAAGCCGGTGTTGAAAAAGTTACTTTAACATGGGATCCTGTATTATTTGAAAACCCGGGTGGTGAACATTTTGAATTTCAGGGAGGCGACACTAACAATAATTATTGGATCATTTTCATTTGTGGAGCTTACCTTGACGGCGTAAGTTTAAGGCCAAATGATGAAATTGCCATTTTCGATAATGATTCGCTTGTCGGAGTTTATCATTTGCAGCAAGTTTGCACGCCCGATAATATGTTCGAAAATGATTTATATGCTTTTAGCGTACTTTATGGAGGCGAAACAGGTTATACTTCCGGTGATAGCCTGAAATTCAAATGTTGGAAAAACGGAAGTGAAACCGGAATTGAATCTATTGATTTTGAATATACATTTTTTGATCCTTTTGGAGATGCGTGGATGGGAGAAGTTTTCCCAGATGGTGCAGGGAAATATAGTTGTATAGAATTGAATTTTACATCCTATTATTTTAATGTTTATTTCGATGACGGAACTCTCGTAGCGGAAAATTTAACCGAAATGGAATATGTTGATTCAAATTTGATCCCTCTATGGGAATATTGTTATAATATTACTCAAATTTTTCCTGACCAAAGCGAATCCATTCCATCAAATACAAAGTGTGCTACCCCAATGATGCAACCTCATTTTGAATTTTACGGAGGTTATTTCATTGATTTTATATGGACAATGTATATTTCATCAATCACTTTAAATGGTGTTGACCTTGAACCCGGTGATGCAATTGCAATTACAAATAACGACACCATAGTCGGAGTTTTTAACCTGGAGCAGGTTTGCACTCCTGAAAATATATTTGAAAATGATTTTATTATTTGGAAAACAATTTTTCTGAAAGATTTTACTATGGTTCCCGGCTATACAATCGGAAACAAATATTATTTGAAATGCTGGGATGAAGATGAGCAAACTGAAGCTTCATGCTTTGAGGTAGTTTTTAGCAATCCTTATGGCGATGCTTTTTGCGGAGATGTTTTCCCCGATGGCGATGCACAATACAGCCTTGTTGAATTACATTTTCAAACGCCTTCCACTCAATTTGTTCAACTAAACACCGGGTACCAAATTTCATCCTCTAATATCTCGCCAAGCAATGAAAACATGCTTTCGGTTCTAAGTAATAATTTGAACGGAAATCTTAGTTTTGTTAAAGATGTATCAAATTATTCGGTCCAAAAAGTAGGCCCGTTTTGGGTAAATAATATTGGGGAATGGGTTAGTTCCGACTCATATCTTTTCAAAATGTTTTATGAAGACCACATTAATATTGTAGGATGTGAAATTTGTAACGACACTCCGATTCCATTAAATGCCGGATATCAGTTATGCAGTTATTACCCAAAAGATGTTTTAATTTCATATGAAGCATTTTCAAGCATATTTTCTGATTCATTGGACTTTATCAGGAATTCCGAAGGAAAAGAGATAAGAAAAATTGGGAAGGATTGGGCACCCGGATTCGTTGCTTGTTCACCCGGTGAAGGTTTTTTGATAAGCATGTTTGAACCCGATACTTTAGTTTATCCGGAAACAAGTGAAAGATTATTATCTCAAAACAAATCACCCCAAACTATTCATTTCAGCAATGTTCAAGGCAATGCACTTGAGCCTGTCTGGACCATTTATTTTGAAAAACCCGAAAACGTTGAAATTGGTGATGAAGTTGCCTTGTTTGATGGTGAGAAGCTTGTCGGTTCGTTAATGATAAATTCAAATATAGAACTTAGTAACGACCTTACGGTTTGGAGTACATTAGATTCAGGTATAGGTTATGAAGCGGGAAATCCTCTAACTTTTAAATTTTGGGATATCAGCGAAGCCAAGGAATCAATTATTGATGTTGTTTTTGCAAATCCCTATGGTGATGCCTATATAAACGATTTTTTTCCTGAAACCGACGGTGAATACAGCATTGCGGAATTTGATTATGTTGGAATTAATGAAGATATTAATTTTACAGGCAATTTTCTTGGAAATAATTATCCTAATCCGTTTAAAAAAACCACAAGAATTGACTTTGGCTTGAAAAATCCCGGACATGTCAGCTTTTCATTATTAAATACTTTCGGAGAAGTTATTTCAGTTTTAATTGACAGGAATTGTGAAGAAGGAAAACATTCTCTTGAATTTAATTGTAATGATCTCACTCCCGGAATTTATTATTATAAAATTAAAATAGAAAGTTTCGGAAAAATATTTATTGAAACTAAAAGGATGATTTTAATTGAATGATTGAATGATTGAATGACTTATTAACCGCAAAACACGCCAAAATACGCTAAATTTTTGCGTACTTTTGCGTTCTTTGCGGTTAATTTTTTAGCCCATTTATATAGCGGCAAAAACACTATTGAATCACAATTTTTTCAACTTTATTAAAATTCTTTCCCTTAATACGAATAAAATAAACTCCACTCCTTAGATCGCTCAAATCAATTTCCATGTTTGAATTCTGATTGTCGATTTTTGATCCATACGGACAAGTTTGAAAAACAATCTTTCCGGTAATATCATTAATTTCAAAACCTTGGAGGTTTTGAAAACCTCCAAGGTTTCCGATGGTTATTATTCCGGTTGTTGGATTTGGATAAATTGAAATATTCTGATCCATTTCATTTTCATCCGAAACTCCTGTTGCTGAAAAATGCAGTAAACTATATTCTCCGTCTTCTGTAGGAAAAACATCATCCACCCATGCATTCCCATAAGGATTTGAAAATTTATAATCACTTAAAACATATTCCTTATTCTCGTTTTTATTCCAAACTTTTATTATTGCTTTGTTACCGGCTTCATAAAGATTACTAAAAATAGGAATGGCATTTTCAAAAATATTATCAGAAACTACAACAGCTGCACCGGCAAGTTTTTCATCATTAAACACAGCAATTTCATTACCAATTTTCAATCCTTCAACATAAATTGTGTAAACCGGATCGGCGGCATTTCCCCCTTCGAAAGGAAAGTGTATTGGAGCAGTAGTAATTTTGTTGCTTGATTTAGCTGATGCAGGATAAATGATTTCACCGGCGGCAAACATCTTAACAAGATAGCCCTCGCCAGGCATAGCATCACCAATACCGTTTATCCATGTAGGGCCAATTTTTCTAATCATGGTGCCATCCGAATTTCTAATAAAATCAAGATCATCACCAATAATAGATTCAAAAGCAAGCAAAGCATTCATTGGATTTTCAGGGAAATAGCTTATAAACTGAAATCCTACTACAACCAGAATTGGATTTGTAGGATCTATTTCAATTCCTTTAATTTCAAACATATCACTACCGTTCATTCTGAGTAGATAACCTTCAGTGGTTATCCAGTCTCCGATACCATTAACCCATATTTGCCCAATCTTTCTAAGCATAAGGCCTGTAGTATTTCTAATAAAATCAAGATTATCTAAAATATCATCGCATATATCCAAAATATTTTGGTTTTCAGGAATTACTCTTGAAGAAATAAATTGATAACCATTTTGCAATGAATAGATTTGAGTAACAGTAGTAACGAATTCAATTTCTATAATACTATATTCTCCATCACCTTCGGGAAATACATCCTCTACATAAGCATCACCGTAAGGGTCTAAGAAAGTAATATTAAAATTTTGAACTTCAATTCCATCGCTTGCATCCCAGCATTTAAAGGTAACCGGATTTCCTGGAGTATATCCATCACCTGTATTTAAAGTACTGAATACCTGAAATTCTTGATTAATCCAATTATCCGGTGTAAGTACTTCTGATAAAATATAAACACCTACCAACAACTCTCCATCAAATACACCTATCTCATCATTTGCTTGAAGGTCTAACTCATCAACAGTAGCAGTTGATAAGTAAATTGTCCAAACAGGGTCAACGGGATTACCACCTACAAATTGGAAGTGAAAACCAAATTCATATGCACCCATATCAGGACTTTCTCCATTAAAGGTTCCAGGAGGAAAATAAACAATTGTATCGCCTTGCCAGTTGAAATAATCCGTTCCAGCATCAATTCCAGGGGAATCTGGTTGCAAAGTGTAGTCAGGATTAAAAATAGGTTCTTGGTTGATATTGCCATCAAGGTAATTAACAAATCCATAATTATTGAAAACAATACCACTTACTCCCCCTTTAATATCAGAATATGATATGGTAACTGTATCATTTTGATACCAGTTTTCCATTAACACCTCATAAGTGCTATTGTTCCATAGAATTGAATTAATAATTATTGAATTGGTATGTAGCTGGTAAGCAGCTCCATGTGAATTGTTTGCGATTGTAGAATTAATAATTTTTAGGTCGGAATATTCAACCTTTATTGTTCCACCCCCTCCTCCTGATACATTTTCTATTATGTTTTCGGATACACATACGTTATTAAGAGTTAAATAACCTTCAGTACTATAAATACCTCCGCCATTGTACTTTGCCTTATTCTGTAATACTCTTATATTGTTTAATATAAGACCTGAATTATTATTGTAGATGCCACCACCCAGACCTCCACTATATCCGTTTTGTATTGTGAGATTATCTATACTTATGTTCTCAGCATCATAGACTTGAACAATTGAAAATAAGTCTTGCCCTTTTAATATTGTTGTAGTATCACCATTTCCTGATAAACAAATATTGTCAATACAAATAGAAAGTGGAAAATATTCTTCGTTAGTATTTACACTATATACTCCTTCATCAATGTATATTGTTCTTTTATCTAATATGTCGGGTAATAATTTACTTAGTGCAGCTCCAATGGTTTTTAGAGGATATTCCGGTATTATCCCTGTGTTTTGGTCATCTCCATCTAATGATACATATAAATCGCTGTTTACTTGATTATAAATACTATGCGAAATATCAATTCCTGATAGGTCATCCAATGCACTGATATGAAAGTTTGTAGGATTCATTACTGAAAAGGTATCAACAATTAGGTTTGTAGAATAATTGAGGCCATTATCTATATCATTTCCTTTTCCGGCATGGTTCAAATAAATATTGCACTTTTGTTCATTCGAAAATGTAACATTATTACTTCCGATTCTGATTCCGCCTCCAGAATTGGCGAGATTATTTCTAATACTGACTTTTTTTAAAAGCACACTCGTATAATAATCTATATATAAACCTCCACCTACACCTCCAATATTATCATAAACAGAAATATTAGTCATTACAGCAGAAACCCCATTATTGAAACATATACCACCTCCCAAACTGGTAGTGAAGTTTTGATAAGTACTGGAATTGTTAAGGATAACATTATCAGTACCCCAAAAGTAAATACCGCTTCCTCCAACATTGTTGTGTACCTTAACATTATTTAAGGTAATTTCGTTTCCCATATCTGACCAAATACCATATCCATTATTTTCATATACATCCAATGATTCAAGAGTAGTATAATTTGCATCCTCAACCTTTAATCCATATTCATGTCCATTAATTATTGAAAAATTACGTAGAGTAACTTCATAACCATATTTAATATAAACAGCACCTGATGCAAGTTCTGCATCAATAATAGTTTCCGGTCCCGAACCCTCAAGAGTAAGGCAGGTTATCATTGCCGGTAATGGAAAATACTCATTTTCCGTACTTGGACAATATGTGCCTGGCCCTAAATGGATTGTACCATTATTTATACTTGACGAAATAATTTTTGTAAATGCACGCCTGATGGTTTTTAAGGGAGATGTCCAGGAAAGGCCGCTATTATTATCATCTCCCAGTGGTGAAACATACAAGTCAGAGGTCGTTTGTTCAAGAAAACAATTCAAAATATCGAATGTGAAAAAGGTTTCCAGCCATGCATGGTACTGTGTGGGTTCCATAACAGTAAATGTGTCAACTACTATTGTACAGGCAGTTGAGGCATAAAGATCATTTCCAAAAATTGCATAATTTGAATAAATATTACATCTGTTTACTTCATTGAAATTAATGGACGAATTATTATAAAGATATATACCACCACCGGATTCAGCATAGTTCTCTTTAATAGTAACTGATTCAAGGTAAACTGTTGATCCTGGCCTTATTCCTCCACCTCTGTTTCCAGCTATATTATTGCTTATTATGCAGTTCGTAAGAGTTGGATGAGAATATTGAGTTGTATATACTCCACCTCCGTCAAAATTAGCTTCATTATACGATAAAGAAACATTAATTATTTCAGGGGATGCATTCATCCAGCAACTTATACCACCACCCCCATTGTTTGCAAAATTATTTGATACGTGACAATACTCAATTATCGGACATGCATTATTAGAACAATGAATTCCACCACCACCATTTGCATAGACATTATTTTCAGAAATTATGCAATTACTTATTAATGGACTTGAGTTTTTACAATTTATTCCTCCTCCCCATGATTCGGCATAATTGTTTGCGATTATGCAATTTTGGATAACAGGGTTACAGTCCTGGCAGGAAATACCACCACCTCTTTGTTCAGTTGAATTATATTTAACAATAAGGTATTCAAGAGTTGGATCAGAGTCAAAGCAACAAATCCCACCACCATTTGTTGTGCTAAAATTATTACTGCCTAAACCATTTTGTATTGTGAATCCACTCAGTTTTGCATCTTCATTTTCCTGGCTTTCAAAAACAACAACATTGCCATTCTGATTTCCATCTATTATCGTTTGAGAAATGTAACTTGTATCATTCGATAAAATATATAATGATGCAACCGTAATATTCTTGCCAATGAAATTAATATTTTCAACATAAATTCCTGGTTGAACCAGAATCGTATCACCATTTGATGCAACCGTAATCCCTTCCTGGATAGTAGGATGGTCTTCTGGAACATTAATAACACTTGCAAGGCAGGTTAAATTCCCAGTATAGAGAATTATTAATGTGATAAGTAAAATTATAAATTTTTTCATAATTCCTCCATTATTTTTGTTTTATTTATCTCTCAATACATGTATTCTATTTCAATTAAATATTTTTATACGTTTATAAGTAAATGAGTTAAATAAGTAAGCCATTAAGATTTTGGCAACCCATTCTGTTTTTAAGCGTTTCACTATTTATGTTTTATTCCCTACTTTTTAAATAGGGTTGTTAAAATCCTCTCAATATTTTCATTCTTATTGGAATGAAAGCACAAATCTAATAAATTTTATTTAGATTTAACTTCTTTGTATTATTTTTTTAAAAAAAATCATTTCTTCTGTAATTTTTATCGAATTTCCCTTTGTGTATCTTATAGGATTCTTTGAGTACCTTTGTGTAACAGCTATACCACGGACTTACACAAAGAGCCCGATAGCTATCGGGACGAAGCTACACAAAGAAAAGTCCAAATAGAATATTATTATTCTGATTCTTTCATTCACTCATTCACTCATTCATTCTGTTAGCATTTCTTCTGCTTACCCAAATAGTTCTTGTGCTTGCTCAAGCATTTCTTGTGTCTGCTTAAACATTTCTTCTGCTTACTCAAGCATTTCTTGTACTTGCTCAAGCGTATCTTCTGCTTGCTCAAGCATTTCTTCTGCTTGCTCAAGCATTTCTTCTGCTTGCTCAAGCATCTCTTCTGCTTGCTTAAGCATTTCCTTTACTTCATCAAGCGTATCTTCTGCTTGCTTAAGCATTTCTTGTACTTGCTCAAGCGTATCTTCTGCTTGCTTAAGCATTTCTTGTACTTGCTCAAGCATTTCTTGTCCTGGAAAATCATTTCTAAGGCTGGAAAATCATTTATTTTGCTGGAAAATCATTTCTTCTGCTCGGAAATCATCTTTTTCACGTTTGATTTTATCTAATGAGCAAAAAAAAAGGGAAACAATCAGCCTCCCTTTTTCAATTTAGAAAATATCGGTTTTATTTAACAGTAACTTTTTTCACAAAAGTTGATTTATCTGTATTAATTTTAAAAATATAAACTCCCGATTGGAATTCGGATGTATTAACTATAGTTTGCAAGTTATTTACTTCAACATTTAAGACAACTTTTCCTAAGAAGTTAACAATTTGCATATTTTTTATTATTTCGTTGGAAACAATATTTACTTTTTCATTGGCCGGATTAGGATAAATTGAAATTTCATTTTCAATTTTTTCTATTCCATTTGAATTGGTTGAAATTTTAATTACGCTGTACAAACCATCCTCATTCGGATAAACCTTCTGCATATAAGCTTCATTGTATGGGTCTGACATTTCATATTCGGCAAGGCTTGTTTTTTGAGAATTTGAGTTCCAAATTTTTAATTGCATTGGATTTCCGGCTTGATATCCCCGGCCTGAATTAATAATATTGAAAATTGCCAAATCATTTTCAAAAACATTATTTGAATTTATTACAATCGACCCTATAATTTTACCGTCATCAAAAGCCGCAACCTCATCACCAATTTGTAAACCCTCAATGTAGATTGTGAAAACAGGTTCAGCGGCATTTCCACCTTCAAACTGAAAATATTCAGGTACTAAATCAGGGATACCTCTAAACTTATCATCAGTAACAGGATAAATCAATTCATCTGCATTAAGCATTTTAACAAGATAACCTTCGCCGGAATTCATGCCTCCTATTCCATTTACCCAAATTGGCCCGATTTTGCGAAGCATACCTCCAACCGAATTTCTTACAAATTCAAGATTGTCTAAAACATCATTAAAAACTGTAAGTGCATCAATAGAATTTTCAGGCAAATAACTTATAAATTGGTACCCTGACATTAAAGCTATTGGAGTTTGTGGATCAATCACATCACCAAGGATTATTAATTCATCGGCATCATTCATTCGAAACAGATATCCTTCGGTTGTAACCCAATCGCCAATACTGTTTACCCAAACAGGTCCTATTTTACGAAACATTTCACCTGTAGTATTTCTTACAAAATCAAGATTTGTTAAAATATCAGAACAAATAGCTTGAAAATTCGGATCTGCGGGAATAATTCTTGTTGAAATAAAACTATAACCGTTAGAAAGATCAATTTGTTGCACGGATAATACTTTTATATAATCAATCTTTGTTTCTGTATCGCTTAATGTATTTTCATCTGTAACTGTTAATGAAACCGTGTAATTACCTAAATTTTCATAAGTATGAGTCGGATTTTGAAGATAAGAAATATTTCCATCACCAAACTCCCAATACCATTCAACTATTTCGCCATTTCCGGGTGAAGATAAATCAGTAAAATTAACAATCATTGGGGCATACCATGAAGTCAGGTCGGCAGCAAAGTTGGCAATTGGTGATCCATAAATAGATTGAACAATTATATCTCTCGACATTCCACCACCCGTAGAACAATTAAAAACTCCATCAAATTCTTCTGTTACAGGAATATTAAAAATTATTGTGTGAGATGTTTGGCCGGAATATTCAGGTGAAGTCGGTAAAATGCTTCCGTTGAAATACCATTGATAAGGTGCAACCATGATATCGGAGACAAATTGAACCTGCCCTATAATATCATTATGATTGAGTAGATAAATATGCTGCTCAAGTGTTCCTGTCAATTTTGTATATTGATTGCTCCATTCTCCATTATTTGTAAGATTTCCTATAATATTGATAGTGAGATTCCAACCACTGCTATTGTTTTTAATAATACCGTTATTGGTAATGTTTCCATTGATATTGACTGTGTAGTATGAATATTCGTTATACAT
>Ga0208648_1001675_pt1 | contig 17127 bp, 12 predicted proteins | sample AntAceMetag02UKL_FD_184772 | JGI IMG/M metagenome (GOLD analysis project Ga0208648, IMG submission 184772) | Saline lake microbial communities from Ace Lake, Antarctica - Antarctic Ace Lake Metagenome 02UKL (SPAdes) (version 2) | ecosystem: Environmental > Aquatic > Non-marine Saline and...
TTATTTATAATGAGTGTACAAAGAATGGGGAGTGCGTAGAGAACCATTAGAATCCAAAGGTTCAAAAGACTCAAAGAGTGGACCGGGAAAAAAGTCATTTATTGTCTCCTGTGAGCTGAGACTACAGTGTTCACTGCATTGATTATTTTTCCATCATACTCAATTCATAGCGCACGGTACGGGCTAACCAATATTCAACTCATCAGTTCGAAGCATTCTGTGCCCTTCAAAAACGGTAAGTATTTCAATGTGGTTTTTCTGCAGTCTGTAGACAATACGATATTTTTTAAATATCAGTTCTCGTATGTCAGGAGTGGCGAGTTCGGGGACTGATCTGCCCATGCGTGGTGTACCAGCAAGTGATTCAGCATGTTCAATGAGTTGATCAACAAATTGAATAGCCCGGGCGGTGCTGTTGTGTGAAATGTAGTCTTCTATTTCGATTAAGTGCGCAAGGGCTTCATGTGTCCATTTGATTTTCATCAAGAGTTAGCCTTTGTTTCTTCGTGTTTTTAAAGCCATGCGAACTTCATTGGTTTGTAATGTTTTTCCGCTTTCAGCATCTGCTATACCTTTGCCCACAGAATCGAGAAAAGATTTTTTATATACCAACGCGTCATAATCCCCAGGTGACAAAAGAACACCGGCCGGCTTACCATTTTGCGTAATGATCAGGGGATGGCCTGTGGCTTTAAGGCTTTTGAACCATTTTGAAATGCTTGTTTTGAATTCAGCAATAGGAACAATGTCATTTGTAATGGAAATTGTTTTCATGGTATGGCTCCTTATTTTGACTTGTTTAATGGTCTAAATATAGACCTGTAGGAGCAGCAAATCAAGGCTTATTTTTTTAACTGTCGGTTTTTTTGGAGTGAAGCGCCATGCAATTCTGCATACGTAATTGGTTGTTGATGGCTTATTCTTATTTATGACCTTATAAAGCTTTGTCGTAAAAATGGTATTATACTTCCATTTCTTATATTTTAAATCCAGCCCCTCTATTTGTGCTCCTGACTCTCTTGATGCATACACAGTAGAAAGACAATTAGCCTGACAATAATAATCTGTAGAGCACTAGGGTGTTAGAGAAACGTATCCTACAGGTTGTTTATTAGTGGCTGTCCCCGATTGTTTTCTTATCATAGTTGTCATTCCGGCGCAGGCCGGAATCCAGTGTTGTAGGGTGGGTGCAGCAAAGCGAAACCCACCAGATATTGTTTTTATTTTTGATGGTGGGTTTCACCCACCCTACATGCTTTTTGACCTTGAACCTTGAACCTTGAACCTTGAACCTTGAACCTTCAGTTACACGTCCCTATTTATTAGTGACTGTCCCCTATTGTTCAGCGCTACAAGCAACTATTTCTTAAGGTGCTCCAAAAGAAACGCCTCGAGTTCTGCAAAGACCTGTTGTGATTCCGGTGAGTCGAGCACTTTCAGGTATTCCGCATGCGAGAATCCTTCATAAACGTTGAGGTCTGCATCGACGCCGGCCGCGCGCAGTTTGCGGTGGGTGCGCACCGTATTACTCAGAAATAAGTCCCGCGTGCCGCTGACCAGATAGGTCGGGGGGAAACCCTTGAAATCGCCATACACCGGCGAGATAAGCGGATCGGTCAAAGCATGATCGCCTGCATACAGCCTTGCGGCGCCCGCCAACAGTCCATCGTAGGAAGAGAGGACATAATCAACGCCTTCGTTTGTGAAATGGCTGTCCCCCGTTTTGGTCAGATCCGACCAGGGTGTCCCCGCAAAAAGTGCTCCCGGAACGGGAATGCCAAGCCCGATAAACTTATGGGTCGCTGCCAGGGCCAGACCGCCGCCAGTCGACGTACCGCCCATCGCCATTGACTTTGGCTCCCGGTTCTTGATCAGGCTCTTCCACACCGTGACAACATCCTCGATCGCGGCCGGGAACGGATGCGCAGGCGGCATGCGATAATCAATTGACAGCACCGGGATAGCCGCCCGATCGGCAATGATGATCGCTTCGGACAATCCTGCTTGTCCGTTGCCTATCACATAGGCTCCCCCATGCGTGTGGACGAACAGCCGATTCTTGTTTGCCGGATTGATGTTTGCTGGCATGACGCTGTAGACGGTTACGCCCGCGATCTTTTCTTCCTTGATCGTGACCTTCAAACGCGCAGCCAGGGGCTTGACTGCAGTTATAGCGGCCTCGTCCGCCATAGCTATAATCTTGGCCCATTCCGCATTCGTCTGGAAGGTAGTGTTCTTGATGTATGCTGCTACATCAGGTTGTGGCGCTTTTGTAATGGAGTCTTTGAGCGCTTCGCTCGCAGCAGCGGGGGTGGGCAGTGTTCTTTCGTGCAGAACCCAGGCTTTCTCTTCCGCTTGCCCCTGCGCACTGGTGATCAATATCAGCAGTGTTGCCACAATAACGGCTATCAACGGTGACAAACCCCGGTAGATTAAAGTTTTTGCTTTCATCCTTTTTTTCCTTATTCAGGGAGGGGTAGGGGTCACATCTTCATAGTCCCGCATAGCGCACCCTACGGGTTATGTATTAGTGACTGCCTCCGATTGTTTCGTTCTATTTTATTTCCGCCTTGTCAACAACGTCCACTATTGCCCCTTCTAGCTTTTTATCCTCGCTATCCACTTGAATTAGAATCTCATTGCGTCGCAGAAACCATAGCGTGAAAGGTGGGTTGTAGCGTGCCCAGACCGGTTTGCCCAGGGCTGTGAAGCTATTTTTTTCAATCCACGACTCAAGTTCCTGCAGGTATCGCAGGTAGCGTTTTTTAGACCAGGTGCCGGAATACTGTACGCAAGCCACCCGACGCGCCGGTACCTGACGTAATGTCACATTCGGGTCATCCGGGATCGGTAAGGTGTCCATTGTATATGACATAGGCATCATGAAGGAAACCATCCAGCCTTCCGCCGTTTGTTGCTGTTCTACAGGTGCCGTCATCGCAATCTTTTCTGATGATGCTTCCTGGGTTACGGGGGAGGTCATCGATATTTTTTCTTGTGACCGGTTTCCCCCGGATATGTAATTAAACAGACTTCTGAAGGCCTTGTTTCCGGCTTTCTCCAGTGTTCCCTCTACTTCGGTCTCCGCTATAATATATGGTGCATAATCGCGGAGCTCAAAGTTGTTGGTCTGGCTTATAGTTGTGTACTGTAGCTCATCCACGGTAGAGGCACATCCTGCCGCAAAACATGCCAGCAAGATTAAAACAATAATTGCTTTTAGGGGTTGCATGATCGTTTCTTTGTTCATACTGGTTCTCCCTTCTCATGGTAAGGATGAGATGTGCGGTTGATTGTAGCCGTTTCCTTCTCTAGTTTTCTTCGGTTCAATCGCGCCATTCGATAACCTGGTCAAGCGGCAGGTGTGTTCGGATGTAATTTGGGGTCAAATCTTTATCTTGACAATTTGTACTTACAGCGACCATGAGATGTCAAGATAAAGATTTGACCCTAGCCTAGTCCTTAAAACCACTTTTTCTTCTTGAAGTACATTGCCATGGCTGCACCAACCATGATTAGCACTGACCATAGTATCGGATAGCTCCAGCGCCAGTGCAGTTCCGGCATATGCTCGAAATTCATACCATAAATGCCCGCGATAAAAGTAAGCGGAATAAAAATGGTGGCAATAATGGTCAGAACTTTCATGACTTCGTTCATTTTGTTGCTAACGGCCGACAGGTACATGTCATGCATACCTGAGACCAGATCCCGGCAGGTTTCAATAATATCAATGACCCGAATAATATGATCATGTACGTCACGAAAATAAATGGTAACAGATTCGGTAATAAGGGCGGCATCTCCGCTCTTAAGGTTATTGATAACTTCCATCAAAGGCCATACGGATTTACGAAGAAAAATCGCCTCACCTCGTAAGCTGTGAATGGCACGAAGCGTTTCGGGAGGCGGATCTTTCATAAGAACCTCCTCCAGGGCTTCTGTTTTTTCTCCAATTTTTTCAAGGATTACAAAATAGCCGTCAACTACCGCATCCATAAGAGCATAGAGTAAATAGTCAGTTCCTTGTTTTCTGATTCGCCCATGTGCTGTTCTAATTCGTTCACGAATGGGCTCAAAAACATCGCCTGCAGCTTCCTGGAATGATATAACAAAATTGCCGCCCAGAATAAAACTGACCTGTTCTACCTTAAAGTCCTGACTGCTTTCACTGTAATACAGCATCTTTAATACAACAAAGACGTAGTTTTCGAAATCCTCCATCTTCGGCCTTTGGCCGGTATGAAGGATATCCTCCAGCACAAGGGGGTGCAGCCCGAAGTGAGCGCCTATTTTACCGACTAATTCTGTGTCATGCAGGCCCTTAACATTTATCCAGCTAACTGTCTGGGTGTCTTTGAAGGGGAAGCATTCCTCAACCTCCTTGCACTTTGTGTCGTTGCATGTGGAGATATCGTAATCGATAACAGAAATCGTTACATCATCGACCTTTTTTTCACCTACATGCGTAAGCATGCCCGGCGACTGACCGGTCTTTTTAGCAGCACCTTTGCTGATAATCTTAAAAACATCCAGATTTTTAGAACCCTCTAGTATTTTGGAAAGAATAGGCTTTAGCATGTTCACCCTTTTCTATCTAAAGTGTGAAGGTTATCGTATCCAAGGTTAGGTGTTGCTTCTTTCCTGCCCTATGATTCTGATATCGGAAATTTAGAAACACTTCTCTATTTATCCCGGGAAACAAGCTCGGAGGGATTCGTGCGGCAGCTTGTAGGGTGCGCCGTGCGCACCGTCTACAATCGCGTTAAAGGTGGTGCGCATAGCGCGCACCCTACGGTTCTTGATTTTCTTGTCGCCCATGGGGTGACTCCGCGTTCTTCTTTCGTATATCTGGAACACCTAGCCAATCAAATGCTTCTTCTGCACTGCGGAAAGGCAGGATTTTCCATGGGGCATTATCTATTTCTCCGTATACTGCAAACATTCTTCCAAGGCCATACGCTAGATCTGTGGGGAGTATTAGTGCCACTTTTACATGTATATGAGTATTGGGATGACTAACTGCGAAGTGCATTATATTTTTTAAATCTTGATTTGTCAGTCCAGAAAGAACGGCTTTTGTGTAGTCCCATACTAGGTATTTCATGGGATGCTTATCAAGGCTGGACTTAATCGATAGCATATAATCATCAGCAGTTGGACTACCTTCAACTGTATTGATTAAAATTTGTTTTTCGCTATCGAAAATTATTTTGATCTGTTCTATGTTTTTCACGCTCACGTACCTTTCGCAAAGGTTATGTACTACCTAACCGTGTAATAGCTGGAAAACCAGGGACACTTCCATCTTTATTAGTGGCTGCCCCCGATTGATCGCAATCCAGTTTGTAGGGTGCGCCGTGCGCACCGTCCACAATCGCGTTAAAGGTGGTTCGCACGGCGCACCCTACGGGCGAACGGTTGGGCTAAACGCAGTCGCCGAAGAATGGAGGCTATAGTCGTCTTAGCTTTTGTTGTATGCTGTATATTCTCCTTCTCAATCTTTCTGCAAAATCATATTGATTTTTTTTCAATACTCCAAATTCCACTATTTTTTCGTTTATTAAAGCCCTCTCTTTAAACTCACCTAGCTTTTCAAAAAAAGAATTGACACCATTAGAGTCATTAAAAACATTATGATAATGTATATGAACTAAATCTCTAAATTTATCAATTTTAAATGCAGGATTTTGACATGTATCAATTAAATGGATAGGACAGTTATATTCTTTAGGTGAAATCTTGACTCTTAAATTCATTGCAGAAATTGTAGCGCTTAAAACACTTTGTTCCACGAAGCAAATCCCTTGATTTGGTATTAGATTTAAATCCTTAATTTTCTCGAAGTTAGCATTCCAATTTTGAAACAAACCATTTGATACCCTGGAAATAATCATTCCAGAATTGTAGTATTCTAAAATCTCTTTATTATCGATGGTGGTAAACACAGTTTCATTTCTGTGAACACCCAATTCATAATATAATTTTTTCCAGTAGTTCCCATTAGGACTTGAAAAAACCTTATCTGATCCAATATTTGCAATATCAACTGGTCGAATTATTACTTCTCCGTGATTTATATTCTGTAAAAAAACCGGAGAGTTAAGAAAGACAGTATCGCTATCAAGAAAAATTAAAACATCTGCATTACTTTGATTTTCCCTGTGTGCACAGACTATGGGTTTATTCGCTAGTGGATAATTTGTATATCTTGTATTTAATTGAAGGTCTATATAATTGACATTGTGTTTTTCAAAAAAAGCAATAGTAGACTTTTTCAGGGTTGTTCCCTTCCTGGGTTGATAACTAAAAATTTGAGCATCTTTTAAAATTCCTCCGAATTGTCGAATACTATATACCAGTAATTTTGACATGGATTCAAGGTATCCATTTTCAGTACAAATGATAATTTCTATTTTCATATCAATTTTCTTTTGATGGCATGCAACGATATCAGTAGATGCAGCTGATGCGTTTTTCTGTCCTATATCGATAGAGTCCGTAACCTGAGACATTGGGGTCGGACCAAGCTAACTAACCGGGGAAGACTTAACAAACACCCCCAAAGCTATCTTCCCCGTATCTATCCTATTTTTGGTCAGGCATGTTCACTGCCTGCATCTCCTGCTGGAGTTGGTGAAGCTGTCTGAACATTTCCACAGTTTTAGCCGGTACGTCATCACGTTCTTCGAGTAATTGCATAAGCTCCGGTGTCAGACCCTCTTCCTGGATTTTCAGCATGATATCTTCGGGTATATCAGGGGCAGCATCAATGTTTTCTTCGGCTGTGTTTTCAGCCGTTGGGGGGGATATCATGTGCAGCAGGTCAGTAAAACGCATGCGCGTGCCGTTCAGTATAACGCTTTCACCCGCTAACTCGATAGTTGCTTTCAGCTGGGAACCCTCTTCGACAACTATTCCCTGCTGTATGACTGGCATAAGCATCATGACGAAAGGTCCCGGCAGCATAGACCGATCAATATTCAGCATAATCGTACCTTTCATCATGGCTGCCCAGTCATCGGGGCCATAGCTGGCCAGATCCGTCATGCTCGGTGTACCCTCACCGATATAGGTCAGGTCAATGTCGGCAGTTCCCGCTCCGCCGGGGGATTCTGCCACCAGGACATGATGCATTCGGCTTTTGCCGGTTTGCAGCAGATCGCTGAAAATGACCGTGATAAACCGATCAGGAAAACCGGACAGCAGCTCCTGCATTTTTTGCTGGCCTTCCGGGGTTTGCATGGCTTCGTCATCCAAAGCCATCTGATTCTGCAGGTTGGCCATATCCTTAGTGATCTGGTTTATCGCTTCCAGACCGGCAATGTTCAAACCCTCGAATTCGGCCGAATAATCCAGCTTGTTCAGAACACCCCAGGCTCCCTGGATATTATCCATTGTAAAACTTAACGTGCCTTCAACAGCGTTATCTATGACATCACTGCTTGTCTTGACGTCAGCGTCAAATATGAACGCTTGGGCAGAATCCTGCGACTTGATGGTAACCTGCGGCATGCTCACGTTGAAACTGCCGATAGCCTGTCCCGCGATTATTCCGGTAATGGTGCCGCTGGACTCCAGGGATGGTACAGAAAAAGAGGAACCGACAGTGCGTACTTCAATATTGTCTGTGTGCATACGGAACGCGCCAAGCATATCCGCATCGGCGCTGCCCGCCAAATCAGCACCCTGTATGACGAAGGTTGTGCCATCGCTGTCGAGTTTCATGGGGTTTAAGGAAACGCTGTAATCGACAACACCATTGAAGTTAATGATTGCATGGCTTTCACACGGCTGTTCGCCTCCGAAGGCTTCTGCAAGCCATTGACGTTTGTCTTCATCAAGGGAATCCATATCCAGACGGGTAGTGATACGTGATATGCCGAACTGAACCGGACTGCTGCCGCCGAAAAAAACTGGCCCGTTGGTGATGTCGTTTGCAAACTGCATATCGCCTATGATTTCGTTGAGGGGTGCTGTGGAGGTGGTCAATTTGGTAATGGCGTGTGATCGGAAAAGGCCGGATTTGTAGCTGACGATTTCCTGTGTAATACCATAGGATTCATACTGCTTATTTGCCGCGTCGATAAACTGTTGCAGAGCAGGTTCCGTTTGCCGGCCGACATACCAGCTGGCACTAGCCCAGGCGATGGCAAGTAAAACTGCGACCGATAGTAACAATTTCTTCATAGCTTTCTCCCGAATAGTTCTGTTGTTAGTTTGTAGGGTGCGCCGTGCGCACCATTCTGCTTTTTTTAAACGGTCTTTTTTAATACCCAAAAGGGCATTCTAAGGCCTCACAACCGACTGTTTGTAAAAATTAACCGAGTGTTATCAAAATGATAGATTGCTTTTGTTTGGTCCGACCCCGATTGTCACTTTAAGGGCATACGGATAGACGATGCCCACGGCCAACACCAGGATATTGAACCCATCTATTCCCATCATAATAGTAAATCCCGTCATCACTTCCGATCACCCAGGGGCGACCATTCCCATCAATGGCGATATCTTTACCTCTTCCTCCACCCGGCTGTTCAGCCCAACCAGAACCGGTGCCGTGATGAATTCCATTGTCACTACCAATGACCCAGGGTGTTCCGTCCGATGCAACGGCTATGGCTAAACCTTTGCCTCCACCGGGATATTGAACCCATCTATTTCCATCATGATAATAAATCCCATTGTCACTACCAATAACCCAGGGACGACCACTCCCATCAATGGCGATATCTTTACCTTTTCCTCCACCCGGCTGTTCAGCCCAACCAGAACCGGTGCCGTGATGAATCCCATTGTCACTACCAATGACCCAGGGTGTTCCGTCCGCTGCAACAGCTATGGCTAAACCTTTGCCTCCACCGGGATATTGAACCCATTTATTTCCATCATTGTAATAAATCCCATTGTCACTACCAATAATCCAGGGCCGATCACTTCCATCAATGGCAATATCGTTACCTCTTCCGCCGCCCGGCTGTGGCACCCAACCTGAGCCCGTGCCGTGATGAATACCATTGTGACTGCCAATGACCCAGGGACGATCACTCCCTTTAATGGCGATATCTTTGCCTGGTACTCCCGGTTGCTGCGGCAAACCGCCTCCTGGATAGTCTGCATTAAGCGTAATTTTTGAAGAATCAATACAGCATGCACATCCGTCTGATATCCTGAAGCCTGCTATTGTACCGTTTACAGGTACCACTACATCTGTCGGGGCGACCTCGCTTGCGCCTCTGGATGAGTTGGCCTGGACGGTTTTTACAGTTTCCCACCCATTTCCACGATCAACATCCAGGTTTACTGTACACCGACAATCAAAACCTCTACCAGTATCAAACCGGGCGAGCACATTTGTGACATAGCGTGAACCAAACCGATATGTATGTGCTCCTTTGAAGCAGCAGCATCCCTTTTCTTCATTCTCTTTATTCGTGCAGGAAAACGTGTTCTTGGTTGGCTGTGTAGCATGGTGCTGCGGGGCAGGTTGTGTGATCGCATTCCCCCCGTTCGGATTCTCAGACAGTATCAGCATCGGTGCTTTGTCTTCACCCTTGGGGTTATCGAGATCCGCTTTTCGTTCTCTTGAAGCAAAATGATAGACAGACGCCGGTGTGCTTTGGGTCAAGTGTCCGATGGACTTGATGACCAAACCGTAGTTGGCCGTACCGGTTAGCCACTGTTTCACAAGCGGCGTAATATCCACCTCTACCCAGTCTCCCAATCCACGGCCAGGATTGAAAGATAGTATCGGCTGTGTATCAATCGGCGGTTGCTGAGACCAACTGAGCTCACCCGGCCCGGCTGTCCTCTCAGTGCTGCCGGAATGATAGGTATCGGTACCTTCATTCCAGGGACCCGTCACTCTATAAATGCCAATGTCAACATGATTGCTGCCTGCCGTCTGGAAATGATAAAGTTTCAGTGCCGCGTTGCTCACTTTAGAGGGATCAAGATTTGACAAATCAAACTTGATATACGCACGGCTTTCTCCACCGGTAGGATGCCAACCGGCCCTGATCTGATCGTATCCCCCCCAGTTGGCGCGGTTCCAGTTGCGATAGTTGTAGGCATAAACGTAGGCATCGGCGATAGGATACAATGTTTTAATTTGTTGTTTTTGGTTATAGCAATCTCGATAAAATTTATATTTTTTATAAAAATCCTGAGCTTCCGGGACATCTCCCTTGCCCTGTTTCATCAGTTTTTGCAGTTGATCATAATTGGATGTGTACAAGTCATAAGCTTTCTGATGGCTAATCGGGCACGTGAGATTTTTAGGTGATACTGAAGATGGATAGACTTCCTTCCCATTTGCGAGAGTCAGTTTGTCACCTGTTTCTGGGTTCATGGTTAATGTGGCCTGTTCGCCAGCAGTTACGGGGTTCTCTCCATAGTCATGTACGTCTTTGCCTGGAGTGTATGCGAGCAGATGGAAGTTTCCCGGGTCGGTTCCAGTGATACTAATTGTATATGTATCTTGAGGGAGTGCGAAAAACCACTGTTTGTCCCCTTTTTTATCCTGCAAGAAGTATGAATCTATGGGTTTAAACTCTGCAATCTTATTACCATTCGGCAATATACCTAAACGCTGTCCCCCAGAGTTGATAACAAGCAAATCTACCGGGCAGTTAACTCCCACCAATTCATATTTTGACTTTTCAGGCTTAGAATTAGGCTTGGGCCACGGTGGTTTCCACCCGATAGCCACATAATTTTTTTCTGTGCTCTCATCTGGATGCCACTCAAAAAGGACAGTATCAGCAGTATACCAATATGGTTTTTGTTTTCCATGAGGATCCAGGATTTTGGCGTGAGTAAGTGGGCCATAAATTTCATTATTTATTATTGGGTTTTTTACTCTTTCCCACAAAGCAACAGCATTGTGCTCCGGGTAGATAGGCGCAGCCACTCCGTATACCGCTGAATAATGCCATCCCTTTAACGTAGTCAGAAATTTAGCATTGTCATCGGCTGCTTTTTTATTCTTAAGGTGATTCAGAAACCATAGGGTCTTGTACTGCATGGATACGCAGTTAAATTTGCTGGCTTCCGCGTTGCCAAGAGCATCCCGGAAATTGTTAGTCACACCATTCGCAAACGGTCCTGTTAACGGTTTTGTGTCTGTTGTTCCATCTGGCCATGTATGTGGAGTTAAGCCAAAGTTCACATACCACTTCAGTATTGATTCTAAGGGTGTCTTACTGACTTTTCCAAGTTCCAGTACCTCACCTGCTTTCGGAGGGTTTTCTATTGAGTAAATTAATGGATATGTGCTTATCGTACTCCAACTCAATGCAACATCCCAACCACCCTCCATCATTTTTTCTATAGATTTTCTTCGTGTAAAATTATACGGTTTTACCATTACCCAAAAGTTACCATTTTCTCCATTTTCCTCTTTAAAATGCATCACAGAAGGAACACTTATCGTTGGTTCAATATTCTGATTGATCCATTTCAAACTCTTATTATCAACTACTACTCCATGAATAAGGGCTAAGTTAAATGGAATGGTCTCATCTTCTTTTTGAATGATTTTATTTTCTTTATCCCGAATCTCAACTTTTATTGTGGCTGTTAAAGGGATGTCTTTTAAATATGTATAACTGCCCCATGTTTGCCTTTCTCCGGGATTCCATGTCTTCAAATTAGTCGAATACTGTCCGTTATCATCCAGCGTATATCCTGGTGTTTTTTCCAATTCCGTGAAGTAAATCTCTTTGTTGTTCTTATCCACTACAGTAATGGTAACAACACCTTTTAGGGGTTGGCCGTTCTGATCTAATGCTGTAATAGTGACAGGAACTTCGCCGGGGACAGGAATTATTTTTTCAATCTCTATTTCAATTTTTGTCTTACCAACATCAAAACTTGTGCTTTTGCTTATCGTGCCTGTATAGCCCGAATAAGATGCCGTAGCCGCAATACTATGTTTGCCATAGGCAATGTCTGACGGAAGAGGATATTTACATTCATACTTTCCCTTGTACTTTGCAGTCGAATGGGCCGTTGCATTAAGTTTTGTACCCTCGGCATCAACACGTACGACAGCGCCATCCAACCCGCCTTTTGCATCCCATACGCTGCCACTGATAACCACAGTTTCGCCTGGCGAATAGACGCTTTTGTCTGTGCCGAGGCTCAGTTGCATCTTTACGGGGCAGCCGTCAGCATCAACTGCTGTACCTGCCTTGGTATTTGGACATCTATCAATAGTATCTGGGACTCCGTCCTTATCAGAGTCACTTACAGCTTGGTTGTTGGACCTATCATAACACTCACCCAATCGATAATCCGCAGCATCTAATCTGTCGCCAGCTGTACGGTCGTTATTTTTTTTTGTTAAAAAATCACTATATCTTTTCTCCAGATCCCTCTTTTCCTTCTCCTCCTTGTCGCAAATACCATCATGGTATATACTATCAATTGCAATCTGTGCATTAGTATTGACCCTAGAATTATTTGCTCCCATTACACGTGAAACAAAAATAATAGCTATGGCTAAAACTAATAGAAAAATGTAGCCTTTTTTCATAATGATACCTCCTTGTTCTTCCAAAAATTACACTCTAACCATTTGAAGATAATGCAAAATATAATTAGGGACGTTCGTGCAGAACGTTCACAAGTCTAAATTAATGTCATCTATCTCCGACTTCTTCCCTGTTGATATCATTCGCGTCACACAAGAATTTTCTATATTTTATTTCCGCCTTGTCAACAACGTCCCTATTGTTTCACATGGCTGTTTTTCCTGCATTTCATGAACATAAATCGTCGAGCCGATAACCGCCGCAGGGCCAATGATGATATTCAGCAAAGGCAATGTTAAGCCAATCATGGTGACTGCGCCAAAACTTAATGCACCTAACCGCACAGTTTTAAGCAATCGCTTTTGGTCAACGAACAGCAGACCTTTGTTTTCCAACGGGTATGCCATAAATTCCATTGCCAGACACCATGCCCCGAACAATGACAGGGCTATTGATGCGATGATATTTATCACCGGTATAAAGAACAGAATAAATAAGGGCAGCATTCTGGTTATGATGTACAGCAACCGCTTTAATTCTGCAGCAATAACGCGCAACATGGGTTGTTCCACAACATCCGCTTTATCGCTAATGACAGCAAGAGTTCTAGCAGACAGTATCCCGTAAAAAGGCGCGGCAATTAGGTTCGCTAATACCGTGAAGGTGAAGAAACCTGCCACAAAGAAGCTGATGAAAAACAGCGGCCATAATATCCAGCTTAACCACTGTAACCAGTCAGGGATAAACTGAGCGATGAGCGTATCAACATAATAATAACCGAGTGCTAATGCCACGCCATACACTACGATATTAATAAGAATTGGAACAAGGATCAAGAGGCGCAGTTTCGGGTTGGTGAGTAATTTAATGCCTCTAAATAAAAAGCCGGCGGCGACAAGTGGATTGTTGGCTTTGTTAATCAATAGCATGTCAGCACCTCTCTATGGGTAAAAAAGGGCACACGGCGTACCCGGCACGCTGGCAATCCAATAAAATAAATTTGTCCCTTTTTTAGTCCTATGGTTCCTTGATAAACTCATCAAGAGAAATAACTTTTGTCACTTTGTGCCAATCCATTTGAAACTCTGGTTTGTACTTATCTGTAGTTCTTTCTAGCTTGATACAAGCAAATAGCTGAAAGTCTAATTTTTCACTTAGTTCTTTAAGGAAATTGTAGTCGACTTCAAGCAAGTATCCTGCTGAGCGAGGCTCATGTAGACGGCGATCTTGATCAAATTCGTCTTGCCATTCAATACTCTTACTTAATATTGATGAACCTTTAAGCGTTCCAAGAATATCCACTGGGTTTCTTTTTATAGCCCCAAGTTTTTTCCAAATTGCTGAAATGTCTGCTAAGTCAGGAGTTCTACGTCCTCGAAAACCTCTACTTGTGGTTACAACTAGCGGTACAAACGGATGAGTATCAGTGAGTGTTGAATTGGCTAGTTCAAAACGATATCTATTTCTTTCTCGGACTCTGTTTTCAAAAAATAAACTCTTGATTTGATTAGTTGAAGTTTTTTCAAAACCGTTACTGATACCAAAAATTTCTACTTGAACTTTGCAAACTCTTGAACTTGTATTTGTGAGCTCGTAACTTTTGCGCTCTTCAGTGTACTCAAATAAAGGGATGAAATTATCTTTGACTCCTAATGCGCAGGAGATAGTCTGTTCAAAATCTTCAAATTTTATAAACTTTTCATCATCAACCGACTGAGCTAGCCAGTTTATTCTATCAGGTGGAGAAACTTTTTTTATCATGTTATCCGAAGAATCTCGAAGCCTTAAAATATCTGAATTATTCTTTAAATATTCTAAATCAATTTCGTGTGCGTGCATGAGTCTTATGAGGGACTGATTAATTGTGGAACGACAGGCCTCATCGAAGTCAGCTGAAATTTCTAAGTCATCAAAGTTAGAGTTGATATTGTGATGTCTGTGTACAGCATATTCCTCTTCGAGTCCGGATTCTAGATTAGGGTAATTTCCATAGAGTTTTTCAAATATAACTCTTTGTGCTAAAGCAGGACTTTTAAAAGCAGGATATATTGTCTCTAACACCCAGCGCATATATTGGGGAATAGAAACTGGATCTAGGTGGTTTTCAACTATTGTTGGCGGTATCGGTTGCAATATTTTTGGTGGTTCCAGGAGCATATCAGCTCTTTTATACAATGAGTTATCTAAATGTTCATGTTCACTGGATCTTGCAACAGCATTAGCTACAGTCGCTTTTAAGTTGTAGTGCGTTTCTTCGTTTGCTTTGTCGATTAACCACTCAGCCCAGAGTCTTTTCGAGTCTGTTTGTTTGTGCCCCAAGGATTCTAGAACGGATGCAACATATTCTTTTTGTCCTGGTGTTAGTTGCGGCCAAAGATCTTGTACTATTTCTATGAGGTTATTCCTAGTTGCCAGTAATTCTACGAGAGCCTCGACAGCGAGAAGCCGTATATCAATTTCAGGGTATCGTAATAAGCTTAAAAGGTATTTAATACAAGAATATTCGATACTCTCGCCAGTATCTTCGTGCATCCATTCTAAATTTACTTTTTTAGGGCTCAGACCTTCTGCTAGTCGTTGATTGTGTTTTGACCATATGTAGTATAGTTCAACGCCACTGAAGCTAAAATTCTCACCTATAAGCTTTAATAATTTATCAAGTTTTAAAATTAACGTTGCAGGGTACTTACTATATTGATTCTGAAAACATTCGAGAACAAAGTTATTCCCCGAATTTTTATCTATCTCGATGGCCAGTTTGCAAATCTCGGTAGATAGCTTTCCATATTCAAAGAAGAGACCTTCAATATTGTTCCTAGCCTCTTCAAGTAATAGAAATGCTTGTTCACGTCGAGCATTTTTATATCGTTTTGCTACTGCGAGTAAACCATGAGACAGGCTATCTGAGGAGGTTTGGTCTCTAATAAATTCTAACCAATTATCTAGAGATGAAAATGGCGCAGTTTCAATCCATTGAGGCAACATATGGCCCAGCGCGTCTTTGATTTTATAACTAAGTCCAGAAGAATTGCCTAGTTCATCCAGCCAAGCATCAATGCCATATACCTTGCCCAGCTCTTCATAACTACTAGTCACGCCGAGTAATTTGCAAAATTCTAGTAAGCAATTTTCTAAGAGTTTCTTGGACGATTCTTTCCTGGTGGGGGTATCCTCTTGCCATAGGCTTAATATATCAGAGCTAAACTTATCAAGAATTCCTTTTGCGCCTTTAGTATGTTTCTTAGGAACTTCCCTAAGTGAAGATGCGTTTAGAAATGCTTTGATCAAGTCTTGTTGTGATCTTGATATCTTTCGTTCAAGGTCTTCACGCTCATCTTTGAGCGATAGGTCCATTAAAGCTAAGGAAACTTTCTTGATATCAGAGGTGTCAATTTCTTTTAGCTTATCCCGGATGTCTTTTCGTTCTTTTTCGAATTCATCTGATGAATCTGTCTCTGTCATTTCTTCAGGAGCTATATTTTTATCTTGAGTGATCAGGTCATTTGGTGGCGCATATTTTTCCCAAATTGAAGCCCACTTTTTTACAAGATGTGGCATGCGTTTTTCGACTATAAATACATGTCTGGCGAACCTATAGGTTTCTAACGCAACGTCAATATCATCATTCTTCAATAGTGAAATGAAGAATGATTCCATAGCGGGCCTTGTTTCATCGTTAAAATGGCGATAATTTTCCCAACGAGAAAATGTTTTTATTATTGCCAGTAGTAGATGTTTGTCGGTACCTTCCGCAAGCACAAGCTTCGAGATTGCTTTATCTAATGTTCTTTCTCGAAAAATCTTCTGATCTTCTTCGACGAGGGCTTTGAAGGCTAACTCTGGGTTCCATTCAGCTAAAAGTTCTATAATATCTTCAATTGCGATCGCTAATTGTTTTCCAGATACAGCCTCTTCAAGTTGATGAGCAAGATTTAACTGTTCGATAATTCTTTCCTTACTTCCTTCTGGGTTGTCTCTATGGGCTAGTTCTAAAGGAAGCAAAATCTCACTGAATTGATAGTCTTTTCGACTATATACTCCACATGCAACTGTAGCAATTTCATTCCATATTCGATTACTCTCATCTTGAAATCCGCATACTCCCCAAGTTCTTGCGGCGTCTAGAAGTTCAGTTGTTAGAGTCATAGTTTCTTCTTCTAGTCGTGCGCGTTTTTCAATGCTAGTTAAAATACTTCTCTGAATTCCTCTGACTTCCAGGCTTTTATTTCCATTCAATGAGAGTGCTAGTTCTTGAGATGCATTGATATAGTCTTGATGCAGATTTCCACCGTCTAAAGTCATCCAGTATTTTGCAAGTTCAACTTGATGTTTTTTGCTGAGGAATTTACATGATAAATCCCAGACATATTTATAAACTATGGAAGCAGAGTTCTTATATTCAAGGTGTGATGAATTAAAATTAGAGGATTCATCTTTAAATAAATAGCTTGGGATATTTAATAGGGTGGATTCAAGTTTGAAGTGCAACTTTTATAGGTGAATTTAAGTGGTGAGCTGCGTTACTATCTAAGCCACTTAAACGACCAAGTAAAAGGAGCACCGATGAAAAAATATAAGCAGCTCACCAGTG
>Ga0208648_1001676_pt1 | contig 17126 bp, 17 predicted proteins | sample AntAceMetag02UKL_FD_184772 | JGI IMG/M metagenome (GOLD analysis project Ga0208648, IMG submission 184772) | Saline lake microbial communities from Ace Lake, Antarctica - Antarctic Ace Lake Metagenome 02UKL (SPAdes) (version 2) | ecosystem: Environmental > Aquatic > Non-marine Saline and...
GAAACGCACCGATTGAATTACCACGCTCTACGAGCGTAAAATTAAGCTCAGAGCCACCACGCGCTCGGCGCGTGATTAGTCGGGGTTCTGTTCAAAAAAAGTTAGAATTTCAACCAAAAGGTACCGCAGCATCGTGCTAGCACGAGGAATCTTATTGGTAAAGTGCTATACAAACTTATTTATTACGATAGAATTAAAATATGATTTATATAATAATTATAGTAGCAATTATTACCCTAGTATTACATTGGCATTATTACAGATGGGGTATTCTAACTAATAGTATAAATTATCCTAAAGCGTATCAGTCTAAATTTGGAATTTCTATTGTAATAATTTCAAAGTTAAGCTTATTATTAATAATATTTTTATTTTATAATTGGTACTATATTTTCATACCATTAATAACATTTTTTCTTTTAAAATTAACAGTTGCTTATATATCAATTTGTTATGAGACAAAAGGATATATAAAATCTCTCAAAATTAATAAAAAAAGAGCAAAAGAAAATGCATCTCGAGAAATAAAAGAGTATTACAGAAAAAGTTCAAAACTAATTTAATAATTATTAATTAATAAGAAAATTTCGTTGTAAACATGGTTAATTTAAAAATCACAAAAGCTATATATTACGTTCCAGAGATTGGGTTAAAAGGAGGTACTGATGTAACAGATGAATTATCTACCCGAACTATAGATGACAAATTATTTTATGATGGAATATATAATCAGATTTTTCCTGATAATTTTTACGGGAAGGTCAAGAAACTAAGAGTGGATATAAAATATAGAAAAAAAAGATTCACTAAAATCTATAATGAGGATGAAAAAATTAATTTACCTTATGACTTAGGAGAAATTCCAAAAGAAGAAATACCTCATAAGTCAGTTTTTAATATATTGAGAGACTATGTGGATCGGGATAAAAAAATAAGCAAATCCATATCAAATAAACCAAGTAAACCTTGGTGGAAAAAACCAGAAACAATATTAATTATTATTGCTTTAATTTCTATACCATGGTGGTCTAATGTGTACAGTCTTATTAAACAATCAGATTCTTTCATTCCAGACACAGAAACAGTAGCAACGACAACACCAAATTTGCTAGATATTTTTCGAAAAAACAATTCTTTAAGTACATCATTAGAAAAACAAAATTTTATACAACCTTATAAAAATTCTTTTGTATATGGATCAGGTTCCTTTATTGATATTAGTAAATCTGGAGAAGACTATATAGTTGAAATGAGTATCAAGAGAAATATAATAGGTTGTAAATTTTCTAAAAACTTTGAGAAAAGTTTACTTTTCCTTAAAAAAGGAGATACCGTAAATTTTACTGGGGCCTTCACTGGTTCAGGGTTAGCTTCTGGCACGAGTGGAGTTAATCCTTGGTATATTATAGACTGTATTTTGTATTAAATATTCAGTGCACGAGGACCTTAATTTTGATAAACTAAAATAATTAAAAATAACCTTGCAGGGCTTGGTTGGTAAAGGTTCCAGCCCGATGTAGCCCGCAACATCGTGCTAACACGAGGTAGCTAGAAAAACATAAAAAACCAACTTTGTTGGTTTTTTATGTTTTTAATGTATATAATATTAACTAATATGAAAATTGAAGAATATAAAGTAAAAGTTTTTGGTAAACAATGTATTGTTGAGTTAATGAGTTTTAATAAGCAAGACAAGAAAAAATGGAAACAAGTTTTTGATACATGGAAAAAACTAAAATTAGGACTAAGAGAATATAAATCAAGAGAACCGAATTTTCCAGAAGGATTATCAGAAGTTGCTTTTTGTCTATATTCAGGGTCAAAAAGATTTATTTCCTTAAAAGGAAATGCAAACAGTTCTTTTGATACCTTTAATGTAAAAACAGGAAAAGCTGAACAAATTAAAGCTTGTAGTGTAAAAAGTGATTTAACATCATTTGGACCAAAATCAAAATGGGATGATTTGTATTTTCTTGATTTCTACAACAATGGAAAATTAGACGGAACATTTAATATTTACAAAATACCCACAAAAACTATTTACTCAATGAAAGTAAATAAAAACCAAACACTAAAACAACAACAAGCACAGGAGAAAAGACCTCGGTTTAGTATTATAAAAAAAATTGTTGAAAATAAAAAACTTAAACCAATAGCAACAAATGTTAAGGTCTGGTAATCGCTTCTTTTATTTTATTAGCTACCATTTCAACAACAGGGACAGAAACAGAATTTCCAAATTGTTTATATAATGAAGAATCTGCAATATTCGGCAATTGGTAATCATCTGGAAATCCCTGTAATCTCGCACATTCTCTTGGAGTCAATTTTCTAATACCTTTTTTATCTTTAATAATCGGAACATTATGACCTCCTGTTCCCATATTTGCTGTTAAGGTTGGACAAACGCCACTTTTGTTTTCTCTAACATATTTTCTTCTCCACTGATAAACAACTCCTTCTTTTTTTATATCATTTTTAATTTTATCAAAAAGAGGTTTACCATTGTAATAATATTTTTCGTTAACCTCTTCTTCCAATAAATCAATTATTTTTGTTTTTAGTTTTATGGGTTTTGGAAATTCAAATTTTTCGAAATGTTTTTTATTTTTAAATCCTACAATATATATTCTTTCTCTATTTTGAGGAACATTACTGTAATCCATAGTATTTAATACTTCCGATTTAATATGATAACCAAGATCCTTCAAAGTTTTCTTTATTACTTTAAAAGTATTTCCTTTATCATGTCCTTTTAGATTTTTTACATTTTCCAACAAAAAACCTTTTGGTTTTTTTGCTTCGATAATTCTAGTAATGTCAAAAAATAAATTACCTCGTCCTTGCTCATCCTCAAACCCTTGACGGTGACCAGCAATAGAGAAAGGCTGACAAGGAAACCCTCCTAGTAAAAAATCAAAATCGGGTAAATCATCAATCCCAATTTTTTGTATATCTTCAACAACCAATTTTGATGTATCAAAATTTAAATCGTAAGTAATCTTACACTGTTTTTCAAAATCATTAGCAAAAACAGTATTAAAACCAGCTTTTTCAAATCCTAGTCTTACTCCTCCTATTCCAGCAAATAAATCAATAGTTCTAAAACCTTTCTCTACTTCTGTTCGTATATTCCTAATAACCTGAATAACTACCCCTCTAATTTCAACTTCTGTTCGAAATAAGGGTTTCATAAATTGATTGGCTGGTTGTAATCGAAATTGATCTTTTTCTTTATATATTTTTTTTAGTGTCGTTTTGTCATCGTCAATAACAGCTACAACTGTTTGTCCATTACAAGCTGTAGATTGTTTTTTGATTACTACAATATCTCCATCAAAAATTCCTTCGTCAATCATACTGTCTCCGATAACATTAAGAGCATAATATTCTTTTGGATTTTTTATTGAATTGTTATTTATAGAAACAGTATCTTCAAAATTTTCAATAACTTCGATTGGTTGTCCCGCAGTAATATTTCCTAATATAGGAATATCAAAAAACTTCCTCTCTTTTACAACCTCAATACTTCGATGTTGATTTTTTTCTTTTTGAAGATAACCTTTATTTTTAATTGCTTCAATATGTTGATGTATATTTGAAACTGATTTTAATCTAAAATGTTTTCGTATTTCTCCTAAAGAGGGAGCTACTTCAGTTTTTTTAGTTCTTATTGCTATAAAATCTAAAATTTGTTTTTGTCTTTTTGTTAACATAGTAATAGAAAAAATTATATCTTTATTGTTATAAATTATAGCATTTTATACCGAACAAACACCGAAACTTATGTGGATAATTATTTATTGATTTTTCGAATAAATATTCTTATTTTTTAATAGTATCTCTCCTTTCAAACAATTTAATAACTCTCGTTTTTCTTGATCCTCTCCCTCTTTGAGAATAAATTTTATATAATTTTTTATATCCATCTCACTTACCTCAATTTTGTCGCATTTCCCTGTAACTATACTTTGAAATTTTTTAAATCTTTTAATTTCTAATTTAATTTTGTTTTCTACAGGAGTCTTTTTGAAATCTAACTTGTCTATGAGTTTTTGTAATTGTTTAATTAAATCAGTTTCATTTATAAATCCACACTTACAGTATTTGTCTTTTGCTTTGGTACAACCGTAATAAACATGTCGATTAAAACCTCCATTTTTTAACTTCTTAAATTTTTCTGTTGCTGAAATTCCAGAACCACAAAGTCCACATTTCATAATCCTAGTAAAAGCAAATTCAATATTCTCTTTTCTAACTAATTGAGAGTTTTTGACTTGCCCTTGAACTAAATCAAAAAGTTCTTTGGTGATAATTGGTTTATGTTTCCCTTTGTACCAATTGCCTTATTGATTATCGGTTATATTTTTCCATTGTCATTTTTTGGAAGCCAGGAAGCGATAAGAGATTTTGTGGGTCAATTTGGAATATTTTCACCTCTTGCTTTTATTATACTTCAAATCCTTCAAGTTATAATTACTCCTTTTAGTCAATATGTTGTATCAATCGCTGGAGGTTTTATTTTTGGAACATGGCAAGGCTTTATCTATAATTGGATTGGAAGAGTTATTGGAACAGCAATAGCATTTTATTTGGGAAGATATTTGGGAAGAAAAATAATCAAGCACGTTGTAAAAGATGAGACGATTAAAAAATATGACCATTATTTTGAAAAAGGTAAATTATTATTATTCTTAGCATATTTTTTGCCCCTATTCCCAGATGATGAACTTTCTTATCTTGCGGGACTTTCTGCAATCAAGCCAAAAATCTTTTTACCTTTGATGGCTATAGGTCATCTAGGTGGAAGTTTATCTCTAGCTTATCTTGGAAATGGTATCCAATCTATAAAAGAGCCCATGTTTATTGTTTTATCTTTTATAGCTTTAATTGGAGGAATCTGGTTTACATTACACTATAGGAATGTTAAAAAAAATAATATTGTTTAGGTAAAAACCCGAACATCATCTACTTCACAGAACAAATATTGACACCATGATTTTATGGTGCTATTATTATTTTCAGAATATAGTTCATATCATTTATTTAAATATAACAGAAAGTTTTTTAGTAAATATATAATTCTTACAAAGGAGGTATTTCAAATGAATACGATATATTTAACGTCTGGCCCTAGAGGATCTGGTAAATCAACATATTCCAAGAAAATAGTTTCTCAACTTCCAAATACTATTTTTATCAGTAGAGATGAAATATTGATTGAATTATTTGGAAAAACTTCCTTGGACCCCTATGAAGGAGGACATCATTATGTTATGGATATTTTGTTTGGAAGACTTGAAAAAATCTTGCAAAATGTAACAGGTATGCACGTTATTCTTGATTGCTGGAACGGTTTTCCACAAGAGAGAAGGCATATAATACAAATTCTTAATGGGATGGGAGCTGTCCGAATAATTTGTTGGGTCTTTGTTACCCCTATGGATATTTGTATCCAGTGGTTTATGTCAAAACCTGGATCTAAAGGTTTCAGCGAATCAGGGCAAAAAAGAGACTACTCTCTGTTTTATGAAGAAGCAAAGAATATTAGGAGCGATGGCTTTGACCAAGTTTACTATATTAACCCGCTTCAAAAGTTCCTTCCTTTCGTAGATACTTGTACAAAATAACCACCCTCAACAACAAAGAAGACCATTGAGGGTGGTTTTCTTTTGTCTATTTCCTACTCAACAAACAACAGGTTCGAACATCGTCTACTACACGGGACTGTCAAAAATATTGCTTTGTTAAACAATATTTTTTATACCCCAACCAGACTTTCCCTATGTTCGAACATCATCTACTAGACAAAGCATTTTAAACTTTATCTTACTTCAAATAATCTTCAATTAAACCACTAGCTAAATCAAGCTCCACATTTCTTTCCATTAAAGCTTCTTTCATATTTCCTCCAACTTCTCCTACAACAATTTTATCAACATCTTTATCCGCCAACATTTTGGCAACACCAGAACCTGCTCCCCCACCACCAACGGCAAAAGGATTTTTAATAACTTCCAATAATTCCTTATCATCCCCAATGATTAAATAATAAGGGGCTCTTCCCCCCATTTCTGAAATTTCTCCTGATAGATCTCCTTTTGTAGATGCAATTCCTATTTTCATAATATTTTTTAAATTAATTTTTAATAATTTTATCTATAATAATTCCATTAATAACAGAAAAGACAATCATCAACACTGTAATTACTATAACAAATTGTAACGAAATATAATATATCAACACTGGAATCAAAGGAATTTTAATAGCTCTGTTATAAAGGAAAATAGTAATTAAGCTATTTTTAAAACCTTGTTCTTTTAAATCTGATAAAAAAGGATACCAAGCATAAATCGGACCTGACGATAAAATCCCTAAAAAAACAGTCAAAACATATTTTTTCCAATCAGCCTTACCTATTAAGTATTTTTTTATTTTCTTATCATCCAAAAAATAATTAAAAATAAAAATCATAACAAAAGCCCCTAAAATACTTGGCAAAATCTTTAGAAACAAATCAACAAATTTAGACAAACTAATAACAAAATAATCAAAATTAAAAATTGCCAATAATAAATATACTAAAACCACAAAACTTAAAAATTTCAAACTAGCTCCCATTCTATCAATTTTTGCTTTTATTCTTTTCATTAATTATTGTTTACTTAACCTAAAATTAACTGAGCAATTAAAGCCATTATAATAGCACTGACAAAACTCAAAACATTTCTTGTGATAGCATATTTCTTCCCTAACATCATACTTTCAGCTGGAAGTTGAACTAAACCAACAGTTACCCAAGTTAAAATAAAAGCAGTCACAGCCACCAAAGAAACTCCCGCTTGTAAAAATTCTCCCCCTAAAATATAAGAAGTAATAGGATTACCAGTAGCTAAAGAACCCACCGCCCCTCCAATCAAAGAATCGAGAAAAACATTCTTTTGAAATAAAGCTAATATCCATTTTGAATTTAATAACAAATCCAAACAGCTAATTAACAAAATCATCCCCAATACTAAGGGAGCAGTAACTTTTATCGTCTGTTTTGTTTTTACCCAAGAATTTAAAACTCTTTCATTCATATACAGTATTATATATTTTTATTTAATATTTTTAAAGGGCAAGTACATTAATCATGCAGAGAAAAACAAAAAGCTATTTAAAAAAATAATATTGCTTAGATAAAAAATTCGAACATCGTCCACTAAACGGAGGATGAAAGTAAAAAAACTACCCAGAGAAAGGATTTTCTTCTTGTTAATTCCCTACTCTATAAAATATATGATAGAATTTAAGTATATGTATTATTTTATATCTTTAATTATAGGTGGGGTTATTGGTTTTTGGTTAGGAAGAAGAAAGTCTTCTGGGGAAAATTTTAGTCCAATGAAAGCTGGATCAGAGAAATTAGAAACAATGGTAGAAAAAGCCCATGAAGCTGTGGAAGAAAGAACAGAAAAACGAAAAGAAAGGATTTTAGAGTTAATGCAAAATAGACAAGAAGAAAATGAGGAACTGAAAGAGAAAATTGAAAGTAGCGATGAACTTAAAATCTGTAATACTGTAGTTGATCGTAGCCCTGGAATAACCTGCAATGAAGTAGAAGAACTATTGGATGTATCTGACCAAACGGCAAGAAAATATTTAAATGAATTGGAAGATGAAAATAAGATAATACAATTAGGGGAATCTGGAAGAGGTGTTACCTATATATTAAAGTAGTATTCCCGTAAAATGCTTCCTATTTTATAGGAATAGACAAAATAAAAGAACGACCAGCATAGCTGATCGTTCTTTTATTTTGGAAACTCTTTCTTTTGTTTCGTTCCAATAATCTCAACTTAAGGCTCCGAGATTAACACCTTCTTGTATTAAATACAAGAATCCACCATTTAAACTTATCTCATTTGTCTTGTGAACAAATAGACAAGTATGTTCAATTTGAAATAATCCACGAGCAGCTTCCGCTACCCGTACCTTGTTACGACTTAGTCCTTGTTACCGATTTTACCTTAGTCCGCCATAAAGACGGCTGTCGGGTACCCCCGGCTCCCTTGACTTGACGGGCGGATTGCAATAAGTAAGGTCATACTTTTGCGTTCCCACGTAGCAAACGGTTTTCCCGTACTACGCGAGTCCCAAATAAATTTTAAAAATTAATTTCTAAAACTAAAAAGGTTTTGTCCTTCCTTAAAATTTTATTTATAAATAAAATTTTAAGTACTACGACGCAGCTGACTTCTCATAATATTCCATTAACCTTTTCTTTATTATGAGATCTCCCCGGGTTACTATAGATACCATTCCAGACATCCAATCATGGCTTTTTTAGCTTACTTCCTCAAAACCCACCGGTAAGAGTCGTAAACACCATTGGCTGTATTACTACAGAATAGGCTGTCTTTTGTTACTAAGATCCTTCGGGCAGTCTCTCGCGAGATTTGCCCTATCCGTTCACTACGCTCTGTTTCGACTAAAAAACAGAGGAATCGATTTTAACGATTTGGTATATGTATAGCTGCCGGGCACAGTTATTTGTGAGTACAAGACTCGAGAACGTATTCACCGCAGTATAGCTGACCTGCGATTACTAGCGATTCCAACTTCATGAGGGCGAATTGCAGCCCTCAATCCGAACTGGGGATGTGTTTGAAGGATTAGCTCAGAATTACTTCGTCGCAACCCGTTGTCACACCCATTGTATCATGTGAGCAGCCCAAGGCATCAAGGGTCATGCTGACCTGGCGTCATCCCCACCTTCCTCCCAACACTTTATTCACAAACAAATGTTTATGCTCAAAGTGCTGGGCGGTCTCGCCTGACACGTATAACAGACGATAAGGGTTGCGTTCGTTTCCTCACTTAAGAGAACAACTCAAGTCACGAACTGACGACGGCCATGCAACACCTGTTTAACAGTCCTTGTGAGAGGGCTCTAGTTTCTTAGAGCTTTCAGTTAAATATCTAGCCTTGGTAAGGTTCTTCGTGGATTGTCGAATTAAGCCACGTGATCCACCGCTTGTGCGAGTCCCCGTCTATTCCTTTGAGTTTTAAGCTTGCGCTCGTACTCCCCAGGCGGTTCACTTAACGCGTTAGCTGTACCTCTCAGAGGGTCGATACTCCGAAAAGTTAGTGAACATCGTTTAGGCCCAGGACTACAGGGGTATCTAATCCCTTTCGCTACCCTGGGTTTCGTATCTCAGCGTCAGTAGTGCGCCAGTGAATTGCCTTCGCTTTTGGTGTTCCCCATAATATCAACGGATTTCACCCCTACACTATGAGTTCCATTCACCCCTCACACACTCTAGTTTAGCCGTTTCCCGTGCAGATCTTGGGTTGAGCCCAAGGCTTTAACACGAGACTAACTAAACCGCCTACATACTCTTTACGCCCAATGATTCCGGATAACGCTCGGGGCCCTCGTATTACCGCTGCTGCTGGCACGAGGTTAGCAGCCCCTTATTCATGAGCTAATGTCAATAAACTTCTTCACTCATAAAAGACCTTTACACTCCGAAGAGCTTCATCGATCACGCGGCGTCGCTCCGTCACACTTTCGTGCATTGCGGAAGATTCTCGACTGCAGCCTCCCGTAGGAGTTTGGACAGTGTCTAAGTTCCAATGGTGGGGGTCAGGCTCTCACCTCCCCTAAGCGTCATAGCCTTGGTAAGCCATTACCTTACCAACTAGCTGATACTAAGCAGGCCAATCTAAAAGCGAACGAAGGTCAATAAACAAATATTTCATATTTCTAAACCTTATATTTACGTCATCTTTAAATAAAAAGTGTCTTAAGATATCTCGATATCTTTCTAAACTTTTTATTATAAATCTAACGCAAATATTAAATTAATAAATATAAACTATTTGTTTATTAACCTTTGAACTTTACCCCGAAGGGACTATCGAGTATTATTCCATTTTTCAATGGGTTATTCTCGACTTTTAGGTTTGTACCTACCTGTTACTACCCAGTTTGCCGTGGGTCTAAACCCACTCGACTTGCATGCCTTATCCACGCCGCCAGCGTTCATCCTGAGCTAGGATCAAACTCTATAATAAAAATTATAAATAATTTCTGTTAGCAAATCTGAGAAAACAGATTCGCCCATTTTATAGAGAAACGAAACAAAAGAAAAAGTTTCATAATTTGGTTTGATCCCTGCTTGATTAAAATCAAAGGTTTTTGCCTCCCTACCTCGCACAGATAGAAAGACAATAACAATGTTTAGAATATCCCAATTAAGTGATATTCTATGGATTATTTCATTTTCAAAGGACCTCCCTATTATAACGAAAAATAAAATAAAAGCAAATAAAAATGAGACGAATACGTAATGTATCCGCTCCCGTGAACTTTAATAAAAAGTTGCCATTGTCATATTTTTCATTTTCAAACACTTCCTTTCTTGTTATTCTTTCGTCAAAAAATACCATCTGAAAAGATGGTACCTTAAAAAGTGTTATTTTAAAAGAGAGGTGAAAGTGTAGAGGTCGGACCCCTTCCGTCGCTTCACTCCTCCTCGCGGACCGACTTCTAATAGCAATTTTTAACCAAATAGGACTTTAAAAATTAAGTATAGTTCTAGGAAACAAGGAAAAATATTCAAAGACGTATCGAGGATACGGTGAAGAATATTTTTTTGAAGTTGACGAAGAAATATGCCAATTTTTAAAGTCCTAAAATTATTTTCTTTTTTGGAAAAGAGTCAGTAAAGGAGACGCTAAAAAGATAGAAGAGTAAGTTCCAACTACTACACCAATTGAAAGAATTAGAGCAAATTGTTTAGTTGCTTCCCCACCCCAGAAATACAAAGCTAACAGAACAGTTAAAGTCGTTAAAGAAGTATTAATAGAACGAGTTATTGTTTGTTTTAAACTCTTTCCAACTGTTTCACTAAAAATTTCTTTTTTAGATATACTTAAATTTTCTCGAATCCTATCAAAAACTACAATGGTATCATTCACGGAAAATCCTAAAATAGCCAAAAGTGCCATCACGAAAACAGAATCAATTTGATAAGTTATAAAATAATGACCGAGTAAAGCAAACACTCCTGTTGGAATAAGAATATCATGAACCAAAGCAATAATAGCAGCAAAACCATATTTCCAAGAAGAAACCTTATTATCTGAGTTGGCCACCTCTGTTACTTTTCGAAAAGCAAAGGCCACGAAAAGAATAATTGCTATAACTACTACTAAAATGGCCCAAAGAGCCTTACCTTTCAATTCTTCCCCTATAACAGGGCCAATAGAGTTGTATCTCTTCTGCTCAATTTGATATTGATTATTTTGACTAATAACGGAAATAATAGATTCTCTTTCTAATTCAGTTAAATTTTTAGTTCTTAAAATAATACCATTGACATCACCCTGGGGGTCGTTGAAAGTAGTTTCCTGAACGGTTAAGTTACCAAGTTCAAGTTTTTGAAGATCAATTTTAAGATCCTCAATGGCTAAGTGCTCTTCATTTAAATAAGCTACTTCTAAAATAGAGCCACCTTTAAAATCAATTCCGAAATTCAAACCAAATATTGAAATAATAAAAATAGATGAAACCACCAACAAGCTAGAAAAAATGAAAAATATTTTTTTGTGATTTATAACAAACATAAATTTTAATTAATCTTCTCCTTACCTTTTAATCCTGAACTAAATATAAACCTTTTAAAAGGAGTATCCTTTTTAGGACTAATAGCTAAAAGGAAAGACCTAGTAACAGTAATAGCTGTAAACATACTGACAAGTACTCCTAGACCAAAAGTTAGAGCAAAACCTTCTACCAAAGATGTTCCAAACCAAAACAGAATAACAGCTGTAATGATACTGGAAATATTAGAATCACGAATACTTAACCAAGCTCTTGAAAAACCTTCACGAATAGCAGAATCAATATCTCTTCCATTTTTTAGTTCTTCTTTAAGTCTTTCAAAAATAAGTACGTTAGCATCCACTGCCATTCCGATGGATAAGATAAAACCAGCAATACCAGCTGAAGTTAAAGTAATTGGAATTAATTTAAATACAGATAGAATCAAAGCAATGTAAGTTAACAAAGAAACCGAAGCTAATAAACCTGGTAAACGATACCAAACAATTAAAAATACAATAACAAGTAAAAGACCCCAAAGAGCGGCGTTAACTCCTTTTTCAAGAGTTTCTGCTCCGATTGAAGCTCCTACTGATTGAGTAGAAATTAACTCAATAGGAAGAGGCAAAGCTCCGTAATTAATATCACGAACAAGTGTTTTAGCTTCCTGCGGTGTAAAACTACCACTTATCTGTGCCTTACCATCATTAATTTCTTCACGAATAACAGGAGTAGAAATAACTTGCCCATCTAAAAAGATAGCCAACACCTGTCCAACATTCTTTTTAGTAACATCAGCAAACAATTTTTTTCCTTCAGTGTTGAAAGATAAAAGTACAGCAGGCTCACCAGTAGTTGAATCAAATTGCAATTGAGCTTTTTCGATTACTCCACCAGTAATACCAGTGTCAAGAAAAGCTACTTCTGGTTCTTCCTGATCAATAGTACTAGTTCCCTGTTCTAAAGGTATCGCTTCACCAGAAATTTCTTGAACCAACATAAACTCTAACAAGGGTGTTTGACCAATCATTTCAACTGCCTGACTTATATCAGTTACCCCTGGAAGTTCCACAATCAAACGATGTCCATCAAGACCAGAACCTTCTTCTGTTTGAACTAATGGTTCAGCTACACCGAATAAGTTTGTTCTTTTTTCAATAACATCTCTTAGAGCAGACATTGATTCAGAAATCTCAGATGATTCTACCTTACTGGTATCAGCTACATAAACAAGATGTGTTCCTCCAGCTATATCCAAACCGAACTTATAAGGAAACTTTGTATCTTCTATTTGTACAGAAAAATAACCAATCAAGACACTGGTAAATAAAAGAATTATAGCGATTAGACGGTTTTTAGACATAAAATTATAAATACAATACAGAGATAATAACACCAGAAGATCAAAAAAACAAGAATTTGTTAACTCTAATCCACCATTCGGACAGAAGATAAACAGGGGATGTGATAAAATATAACCCATGAATAATATTATATCTAAAAATAATTACTTGGATCATAAAATTTCAAAAGGTTTTAAGGCTTTATATAAAAGTAGAATTATAATTTATATAGCCACAGGTTTATTAGGTCTTTATGTTCCCATTTTCTTGTTTGATCTTTTCGGGCAAAGTCTAAGATCAGTAGCCATGTTTTATCTAGTAGGAAACTTAATATATGGCGGAACAGTTATGTACGGAGCCAAATGGTTAAACAAAGTTGGTTTTAGAAAATCATTACAGGTGGCATCTCTTTTTGGTTCAGCTTATTTTTCTTTGTTCTATTTTATAAATGGAGATAACTTGAAACTACTAATTCCCCTAATCATTATTGTCCTTTCTATCTATCGTCTATTGTACTGGATACCATATCATGTGGACTTTGCTAAATTCTCAAGTAAAAAAGACAAAGGTCGAGAGATAAGCCTTGTTGGAGCTACTAGTAATATAGTCGCTATTTTTACTCCTATTTTAGCTGGTTTTGTCATCACAAAGTTCTCCTTTCAAACTTTGTTTATCATTGCTGTTTTCCTCTATGCCTTTTCTGTTATCCCTCTTTTCAAAATACCAAGAACTAGAGAAAAATTTACTTGGACAGTCAAAAAAACTTGGCAGAAATTTTTTTCAAAAGAAAGAAGACCTGAGGTAATGGCCTTAATGGCTGACGGAGCTGAGGGTTCAATAGGAACCATCGTTTGGCCCATCTTTATGTTTCAGATTCTAAATGGTGACTACCTCAAACTAGGTTTTATTTCTACAATTATTATAGGAGCTACAATTATTCTTCAATTAATCGTTGGTAAATATACAGACAAAAACATTAGCCGTAAAAAACTCTTAAAATTTGGAAGTACCTTTTATGCAATAGGTTGGATAATTAAAATATTTATAGCCACCGCTTTCCAAATATTTGTAGTAGATGCCTATCAAAAATTAATGAAAATATTTATGAGAACTCCTTTTGATGCCATGATCTACGAAAAAGCAGCCGACGAAGGTCACTACGTAGACGAATTTACTGTTATTAGAGAAATGGCAATCAATTTTGGAAGAAGTTTAATGTTACTACTAGTAATTATATTTTCTTTATTCACGGATATCCAGATAACTTTTATTTTAGGAGCAATCGCAGCTGTTTCCTTTAATCTATTAAAAATGAAAAGTGTTAAATAATTTAGACAAACTAATAACTTCTTCTAAACCTCTTTCTAATTATCTTCCAAATAAAATAACCTAGGATAAAAATTGTACCTAATAATATCCACCAACTATTAAGAATATAAATTAAAACACCCAATAAAAAATTGTAAACTACTTTTAATTCTGGAATGCTATCAATAATAGAAGCTATATAGGGGTTTCTATCTTCATCGATTTTTGGTTCATCCTTAAGAATTTCTTCCTGTTTTTGTTGTTCTAATTCCCTCTCTACCTTTTCTTTTTGTTTTTCTAAAGCTTTCTTAGTACTTTCCACTACCTCAGTAGTCTTCTCTGAAATATTACTAGCAACCTCTTTGGTCGTTTGAATTATTTTTTTAGTCATTGTTTGATTCTCTGTTGAAACAGTTTTCTGTTCTCCTGTATTAACAATTTCTTTCTCATCAACAGAGACAACAGGCTTATTAAAAATGAGAGGGTTAGTTCCAGTTTGTTCTTCTTCCTCATCTGAACTTCCGTCATTATCATCATCTAAATCATCTTGATTCCCTATTCCATCACCATCTGTATCTAAATCAACTTCATACTTTTCTGAAATAGATAGATTTGAAGCTAAATTAATGGCTTCTGGATCTTTCCCAATTTCAATTTTTTTAGTATTCACAATTGTTACAGAAATTTCATGTTCACCTTTTTTAGGTTTCCAATCAGCCCACTTTTCTATTAAGCGTCCATTAACTACAGAAAAATCAGATTGCCCGATTGATTCTTTGTTATCAAAAAAATGAACAGTACCTGTAATATCAAAACCAGATTGATTCTGAATAACTGTATAAACACGAACTTCATCACCAGAAAAAAACGGAGTTTTAGAGTACCATAGACCACTAACAAAACCTGCGTTAAGACCGATCTCAGCTGTTACAATACTAAAAGCAAAAAATAAAAATGTTGCTATAAAAAATTTAACTTTCATTCCTTTTATTATACCTGTTCTTATTTTTTAAGAAAAGTTGAGACTGTGTTCTTTATTTTCGTTTCATCATCAAAAGAAAACCATTTAATCCTTTTATCCCGCTTAAACCAAGTCAATTGACGTTTAGCATACTTCTTCTCAGCACGAATCGATTCCTCTATAAATTTATCTTTCGTAATCTTACCTTTTAAATAGAAAACTAAATATTTATGAGCTAGGCCAATTTCAGAAAACCTTTTATAGGTTAAACCAGCTTGATGAAGTCTTTTTGCCTCAGTAATAATCCCCAGCTTTATCCTTAATAAAAATCTTTTTTCTATTCTCTCCCACAGAATTTCTTTATCAGTCTTAATCCCTATTTGTAAAAATTCCCATTTAGGAAAGTTATCCACAGAATCCTTGGAGGTTGAACCTCCAAGTGAATCGGCTATTTCGATAGCACGAATCAATCGACGAGAATTCTTAAAATCAATGGTCTTTAATCTAACAGGGTTAAGTTTATCCAAAATCAAAATTAATTCTTCTAAAGTTTTAGTCTCTAGTTTAGACCTTAAAACTAAATCTGGTTTTACCTCAGGAAAAATAATTCCATCAACTAGTGATTGAATATAAAAACCTGTTCCTCCACAAATAATAGGTAACTTATTTCTTTTTAAAATATCTTTTATCTGTTTTTGAGCTAACTTCTGAAATTTAGTAACAGTAAAAATAGTTCTAGGATAAACAACATCTAAAAGATAATGAGGGACGCCTTTCATTTCCTTTCTGGTTATTTTGCCAGAACCTATATCTAAACCTTTATATACTTGTCTAGAATCAGCTGAAATCACTTCCCCATTAAATTTTCTAGCCAAATCCACAGCTAAATCACTTTTACCTGATGCTGTTGGGCCTAAAATAATTAAAATCTTGTCTTTCTTTTTTTTAGAATCTATATTTACCATCACTTATTAATGTACACTATTTTCAAATAAAATAAAAAGACCGTCGAGTTTTCTCGACGGTCTTTTTTTATTTTTTATTTAATTAGCCATAAAAAATATTCTTTGTATTAATATATCTAACCCGAGAAAACCAGTATAGGGAACTTGATCCAAATAGATAAAAGATGGCTCTATTTTTGGAACAGAATAGGTTGATTCTAAAGTTACTACTGGTGAATTACCACCTCCACCTCCACCTCCAATAGATAGAGAAACGGAACAAGTAACATCACCGTAGATACCTGTAAAATTAGCTGTATAAGTTGTCGCATCACTAGGTGAAACAGATGTAGAACCAGTTGGACTAACAGAACCAATTCCGTTATCTATCATACCAGAAGTTACATTAGAAGTTGTCCAACTTAAAGTAGAACTAGCCCCCTTAGATATAGTGCTAGGATCCACAGTTAAAGTACAACTTGGTAATGGTGGAGTATCTGATGCTGTTATTGTAGCAGCACAAGTAGCAGTTCCTCCTGCTCCAGTTACTGTCATAGTGTAAGTAGTAGTTGTAATTGGACTAACTGTTTTTGTTCCACGAACATAGTTAACACTACCAATATTTTGATTAATAGTAGCTGAAGTTGCATTAGAAGCTGTCCAAGATAAAGTTGAATTACCTCCAGAAATTATGCTAGAAGGTGAAGCCGTTAAAGTACAATTTGGTGCAGGTGTTGGAGTAGAAACATAAACTGTCGCTGAACAAGTAGCAGTTCCTCCAGTACCAGTTACGGTCATAGTGTAAGTTCTAGTTGATAACGGAGAAACTGTTCTTGATCCATTAACAGAGCTGAATCAACTCCTGAAATGCAACACCCGTGGTATAAGTAATTAGTTACAAGCTAATCATAATATATCACGGGTATGCATAAACATATTAAACGAGATAATCGTGTTTGTATAGCTCTTATGTTAA
>Ga0208648_1001678_pt1 | contig 17099 bp, 12 predicted proteins | sample AntAceMetag02UKL_FD_184772 | JGI IMG/M metagenome (GOLD analysis project Ga0208648, IMG submission 184772) | Saline lake microbial communities from Ace Lake, Antarctica - Antarctic Ace Lake Metagenome 02UKL (SPAdes) (version 2) | ecosystem: Environmental > Aquatic > Non-marine Saline and...
AAGACTACAGGAGTCCACTTGTTTTTTCCATGGGCATAAATAGCAATAAGGGAGGTCAATATGCGCAAAACCCGGCAGCATAGGCTCAAACCCTTCATGGAAACCAGGCAGCCTTGTTGCACATACTGCACCGCACGATACTCCATGATAGGCCCTGTTTCGTGTGATTATATAATCTTTGCTGTCCTGTCCCTTCAGGAACCAATAGTACCGGACCATTTTAAAAATGGTATCATTACTTTCTGACCCGCCACTGGTGAAAAAAATCCTGGCATCCTTAATCGGTACCATCTGGCTGACTTTTTGCGCCAGACGGATTGCCGGTACATTTGCAAATTCATTAAAGGAATGATAGGCCTCAAGCTGGTCTAATTGTTCCTTGGCAGCCTGGATAAGATCAGACCTGCAATGTCCCACAGAATTGTACCACAAAGCAGCTGTGCCATCATAATATTCCTTGCCTTCCACATCCCATACCTTGCAGCCTTTGCCTTTAGCAATGATTTTTGCACCTTTTTCCTGCAGGACCCAAAGACTTGAGGTGGGATGAAAATAACAATCTTGATCCGCCTTTTTTAATTCCTGGATTTCAGCAGGACTGAATTTTTTTTCTGTTTCCATAAGAATCCCCATTTAATAATGAATTTAGATCAAAACTCAAAAATTGAGTTTAAAAAAGTAAAGCTTAAACGTTTAAGCAAATATTATATCATGTATAATTCAAAAATAATTATCTTGTCAAGTAAATTAATCTGGATTTTTCTATTTTTTATCCGCTTGATCATGCAGTGCAGAATTATAGCCAATGCACCAGTGACAGGCAGATGTAAATTTAATTCATGCATGACAAAGAGGATTTTAAAAGTTCCTATCAAGAAAATTCAATATGTTTTTGTTTTTGGCTTGACAAAAGCGCTATATATTATGTTAAAATCACTTTAACGATTAAGCTATTTTAAATATTTCCAAGTTAATACAGTTTGAGGAGAGATCAATGAAAGGTTTTTATGGAAAATTATTATCAATTGACCTTACTAATCAGTTGTTTGATGAAAAAACCATTGAGGAAGAGGTTTTTGAACAATATTTAGGCGTTAAGGGATTGGGTGCCTATTTACTTAATAAGTATAATCCTCCACAGGTTCCTCCCCTGGACCCGGACAACAATTTGATATTTTGTACAGGGCCAACGGCTGCAAGCCGAGTATGGGGTTCCAGCAGATATGGTGTATTTACCAAGTCCCCTTTGACGGGGTTTTTTTCTGAATCCTATTCCGGGGGCAAGGTGCCCGAGGCCATTGATGCTGCCGGTTATGATGCCATCATGATCCATGGCCAGTCCAATGCCCCTGTGGTTCTTTCCATAGAGCCGGGAAAGGTTGTTTTCAACAATGCAGAAAATCTGTGGGGCAAAGATACCTTTGAAACAGAAGCCCTTATTGAATCGGAGTTTGTAAACAAGGATAAAGCTTTTAAAAAAACCGGAATCGTGGCCATTGGGCCGGCAGCTGAAAACGGGGTATGTTTTGGCATTATCCAGAATGATAACTGGCATTGTGCAGGACGGACCGGTGCCGGAACTGTAATGGCATCCAAAAAAATAAAAGGAATCCTTTTCCAGGGAAGCCAGAAAAGAGAATACCATGATGAACCGGCCCTTAAATCTTTTGTAAAGCATATTGCTGAGATGGGCAAGGATCATCCTGCCGTCAACGCCTACAAATCAATGGGCACTTCCCAGATGGTAAAGGTATTGAATGCCAACAAAGCCTTTCCCACACAATACTGGTCAAAGGGGTATTTTGACAAATGGGAGAATATAAGTGCCGAGGCTTTGCACACCCAATGTGATGTTACACCCACAGGCTGCTCCAAATGTTTCATGTCCTGCGGCCGGCAGACCACCATCTTAAAGGGTCGCCACAAAGGAATGACCCTTGAAGGTCCGGAATATGAAACCATCTATGCCTTTGGCGGGCTATGTATGGTTGACAGCATTGAAGAAATCGCTTTTTTCCATGTGTTATGTGATCGGCTGGGAATGGATACCATCACAGCAGGCAATTTGTGCGCCTTTGCCATAGAAGCTTCCAAACGAGGCAAAATAGACTTTGATATTGATTATGGTGATGTGGATGGAATAGAAAAATTGATTCATATGATTGCTAAAAGACAGGGTCCTGGAGATGTTCTGGCCCATGGAATTAAACATGCTGCAAAGGAATGGGGCCTGGAAGATATTGCAGTGCATGTCAAGGGCCTTGAACCGGCAGGGTATGATCCCAGAGTTTTTAAAGGTATGGGGCTTGCCTATGGAGTTTCTGACAGGGGGGCCTGTCATTTGAGAACCACCTTTTATAAACCTGAGTTGGCCGGTATGAGCCCCATGGACATCCTGAAAGGGAAAGCTGAACTTCTGATTGACTTTGAGGATCGCCTGGCCATAATGGACACAATGGTTTTATGCCGTTTTTTCAGGGATTTTTACACCTGGGAAGAATTAGAGATCATGATCCATTCATTAACCGGTCTAAAATCCGATAAAGCCTCACTCCAGAAAAAGGCAGGAAATATTGCAAAAGAAATCAGAAAATTTAATATTCAGGAAGGCTTGAACAGTGATGATGACCGACTGTCAAAGGGTATGTTCAAAAAACTTACGGACACGGGAGCTGAGATAACCCATGAAGAATATGAAATTATGCTGGCCGAATATTATGAAATAAGAGGATGGGTGCTATAGAATTTTTCAGGTATTTTCCCAGGTAAAAAAATATGAATAAAGTAACGATTAAAGATATTGCAAGACAGATAGAGGTTTCTACAACAACCATTTCCAACGCCCTTAACGATAAGCCGGGAGTGAGTAAGGTTATCAAGGATAAAATTGTGCAAATGGCCAGGGAGATGGGGTATGAACCCAATTATTTTGCAAAGGGTCTGGTCAGTAAACAAAGTCTGGCAATCGGATTAATCGTATCAAGTATTGCTGACCCGTTTTATCCAGAGCTTGCCCTTGGGGTGCAGGGAAAAGCAAACGATCTGGGTTATACCATGATGCTTTTTAATACCAACCACAAGATTGAAAATGAAACAAGAATTATTGAAATGCTAAAATCCAGGGGAGCTGATGGCATTATTTTATCAACTGCACTACAGGATGATCCGAACATTGATTTATTGAATGAAATGCAGATTCCCTATGTCCTGGTCAACCGCGTGATCCTCAATCCAAAGAAGGCCAGCCAGATTGACTCCGTTTCTTTGGACAATTACAATGGATCCTATAAGGCTGCCAGCCATTTGTGCAGGTTGGGTCATACAAAAATCGCTATTATTGCAGGGGATATGCAATCGTCCACCGCTATTTTGAGAACACAAGGTGCAAAAGATGCCTTTGAAGAGTTTGGAGTTATAATTCGGCCGGATTTGTTTGTTGAATGTGGATACACTAAAAGTATTGCATACACTGCGGCAAAGAGGATTTTTGCTAAAAAAAATAGACCGACTGCATTTTTAGCCCAAGGAGACAACATGGCCCTTGGCGTTAGGGAGGCAGCATATGAAGTTGGTCTCAACATCCCTGAAGACATTGCACTAATTGGCTTTGATGATATCAGCATATCTTCTCTGGCCGGGATAGAATTGACCACTGTCAGTCAAAATCAGTATAATATGGGTATGACCGGTGCTGAGCTGCTCATAAACAAAATCAAGGGTCAAAACCAATCCGGCAGCAGCAGTAAAATAGTGATGGAAGCAGAACTGATCATTAGAAATTCCTGTGGTTTTAACCTGAAAGGGTATGTCAGATAATTGGCCCCCAGTATATTTGATCAGGTGATTTCATATGGGTTGGTATCTGGTAGAAGGGGCAGGTTGAATTGAAGGGCCAGGTCATCTAAAATCTGCTTGTTTTTCTCCCTGGTTTCCTGGCGGGTATCACCCTTGATGATCATAGTGGCCACCCATTTGTTAAGCCCTGGAACAAAACTTGTGACAGCCTCATCTGCCCCAAAAAAATTGGTTTCCAGGTGAAGAGGGCCGCAGGATTTCATGATATTTTCTCCCTTGATACAAATCCCTTTGGGGCTTACAAGGAGATGCTCAACAATTATATGTTTTGGTATATGTTCTGGCATATATTCTGGTGCATGGCTTGCTTGTTCAGACAGGGAAAACCAATCGTGTTTCTTATTCAAGGCCATGCCTGCCAGTATTTCAACCATATTCACTCCAGTGGAAGCATAAACAGCCATTGGGGTCTGGCTGGGGAACCGGGCATCTATTTCCAGCATTTTCATCTCTCCCTTATGCAGGATGACCTCAAAGTCCATAATACCATCAAGTTTCATGTCCTGGGCAATGGTTTTAGCGGATTGTTCAAAACGTCTGATAAGTTCCGGCTCAATTTCAACAGGTGCAATAACTTTTTTGCAATCATACTTTTCATCCATATAAAGCTCGGTAACCTGCAGGGTTTCATATCTGCCAGGGCTACCAATTATTTCCAGGGAATAGGAAGGTCCGCTGATATATTCTTCGACCACCCATTGTTCTTTTTCAAATTGTTTTTTTATTAATTGCCCTTTGGGATATTGGTTATCAAATAATTTTACCCATTCATCCTTTAAAGATATGATTCTCACTCCAAGGCTGCCACTTCCTGTGCTGGGTTTTATAACAACAGGAAAGCCGCATTCAGGCCATTTCATGGGCTTTGGAATAGCCAGTTGTGAAAACAGTCTATTTGATTTTTGTTTTGATGAGGAAATTTTGTATGCGTTAAAGTCAAAGCAAAGTGGTGTGGTTGTGCTTTTTTGCCAGAGATTGAGTGTTTCCAATGCCTTGTCATTTTCCAGGGCCGGCAGAACTAAATCAGCCTTTTCAAGGTATTCAGATGCCTGGTCTATCTTACAGATATCTATTTGGACAAAATCATTGGCAAGTCCTTTTGCCGGAGGATCAGGGCTTTTATCCAGCACCATGGCTTTAAATCCTGCTTTTTTTGACAGATAGGCAACTTCCACACCCTGAAGCCCGCCTCCAACAATCGCTATTAACAATATATTTTCCTTTGAAACCAAATTAGTGCCCAACCGAAAACTGCCAATTTTCCCAATTACTTTGTTAGGCACAAATCACAGATTGAGGCGGATACCATCAAGGCAGGTAAGGCTCCTGGTAAATTTCCCTAATGTATTGCTTTTATTTTTTGCCATTAACAGCCGTTCAATACCAAATCCGATTCCCACCCAGGTTTCATTTATTTTCCAGGCATTATCCAGGGGATGGGGTCCCATTGCGCCTGATCCCAGTTCTAAATCTTCCGGCTCCACACCAACCACATCAATTGTGCTACCATAGACTGTAGATTCTTCTGCTTCCAGTTTATAGTCATCAATGCCGGAAGTTCTCATGACAAGCCCAGCCAATTCCTCAAGTCTTGCATGGCGATCCTCCATGGGCAGTCCAAATTCACAGACATTTAACATGGTAAATTCACTGGTATGGCGTGCGCCGTCTGATTCCTTTCGAAAGCAAGAGCCAATCTCGAATATTCCAATGGGTTTTTCCCAGATTCGAAGTAAATCCTTCATGATATAATACAGATGGGGTGCAAGCATGGGGCGCAGGCAGTGGGTATCGTCAACCCAGAAAATTTGCTTTGTCAGAGGGTGGGAATCTGTTATGGACATTTTTTCCAGCAGGTTTTTGGCCATCATTGTGGGCGTGGTTACCTGGACAAACCCCAGTAATATCAAGGCCTGTACCAGCTGGTCGGAAAGATGGCAAAGCCCGGGACGTCTTTGGTTGTAGCGCATTTTTTTTAATTTTATTTTTTGTGTTTTGACCAATGCAGTCACCAGTTTTTGAAAGATATTGTTACGCTGTGTTTCATCTTCAAACACCCGGTCCAGGGCTTGTGCATCTGCGGCCAGTTCTATCAATCGATTTTTTTGAGTTTCAGTCCATTTTTTCATAATACTGCATATCCTGATAAATATTTATGTGATAAAATATTTTGATCCATTACTTTGGCCCTTTGATTTCAAAGGGATTCGCTATTTTATAAAATTAACCTGCCTGGGTGTCAAGCAATTTACAAAGGGTGAATCCAATCTTTTTTAATCCTTCCTTAAGATTCTTTTATTGACAAATAATAAAGTTTGTCTCACTATAACTTAAACGATTAAGTCCATGGATTGGAACAGGTTTGATGCAGCAGAAAAATTATATTATAAAAGAAAATTTAATTAAACCAGATATTAAAGAATTTGAATTGTCCATTGACCAGGTGGCCAGATATTCAGGCGGCAGCAGGTATACTCTGGATACACAAAAAGCTTCCCTGGCCCAGGCCATGCTTGACAAAGCAGTCAGTCTTGCTCGGCCAGCCTACTGCTATTCAAGTTTTAAGGTATTGCACCATGAAAATGGACAATCCATGCAATTATCAAATGCCTTTATTGAATGTCCTGTTTTTATTTCATCCAAAGTGGTGGGTGTGGTGGCCCTGATATGCACCATTGGTCCTGAAGTTGAAAAACAGGTGACAGCACTTAATAAGTGCAATGAATTTCTGGATGCCTTTTTTCTGGATGCTGCAGGCCTGGCAATCCTTGATGGTGTAACCAGGGCAGCTGACAAAAGGATCACAGATAAGATTGAGGCCGCTGGGCTTTACACTGGATGTCGCTGGGAACCAGGGTGTGAAAAAACATCCATGACAGGGCAGAAACTTCTTTTTGACCTGCTCTGCCCAAATTTTCTTGGCGTGACCTTAAGCGAGAGCTATGTTTTTTTGCCCTATAAAACGGTTTCCTGCTGGATTCCCATAACAAAAAATCCCATGGGAAAAAACAATACTGACAAATGCAGGCAATGCAGCCTGAAAAATTGCCTGTACAGGCAAAATAAATCCTGAGGAGAATGAGTATGATGACCCCAAAGCAAAGATTTATGAAGGCGTTGAACCTTGAGGAACCAGATCAGGTTCCTTTTGCCGACTGGGTTGATCCGGGTATCCGGCAGAAACTGGTCCAGGCCATGGGAGAAACAAGCATGGATGAGGCGCAATTCGCAAAGGGCATGGGTTTTGATGCCATCGGGTTCCAGGATATCTATAACGCATCTCCCGTATGTGATGAAACCAAAATGGATGCAGAAGGCCGTCTGCATTATATGGGAAGAGGAAAAATCAGGACACAAAAAGACCTTGCCATGATGGTCTTCCCTGATATTGCCAAAGACGGTCTGCTGGATAAGGCCAAGCGCTTTATTGATGATTTCGGGAAAAATGATCTTGCCCTTTATTGCGGTATCCGGCCTGGAATTCAGCCTACTTATCTTTCTTTGGGATGGATGAGCTTTGCTGAATCATTGCTCGGGGATCAAAAACTAATCACCGGGATTTATGACCGGTATATTGAATGGAACTGCCGGAATATTGAACTGCTTGAAGCGGCTGGGTTTGACTTCTTTTTTCTCTATGATGATATTGCCTATAGAAACGGGACCATGTTTTCTCCTAAGGCTTTTCATGACATTTTTCTTCCAAGATTTAAATTGCTTTCTGACACGATTACCATTCCCTGGGCCTATCACTCTGATGGTGATCTGACAAAAGTATTGGATGATCTAGTGGGTCTTGGAATGAATTGCATCAATCCCATTGAACCGCCGACAATGGATATTGAAAAAATAAAAAAAGAATATGGTGACAGGGTGGCACTCTGGGGGAACATCGACCTTATTCATACCTTGCCCTATGGCACAATTGAAGAGGTTGAGGCTGAGGTAAAAGAACGGATAAATAAAATTGGCAAAGGCGGGGGATTTATTCTTGGGACCGCCAACAGCATTACAGATTTTTGCAAGGTTGAAAATGTAATGGCCATGTCCAGGGCAGTTAAAAAATATGGGAAATATCCCATTTCCTGAGAAATATCTGAATTCCGGTGGCACTTAATCCAAATGGGATAAAAAATCACCCAGCACCTGATTAAAAGCCTGGGGTGACTCTATGTGAATGCCGTGGCCCACGCCTTTGATGAAAGCCATGTGGCCTTTTTTCGGGCTGTTTTTTTTTCATCATTTCCAGGGCTATTTTAAAATATATCCATCCTTCCCATTGATCCATATTATCCTGGATCGAAACAGGGGGAGGGCCTCCAGAACAACTGCTTTTACCAGGTTTTGCTATCCTTCCGCCCTTTTTCCCAGCCTTCCGTCTGGTGTCGGTATCTTTGGAGATGGAAACCGGGCCTTTCGCTCAAGGACATTGAGATCAAGATGGTTGCGCATGTATTTTTCAGAAGCATCTTCAAATGGCTGAAAATCCCAGGCGCAAAATTTGCCTTTTCTCATTGATCGGTCAACCAGCTTTCTGCGGCGCTGGTTCGCAACTATTTTTTCGCGCAGAGCTTTTGTATTCCATTTTTCTGTTACCTGGGCATGGAAAGTCTTGCATACTTTTTCATATTCCGGCAACCCGGCAAGGTTGTTGGTTTCGTTTGGATCATTTTCCAGATCATAAAGTTGCTCAGGATCCACATCACAATAGATATATTTATACCTGTCACGCCTGAGCATAATTATCGGGGAAATTGCGCCTTCACATAGGATTTCACCGCAGACAACAGCATTTTTGTCTTCATCTCCACCTTTAAGAAGGGGAACCAGGCTTTTGCCATCAATTGCGTCGGCATACACAATGGGTTTGTTGCCTGAAGAAATGTCTGTAAGAGTGGGAAGAAGATCAACAAGGGAGACAGGCTGGTTCACCCTTCTGGGAGAAAACCGATCCTTCGCCCAGATAATCATGGGAACACGGGAGGCCCATTCAAAATAGGACATTTTGTACCACATCCCTCGTTCGCCAAGCATCTCCCCATGATCAGAAGTAATAACAATGATTGTATCATCTTTGAGGCCGTTTTTTTCCAAAGCATCCACAAGGTATCCCACTTTATCGTCAGCATAACTTATCTCGCTGTAATAGGCATGGCGGGCATTGCGGATACGCTCCTCAGTCTGCTCATACTCACCCATTGCGCTGACATGATAGAGTCGCTTGCAATGGGGATCAAGTTTATCGTAGGGAATTTGGGGAACCTCTGGCATATCAATTCCATCGTGATCATATCTGTCCCAGTATTCTTTTGTAATGGCAAAAGGGTCATGGGGATGGGTAAAGGAGGTGAGCAGGAAAAAGGGTCGTTGATCATCGCTGCGGGCAAGTTCGTTGATTTTTCGAACAGAATTATAGGTAACTTCTTCGTCAAAATCAATCTGGTTGCTTGTTACGCAAAGACCTGCCTGAACAACACTCAGCATGTTGTGATACCAGGTCGGACGTCTGTCAAAATTATCCCAGTCAGGGGTCCAGCCAAAGTCTCCGGGATATATGTCTGTTGTAAGCCTGTCTTCAAAACCGTGATGCTGATCAGCCCCCACAAAGTGCATTTTGCCTGAAAGACATGTGTAATAACCATTGTCACGCAGGTAGTGAGCAATCGTTGGAACATCTTCGGGAAAGAGAGTTGAATTGTCATAGGTGCCGATACGGGAGGCCAATTGACCTGCCATCATGGAAGAACGGGACGGAGCGCATAGGGGGCTGTTGCAATAGGCATTTTCAAAAATAACGCCTTCATCGGCAAGTTTTGTAATATTCGGAGCCTTTACAATGGGATGTCCATAACAGGGCAGGGCAGGTGCTGCCATTTGATCAAACATGATAAAAAGAATGTTGGGTTGTTTTTGAGTCATTTATTTCGTCCTTATATCAGGGCATTTTTTTATAAATGCAAAAAAATATCATCATACCCGGGGTATCGTATCAATCTTTATTTCCCGCAGCATTTTTTAAACTTAAGGCCGCTTCCGCAAAGGCAAAGATCATTTCGCCTGATTTTTCGGGTTTTGTCAATTGTTTTCTGTTCTTTTTTGCGCTGGTTCTGGATTGTTTCAGTCAGGGTTTTAAATGGCTTTTTTGTATGGTCAAAAAAAGAGACCAAGCCCGGGCAAAGCCAGCTTATATTTTGGGGCAGGTTTGCTGCATATGTTCGATTTTTAAGACAGTCTCCAGCGCATAATTCAAGGTGATCACAGGTTGTGCATTTTTCATTCCATTGTTTTTTCTGTGCACCGAATTCAAGATAAGCAGGAGAATGCATCATTTTTTCCCAGGATGTTTCCATGATATTACCAAGTTTAAGCGGTTTTTCAACAAAAAAATCGCAGGGATAAACATCACCATTGTATTCAACAACAAAATATTGGCAGCAATTGTCTCCCATAATGCAGACATCATTTATTCCATCCACTTTTTTAGAAAGAATGGCATCAAAATTCCGCACAGACACAGAAAATATATCTTTTGGATACCATGAATCAAAAATGCCGCACATGAAAAGCCCCCATTCCTCTGCCGTTATGGCAAAGGGCAGCAGGTTTTTATTCCCATCAAATTCAACGCAGGGGATATATTGATGGTAACAAAAACCCATGTTTTTCAGGTAGTGATAAATCTCATGGGCGTGGTCAACATTTGCCTTGCTGACAAGGGTAAGGATATTGAATTGCACATTATTGCGGTTTAAAATTTCGATTCCCTTTATCACATCTTTGTGCGTGGCATTTCCCTTGGTGGTTCTCCGATATAGGTTGTGGATTTCTTCAGGTCCGTCAAGGCTGCACCCCACAAGAAATTTATAGGTGGCAAACAATGCTGCCATCTTATCTGTAATAAGAGTGGCATTGGTCTGGATTGAGTTGCTGATTCTGGCACGGGCAGAGCCATGTTTTTTTTGAAATTCAATGGCCTTGGAAAAAAAATCAGTCCCCATTAGGGTGGGTTCTCCACCCTGCCAGCAGATTGAATATGAGCCTTGCGCTGTTTCCATATATGTTTTTATCAAGTGCTCAAGCACTGAATCAGTCATCTTGTGTTTTTTTGTTTCAGGATAAAGATTTTTTTTGGGCAGGTAAAAACAATATTTACAATGAAGATTGCAGTCAGCAGAAGCGGGTTTTACAAGCAAACTAAAGGGGCCCATGGAATTTTTCTCTCAGGGTTTATGCAATAGCAACGTCTTAGGATCGAAAATTTTATAAGTTGAACTAAATTGCTTGTCTTTTGGCCCATCTACTTCGTTGCATCAAAGGCCGAATACGTATAGTATGCGACCTTTAATGCGCCTTGTATATGGGCCAAAATTCTTCGCAATTGTTGTCCAACTTATTTCATCTCCGATCCTTAATTGTCAGGATGCCTTTATAATGTTATTCTATGATTTGCTATGTATCAGATTTTAGTCTTCTCGTACATTGAAAAATTCTAATGATTGGGTGTTTAGAACTTTGAGCAGACAAGACAAAGAAAGAGTGACATTAAAGGATGGAAATAAAATAATTGTCCTGGGCGGAGGACCTGCCGGTGCTTTTTTTGCCATCCTTTTGCTCAGACTGGCAAAAAAAGCCCATCAGGATATCAAAGTCACCATCATTGACAAACGGATGGTCCTGGAATCCGGGCTGCCATTACAGGAACTGAAAGGATGCAATTTTTGCGCTGGTATTATTTCTCCCAGGTTGCAAAAAGAACTGGTAAAAAACCACATCAGGATTCCTTCTGAAGTGATATGTGAAAAATTTACCCATATATGGATACATGGGCTCTGGAAAAATTTCCCGCTCAGGGTTCCGGCAGGACAAGAGATCTTTTCAGTCTTCAGAGGGACCCTGCCCCCTAATAGAGAGGGAATGACCCGGGGATTGGATATATTTCTTTTAAAAAAAGCGGTTGAAGAAGGAGCAGATGTTATTACCGGAGAGGCCCAAAGTATTCAATATACCCCAGGGAATAAGCCGCTCCTGACAATAAAGTCTCCTTTGGGTGATGTGTTCACCATGGAATCGGATTTTGCCTGTATTTGTACAGGGATTACTCCAAATCCTGGAAAAGATTGCAAAGATGATACGTTTTTGAAGTCATACCAAAGGATCAACCCTTTGTTCACACCACCAAAAGCAAGACCAGCACTGATCTTTGAACTGAAACCCGGCAGCCTATACTTGAAAAAATATATGAACAAGGAGCTTTATATTATTGTATCAGGGTCAAAAAAATTAAATCTTGAGCATATAGCCCTGATACCCAAGGGAGATTACCTTACAGTGTCACTTGTGGGAAAAAGCATTGACAGGGCATCCTTGCCTGAAGATATTGGCAGGATTATCAAAACCTTTCTGTCTCTTCCTCGTATTCAAAAAATCCTGCCCTCACTTGGGAATACACCCATTGTCTGTACCTGTTGCCCCTATATGGCGGTTGCACCGGCTAAAGTTCCTTTTTCAGACAGGATCGCCATGGCCGGAGATGCCATGGGTGCGCGAATTTACAGGGATGGGCTTTTTTCAGCTTTTATCGGTGCAAAGGCCCTTGCACAAACTATGATTCACAAGGGGGTGGATAAAAAAAGTCTTTCCGAGGGTTATGGCTGGGTAACAAGATGGCTCAAAACAGATAATCAATACGGCAAACTTGTCATCGGCTTTATACAATGGGTCTTGAAATCCCCTCTTTTGAACAGAATCCTTTATCAGACATTTGCCACTGAAATGAAATTTAAAAAAAAGGATGAATGGCCCCTGGGAAGTGTTTTATGGAAGATAGGAAGCGGTTCTGCCGATTACAGGGAAGTATTCAAGGATCTGACCCATGTGCCTGTTTTTTTGTCAATTCTCACCGGCACATTTAAAACCTTTAGGAATATTCTTACAGAAATTTTCTTTGGTTTAAACTGGGAAGCCTATGGAAGGTATCCAGCGGTCATAATAAAAGAAAAACGAGATTATATTAAAAATTCAATTGCTATACCTTTGGGAATTAAATTGGATACATCGCCTGAAATGGAACGAATGTATGCCATAAAAATCAGGGCTTCATCCAAAAGGATTTTTAAGGAACTGGGCAAGTTTGGAGATCCAGAGAGCAAATTCCTCAGGCTAAGATTTGTGAATGTAAAAAGAGCCTCAGGAATGCCCAACCAGGAAGGCGCTGTGGTCAGGTATCGCCTGGGAATGCTGCCGATTTTTATGGATATCCACCTTGTCAGAAGCCTGCCGGAAAAAGCCCTGTTGTATGAACCATCCGGGTTTTTTACAGAACAGGGACAGGGGAAATTACTTTTTGATATTACACCTACCAAAGACGGAAATAACCGCCTGGTAATTTATACAGCCTTTGATTTTAAAAAAGGCAAAAATTCTTTGACCAGGATATTTTGGAAATTCTTTAAACAGGTATTCCCGGACTATGCCCATGATGTGGTGTGGAATCATGCCATCTGCTGCATAAAAGGGGAAGCAGAAAAAAATGCCTGATTCATTATCAGAGTTTCTAATCAATGAGAAACATGGACTGGTTCGTTAATTTGTGCAGCACTCCTGCTGAAACACTTCCTAAAAGCCATTGTTTAATCCCGGAAAGCCCGCGTTTCCCCATTACAATGGTTCCATATTTTTGCGTTTCAATGATTTTAATGAGGACAGAGACCACATCTGTTTTTGTAAAAATGAGCTCAATGGGGATATTTTCATCAAAACCCACAATTTTTTTTAATTCTTTCCAGCGCTGTTCCTCCTGACCGGATGGCCCTGCCACCACATGGACAAAATTAAAGGAGAACATTTTTTTACCTATATGGGTTTGTTTAAGGTACATCATTACCAATAAGGTGGCATCAGAAAGATCAACTGGCACCAGAACCCTGTGGGGATGACTATGGGCATTCAGGTGCACCAGCGCCCTGCCGCGCTCCTTGTACAGCAATCGTTCCCGCCATGGTTGGAAAAGATTTGAACAGATGAAAATCTGACCATGGTTGCCCTGGGTGATTTCGTGGTGAACAGCTTTTTCCCAGTTTTCTCTTGGTTCCCTGATTGTATAACACCGGGGATCATCTTTAAATCCCAGCAGATCACGCATGTTTTCAGTCCATTGAATAAACTTTTGTCGGGCCGAATCAAAATTTTGGTCTTCCATTATCCCTTGTAGGAACAGAATCGTGGGATAGGATCTATCCTTTTTTTTCTGGATAAGAAGCGGCAGAGAATGTTTAAAAGTCTGTATGTCCTTTATATCCGCAATGATCCACAAAGTCCTGTAATTGCGTGTTAAAAGTTTATGTTCAAGCTCAGTTCTTTTTTGGAATAATTTAGGCCATTGGCTGCAATTAAATCCTTTTTCCAGCACCACCTGTTTCAAACACTGGTTACAATTGCGGCATTGAATGATTTTTTGCCGGGGATCTCTGGCTTTTGCCACCCACCCGGGATCAGCTCTAAGAGGGCGGCCCAGGCCAATGAGATCTGCTGTACCGTTCTGGAGCAGTTCTTCAGCACAGGAAGGGGTTGTGATCCTTCCAGATATAATTGTCGGAATATTGACCTGGGTTGTGAGCTTTGTCGTGTCCTGGCTGAGATATGCAGGCGTGGCAATTTTTTTTAATACATCAGGGGAAAACAGGGAATTATACGTACCTGCTGAGACAGAAAGGTAGGCAATCCCCTCTTTTTCCAGTATTCGGGCAAAGGCCAGGGCTTCAGGCAGATCAATGCCGTCCGGCACCCATTCCTGCAGAAGGAGTCTGAAACCAATTGGGAAATCTTTGGGGAGTTTTTTTTTCACCTGTCTTATAACTGCAAGGGGGAATGCTGTCCGCCCCGTAAAATCGCCTCCAAAATCAGATTGGATTTTATTGGTAAAAGCAGATAGATACTGGCATAAGAGATACCCGTTTGCCCCATGGAGTTCCACCATATCAAAGCCGGCCTCATATGCCCTGAAAGCAGCTCCGGCAAAATCATTGATCACTCTTTCCCGGTCCTCGGAGGTCATGGCGCGTCTCCAGGATTTAATCTGCTTGATAAAATATCGTGTCAGGCTGAAGCGCTTTTCAAAAGGGAAAAATTCCATGAACTCCTTTAATGATTCCACATTAAAGGATAGGTTTGATCGGGTTATGGGAGATGGCAGCAAAGGCTTCTGTACTCTGGCAAACCGACCCGCATGATTTAATTGAAGACAGGCAATGGCACCTTTTTGTTTGATCGCCTTTGCCAGTTTGTTCAAATCAGGAATAAATTCGTCTTTGTCAGCCCGAAGATTGAATCCAGAGACTTGCCCGTCCTGGGAAACTGCTGTGTTTGCGACAATGACCATACCTACGCCGGAACTGGCCAGTCTGGTATAAAAATTTATCATCCATGAACTGGCACGGCCGTCTGTATGGGCAAAACCGGTATGCACGGGCAGGGCAACCAGCCGGTTCCCAATTAGATACTTTCCAACCTTCAAGGGTTTGAAAAGAAGCGGGTATTCGGTTTTATCCTCTTTTTTTATCTGATTCATGATTGAATTTTGTTTTATATCCTGCTCACCATTTTTTTTCCAGTTATTAAAATTCCCTGTTTCAGAAACCAAGGGTTCCCAAAAATTTCTGCAATATTTCAAGGTGCTTGGATGCATAAGGTATGATCCCCCATGCCCCGCATCTTTAATAATACTCTTTGAAAAATCATCTTCAAAACTGTCAATCCCTTTTACCACACAGGCTGATCTTAACATTATTTCTTCATCAATGATGTATTTTTGATAAAGTCTCAGTCTTAAGTAGTCGGAAATTAGAAGCTATTGACATTTTGAAAAATTCTCCCTTTTTTTCAGATTGAAAAACAATGGCTTAGGTCACTATATATTAAATTTGATGCATATTATCATCAGGTATAATTAAATGATGATAATATGCATCAAAAATCTTTGAATATAGAAAACACACCTATGGATCATTTTATTTTTAACCTATGGATCTGCCTGTTTATAAAACTCTTCATTTGTAAACAGGTTCAGGCTTAACTCCTCTTTGCCTCAAAAGATCAAACCTTGTGCCGGGCACAAGTACCAGTGTAGGATTTGCAATAGATGTACCAATGCATTTAATTTATAAAAAGAAAAAACCAGGGGTTGATCAGTGGACAATAATAGGGGGGATCATGTTTTTTAATTTTCTTGAAAGGGTTGACTGGCTTATCCCCATCACCTTGGCAGCCTTTCTCTGACTGCCGTATTTTTTTATGAGCTCATTAATGGTTTTTACTTCAAAAGTATTGATTATTTCTTTGTAATTTTCTTTTTTAATGGAATCAGTTCTTAAAATATCACCCCTTGAGAATATTAAAGGAAGATGTTTTTCTTCAATTATATCACCTTCAGTCATTGTTACAAGGCGCTTGATAAGATTTTCCAATTCCCTTACATTTCCGGGAAAAGCATATTCACAAATCAGGTTTTGCGCCTGTTTTGAAAGAATTTTGCAGCTCTTAAATTTCTTGTTAAATTGATTTAAAAAAAATGCAGCAAGGGGAACAATCTCTTCTTTCCTCTCAGACAGAGCAGGTATTTCCAGGGGAACCACATTAAGCCTGAAATACAAATCACTTCTAAAGGTCCTTTCTTCAACCATCTGTTCCAGATTTCTATTGGTTGCAACAATTATCCTTGTATTAATTTTAATGGGTTTAACACCACCTACCCTCATCAACCAGATCTTTAACATTCCTGCCCAGAACCTGCGAACTTTTAAAATTAAACATCTCTTCTGTTGCGCGGTTAACCATAACAACCATTCCTGTAGAATCAACAACAAAAAGCCCGTCTTTTGAATGCTTCATTATGGATTCAAATATCAACTCAAAATCTTTGGCATTTAGCCTGTCATGAAGACTGAATTTTTTTTTAAACATAATAGACGTCCCAGGTCTTTTGCAATTTATTTTTCACTATTCAAAATTTATAAAGCACTATTTTCTATAAACAAGTCTGAGCCCATTCAAATTTGACGATTATTAAGGGTGCCAGTTGAATTCTATATATAGGTAGAATAATTGTTTTTTTCAAGATTTTTTAGTCCAAAAGCAGCAATATTGCCAAATCCGCCAAATGCTGATTTAATATATCTTTTGGAAGTCATCGGTTCCCTTACCATTAACCAGTATTCCGAATCTGTTGTTGGTTCATGAAATGATTTAAC
>Ga0208648_1001682_pt1 | contig 17073 bp, 9 predicted proteins | sample AntAceMetag02UKL_FD_184772 | JGI IMG/M metagenome (GOLD analysis project Ga0208648, IMG submission 184772) | Saline lake microbial communities from Ace Lake, Antarctica - Antarctic Ace Lake Metagenome 02UKL (SPAdes) (version 2) | ecosystem: Environmental > Aquatic > Non-marine Saline and Alkaline...
GGCCCCGGGCGGATATGCCCCCCGAAAAGCTGAAATCAATTTCGCATACCATAAACGAGTGCATTCGCTACATTTCCAAGCATGTCATTGGACGCGACCTGGTTGTGCGTCAGACTTTTATTGCTCTGCTTACCGGTGAGCATCAGCTCTTGATCAGCCGTACGGGTATGGCTAAATCATTGCTCGCTCGTCAGATTTTTGCCTGTTTCGAAGATGCGCAGGTTTTTGAAAAGCAGCTTACCAAGGACACTATGCCCGAAAATTTGTTCGGTGCCTATGATATTGAGGCCATGAAAAAGGGCAAGATGATTCACAACGTGGAAGGCTCTATTGTGCTGTCGCATTTCGCGTTTTTGGATGAAATTTTTGATGCTAATGACATGCTGTTGCGCTCGCTGTTGTCCCTTTTGAACGAAAAACAGCTCGTTAACGGTGAGCAGATTGTCAATGCGACCCTGCACACCGCGATTGCAGCGGCAAATTACGTCCGCTACACCGAAGTGCTTGAAGCGGTGATCGACCGGTTTGTCTATAAAAGTTATATTCCGGAAAACAAGGATCTGTATTTTCAGTATTCGGTTGATCAAATTTATCAGCAGCAGTTCGGCAAGGTTGCTACTCCACAGCGCAGGCTTTCGATGGGCGAGCTGTCCTATGCCAAAAAAGTCATTCAGAGCAATCAGGTAGCTATTCCGGGCTATATACTTTTTTTGAAAAACTATATTTTGAAAAAACATATCGAGGAGACGCGCGCTACTCATTCCGACCGCAAGGATTTCACGATTAGTGACCGAAAAAGCGTAAAAATGCAGGACACGCTGCGGGCTGTTGCTTTTCTGGATGGCCGCGAGGAAGTCAGCGAGCAGGATCTTGACAGTCTGTATTTGGCTGTGTGCACCCTTGGCCGTGAGGAGGAAATTGCGCGCCTTTCAAAAATTACCACTGCCGCCAGGAATTATTTCCGTCAGGATCGAGACATCCTTGATAATATGTTTAACGCCATCGATATTTTTAATATTATCAGGTCTTCCGAAAATCAGGAAATTCTCAAAAGTGATACCTCCTTTACTTTGATACGCACTCGGCTGCAGGAAACCGTGCGGGCAGATACATCACGTTTTAAAGAGTACTTCTCCCGATTAAAAACAAAGATCATGTCCCTGAATCGCGACACGTTTCTGCCGGAAACTTTTACGGTGCTTGAAGATATCAGTGAGGTTTCCTTGAAGGATGCCGGATCGCGTGAGTGCCGTGAACTCGTGGTCAGTTTTCGTCAGGCTGTGTTTGAGCATAAGAAATACCTGCAGGTCTAACAGACCGTCCAAAAAACATCCGTCTGTGTCGTTGCGCGGCATCATTCATCACTGCAGCGTACACAACAGTACGTCTCGTTCTTCATGATACCGCGCGCCTTGCACCCGGACATTTTTGAACAGTCTGTGGATAATGTTTTTTCAAAAACCCGTTAGGCTGGTGGCGGAGGCAGGAGTGTGTTGCTGCGTGTCTATTTTCGCCACAGCACGATGAAAACTATGGATCAGACTTCATTTAGTTCCCAGCTTTCCTTTTACATGCCTTCCTGCGATCTGTGCAGTACGCAGGCACTGAAATTCAGTCCCGAGCTGATGAAAATTTTCTATATCGCGCGGGTGATTTTCAGCGAGACCAGCCGCCACCGCATTAAGACACAGGCCGCGCCGCTTTTTAATCGTGAAATGGTGTTTGCCAGCGGTCGCGATCAGGACCATGACAGTCTGGAGCCGCAGCAGCCCGCGTACATGGACAACAACATTGCCCTTGCTCAGATCAACTCGGTCAGCGATATAACCCACCTGTTGCCGCGTGAGCACATTATTTATCCCGACAATATTTTTTACAAAAAAATCGCTAACCGCGAATTGATTAAAATTGATTATGAAGGCGGTGCCGCGGCTGTTGCCAGCGTGGATGATTTCTTGAGTGATCAGGAAGTAGAACTCAGGCGCAGCCAGAAAGTCTACCTGCTTTTTGATAATTCAACGTCAATGAACGGTGAGAATTTTAAAAAATTGCTGGCGTCAAAAGCTATTGCCATTGAATACCTGCGCCGCGCAGCCGTTGAGGAACCACAGTTGTATTTTCGCTCTTTTCACAGCGAGGTTTCTGACCTGGTAAAAGCCTCAACGCACGCTGATCTCGAGCACTTGGTCGGCCATATCTTACAGCTTGGAACCGGCGGTGGGCAGATTACCAAGATCGGTGAGGCAATTGTACAAGCCATTGCCGACATTCGTGCTGACGTTGAACTGCGCCAGGCTGAAATCCTGGTGATGACCGATGGATTCGGTCCCGTTCCTGAGGATTTGCTTGCGCAACTCGGCTCAATCAAGCTGCACATTATCCTGATACCGGATCTGGATGTTGAAAAAATTCTGCAGCTCTACCCTGACCGCGAATCCTGGAAAAAAGGCGGCTATGACGGCATGCGTCCCATGCCGCCTTTCTGGCAGTATTATAGCAGCAAGGCTCCTCCTGCTGCAATCAACGATGATGAACTGTTTCAGGAACAGGTGCGCTCCTTTGAAACTGCCGCTAAATCTGTAAAAGAGCTGAAAATGATCGAAATTCTGCAGGGGTTGAACCAGATTTACGCACTGCAGGAGGCATGCGCAAATTTTATCTTTGTCGTTATAACATCGATTTTGGACGATTCTTTCCCTTTTAGCGCTGAGGAGCTTGAAACCATCCGCGTTGAGGCGCACGGGCTGCATGAACTGAGCATTGAGCAGCTTTCCAACGATGAGAAAATGAAGGCCCTGCAGCAGGTGAATTTTTTAATTCAGTTTCTTGAGGTCGCCCGCAACAATACGGAGGATGGCAGTCTGAAAAAGGGCATCCGGGCAGTCGAACGCACCTTGCGTGTTGTGCAGGCCCGCATTCTGGACGATCCGTGGATAAAGTCCGTTATTAAAGTTGACGACATTAAAATCGATTTTCAATTCGACATGGCCTCTGAAAGCAAGGGGGACGACTCTGAGGGGATGTTGGCGGCTTTTGCGGCCCTTATGAAAATTATATGCGATAAACTGCGCTATTTTTACGGTCAGTTGCGCAACGATTACAGAATTTAATACCTTCCTAAATGCTTCGTTTCCAGAGTTTAGGCATAAATTTAAAGCCTAACGGTATCAAAGCATATATTCTAAAAAATTCTTCAGAAATCAATGAAATTCGTACTTGACGATTTTGGTCTAAATATTATATAAAATGAAAAATAAGCGGGGAAAATGATTCTGCTGAAGTGGCATCTGTACCCTATGAGTTTGAAGTAAAGCGAATATTTATGTTTAAATGTTTAACGATAATCAATACTAATTTTTCCTAGGGAGAAATAATGAAAAAATTGACAGGACTGTTTATTGGCTTGGTATTTTTATTGTGCGCGTTTAGCGCCCATGCGCAAGAGTTAACATCCTGTCTTGACGCACCGGATATTGTTTGGGATACCTGGGGAACCGAAGACTGGTTTTGCCAGAGCGATGAGTCCTACGATGGCGTCAGTGCAGCGCAAAGCGGCCCGATCGCAGATAATGAAACGGGAATAACATACCTGGAGGCTGAAGTGACAGTAGAAGAGGTGCAGCAGCTTTCTTTCCATTGGAAGCTGTCCTCCAACTCAGGCGATCATTTTTATTTCTATCTAAATGATGAAGAGCAGTTTGACTACTCAGGAAGTGACTATGACTGGCGTCAAAGAACCGTACAGTTGCTGCCGGGCACCAATACCCTGCGATGGGAATTCAATAAAGGCCAGGTTTTTGATAACAGTTCCGCCTGGATTGACAACATCATGATAGACGATGTGCATGCATTGGATCTGCTTGCGTATTATGCCGATACTTATAAAACGCCGAGTATTCCTCAGCCCCTGTTTGCCAAAAACAGGGTGGCAAAGGCCGAGGCTGATGAGTGCTATGATAACGGCACGGTTGGTGAGCCTGATGAGTTTGACAACTGTACCGCAGGTGACCCGAAAGTAAACCAGGCTTATGTCTGGGGTATGGCGCGTTCCGGTAATCTTTGGTTCGGTACGGTCTCAAACACGCAGTGTCTGGTCATAGGTGGCCTGGCCGGTGGCTTGGGTATTGGTCTGCCGGCGATTGAAGCGCCGAATTTTGTCTGCGAATTTAGTGGAGCGGATAATGCAACAAATTCGCTGGGAGACTGGCGGCCGCCGCAGATATTTGAATACGTTCCTGACACCATGCAGGTGCTTGACCATACGCCGCAGGATTTGTTTGACAATCCGACTCTGGGCATTCGTTCTGCCGGGGCTCTTGGTGGCGTTGTGCTGCTGGCCGGCCCGAGCCTTGACGGTACAGCGGTTAATATGTTCGCTTTTGCGGATGACGGTACGTATCTGGGATTTGATATTCTGAGTGACTATAATAATATTCGTGACTGGGTTGTGTATGACGGTGTCATGTACACCGGTGTGAAGACGACCGTGGGCGACGAGGGCAGAATTCTGCGTTGGAATGGCGATGCCGGCAACCCCTTTGATTTCGAAGTTGTGGGTATCACCGATCTTGACGCCACCAATATGGCTGTTCATAGAAACCGTCTGTTTGTAACCACCTGGCCGAGTTTGTCTGTTATGAGCATGAACCCGAATGTTTCGGGTCTGTATATGAGCCCGGAAATTCAGGAGGGAATAGGTCTCACCGGCAGTGATAATGAAAGCTGGGTGAAAGTCTGGAGCGCTACCGATTATGAGCCGGATATGGTCGTGGCTCGCACCTACGGCGGTGGTGCCCTTGCTTCCTATGACGGCACATTGTTCTGGGGTACCATGCATGTACCGTTTTCCGGAACTCTGGCAGCTATAGTAGCGTCAGAGCGCGGTCTTATCAATCTCAAAGGTCTTGATAATGAAACCATGGGAGAGGAAGATATCGTTGCCACGGCCCTTGGAACACACAGGGCCATAAGCATTTTCAGCTCCACATTCGAAACCTCAGAGACGACAATCGATCTGCTATACGGCGATGAATATCTGCCGGTGTATGATCCGGCGGCCCGCAGCTACACGATTGCCGAAGATGATATGCACAGAAACAACATGGAGTATCCTGAGCCGAAATGGGGCCCCTCGGGTATCGGTAATTTCTTTAACGCTTATACCTGGACTATGGATGTTGGTTTTGAAGACAACCGTGGTGGCGTGCTGCTGGGCACCTTTGACTGGAGTTTTGTAGCCCGCGATATGGTCGGTCTCCTGCTTGAACAAGTGGTTGATGATGAGACAGAAGTTGGCATGGCGGTTGATCTTCTCATGATGGTTTTTGACGGGTTTATGGAAGGGTACTCCTATGGTGCTGATCTCTTTGTCATTCGGGATGCGGATGCACCTTTTATTTTTGAGTCCAGTGATGGAGCCGGCAATTACCTTAATTACGGTATTCGAACCATGCTGATGCCGTCCAGCGCGGCGGAAGCAAGTATGACTGCGCCTGCTGTGATGGCTGAAGATGAGTGCGGGCTGGGCTATTTCGGCATGGCAAATCCGTTTAACCTTGCTGATGAAGGCGGTTGGGAGCTTATCAGTATTTATCCGCTGCCGGAACTGGCCCTTATTGCCCCGACGGCTCAACAGTTTGTCATGGGTGATTTCACGCTGCAGGCACAAGATCTGTCCGCCTGTTCCCTGGGCAGCGTAGAGTTTGTGATTACGGATGCTCTTGCCCAGAGCTCCGTCTATAGCGCTGACAACAATATTGGTGCCGGATTTTGGGAATACGTTCTTGATACGACACTGATGCCAAATGGTATTTATACTGCATTGACCCGGGGCAGCGATTCGGATGGCGTGATGGCTGTGGACCTTCCTGTACTGTTTGTTGTTGCAAATGATTGTGTGCAGGATAGTGAATGCGATGACGGTTTGTTCTGTACAGGTGTGGAGATGTGCGATAATGGAACGTGTGCGCCGGGTCCACAGGCGGCTTGTGGCGAGGAAGAGGTTTGCATTGAAGACAGTGATACATGCGTTCCACGGGAGTGTTCACAGAACAGTGATTGTGATGATGATCTGTTCTGCACAGGCGTTGAGATATGTGAGGAGGGATTGTGCGATTCGGGTGCATTGCCCTGTAATAACGAGCAGATTTGCGTTGAAGACATTAATACTTGTCTGCCAAGGGAGTGTTCAGAGGATATTGATTGTGATGACGGTCTGTTTTGCACTGGCACTGAGATGTGTGAGAGTGGATTCTGTGTGCCGGGTACAGTGCCCTGTGACGAGCAGGTCTGCGCTGAAGACAAGGACTTGTGTGTTGAATGCTTGATCAACTCTGATTGTTCTTTTGGCTACATGTGCGAGGAAGTGGCCAATGTGTGTGCTGTGGACTGTCCTTTGACTGTTGTAACAAAGAAAGATAAGCCGATAATCGTTAAGCCTGGAAAGAACGGAAAAGTAAGAAAAGACAAAAAAGTAAAGTTGTACCTCAGCGGCGGTGAGGGTTTTGATCCCGAAGGCATCTTTGATGCCGGTCCTTTTACATATGATAGAAGAAAATATAAAGAGAAAAAGGGCCAGCTGCAAATTAAGATAACAATACCCGGCGAACTTGCACCGGGCACGTATCAGATTAGTGTGGGCGAGTGCCTCGGTGAGGTTACATTTACTGAAAAACAATAGACAGACGCGTTCTAGCGCGAGAAAAGAAACTTAATTCGGTCCGGAGACTGCTTCAGTCTCCGGACCTTTTTTATGGGAGTGGGCAGCAGGGTTTTATTTTTGCATGACCGGGTGGCCTGCAAATGGTTTCGGTCATGATTGTGAATGGGTACGGGAAATAATGCAGCGGTATTTTGTTAATAAAGAAGCGCCGCTGTTTTTTTACAGCGGCGCTTCAGATTGCGTTTCAGGCTGTGGTTTATTTGTTTTTGTATATCAGGGGTTTAACACCCGGTTTTTTCTGCTGGATGCTTCTCACTGTTTGTTCGGCATTTGCACGGGTCGCGTAATGACCGACTTTTACCCGGTGCCATATGCCTTTTTCACCCAGGTCAACTGTTTCCAGATAGGCGTCAAAGCCAAGCTTGCGAAGCTGTTTGACTTCTTCCCCGGTGATTTTCTGCGTTTTGAAAGAAGCGACGTGAATCGTATACTTGAGCTGTGCCGGCGGTTGTTCCTTGTTAGGGGCGATGGGAGTCTCTTCAATTGTTTTGGCTGTAGTCTCAGGCTTCTTCTCCTGCACGACGATATTTTTCCGAGCGGTTTTTTCTTTGGACGTATCAACCTGGTTATCTTCAGGCGTTGATGGCTCTGGTGGCTGAATCTTTTCGGTCGGCAGGTCTGGTGATGGTGCTTGGAGTTTTGCTTGCGCTGCAGGTATCTGTTGCTGCGTATTTTCTGGGGGCGTGCCAACGGGCTCGGTTATTTTTTGCAGATCGTCTGTAGGAGCCTGGGGCTCCGATTGTGCTGGTGTGAGAGGTTTTTTGATAGTAGCTTTAGGAATTATGCGGGTGGGAGTCGGTTTTTTTATTTGTTTCGATTCGAACAACTGCACAACATAGTCTTGGAGTGTGTATGCGCCGGCAATAAGCAGCACGCCGAAGATAAGGATAAAAATAAGGCGTTTTTTAGAACGGGAGCTCGCGCTCTGATTCTCGGCTGACTCAGAGGATCCAGCTTCTTCGATATTCAGAAAGTTGATACCATTCGTTGGGGCAGCATCAGGTTGTTTTGCCTGTTCCTCGGGAATAAAATTTATGGTTTCCGTTGGTTCCTGGGCGGATAGTTCTTGCAAAGACCAGGGCTGCTCGAATGATTGCTCCCCTGGGGGAGGCGTCGTGGTGTCAAGTGGGCTTTCAGGCTGTTCTCCACGTGATTCGTCAATGAACGGTCCTGTATCGGACGTGTTCGTTGGGGCGGTGGTTTCATCAATGAAAAGTTTATCATCGGAGAAGATGTTCTCTGGCTGCTGGTTCTGCTCGATAGGTGATTCGTTCACCACGGGAGCGTCTGTTTCCGGAACAAACAAGTCTGTATCGGGTGTGCCCGTTGGGGCGGTGGTTTCATCAATGAAAAGCTTATCATCGGAGAAGAGGCTTTCCGGCTGCTGGCTTTGTTCGATAGGTGGTTCGTTTACCACAGGAGCGTCCGATTCAGGCATGAACGGGCTTGCAGTATTATTGAGTAAAAACGGTTCTTCATTTGTCTGGGGTGTATCCGGCATGGCGGAAGGCACTGGCGGTTCAGCAGTGAAAGGCTCGGCTGTCGGTTGTGCAGTTTCGGCTGAATCCTCACTTAACATTGACTCAAAATCAAGCGAGCTTGAAAACGGTTCAACAGGCTGCAGGGCACTGTCCGGAGTGGCATCAAGGGAGTCAAGCTCATGTTTTGCGTCCAGGATTAAGTCGCTGATGCAGGTATCGAGTGGTTTATTAGCACCCGTATTTTTTTCTTCAGAGCCGTCGCTGCCGGTATTCGCGTCCGCCCCTTCTGGGGGGTACTGAGTAAGCTCACCACCGCATATGGGGCATTCGGTTACTTCCTGTTTGATTTCAAATTCGCAGTTTGGGCAGTACATATATATTCCCCTTATGTTGTCAATGGCATGCTTGTGCTATGAGGGCTCTGCGCCCCTCGGATATGCTTGTATTTTTCGTCACATTTAGTCTAAATCTTTATTTTTATTTCAATTCCGTTAGTTTATCGCTCGGGCCTGTTATGACGGGATATACGGGCACAGATGCCGGATAACACATAGGGTGCAGCGTGGTTTTCGGGCTGGGCAGGTTGCACGACCATGATTGACGAGAACGAAATTAGTGTCTAGCCAGAAGGACTTCGACAACAGGGACATAAGATCCTGTTCGATTTTATCGGGAATCGTATTTGTGCTTAAGCCCATGCGGCCGGCAAGGCGTTTTACATGCGTATCGACCGCAATGCCGTCAGCGATATGAAACGCGCCGGCAAGCACGATATTAGCTGTTTTTCGGGCAACCCCCGGAAGTCTGACGAGATCCTGCATTCGGTTTGGAACGTGGCCGTTGTATGTATCAAGTATGATAGTTGCTGTGGCGATAATATGCGCGGTCTTGTTGCGATAAAATCCCGTGGGCCTGATTTCCTGTTCGAGCACGCTTTGATTTGCCCGTGCGAAATCGGTAACGTCGGTATATTTTTCAAAAAGGGGTCCGGTGATTTCATTTACTTTTTTATCAGTGCATTGTGCGGACAGGATGGTTGCAATCAGCAATTCAAGCGGGTTGCTATGGTTGAGCAGCGTGCGTGTCTGTGGGTAGGCGCGGCGCAGCAGGTTTATGATAGCGCGGGCTCTTTTTTTGAGGACGATAGAAGGTTTGTCCAAGTCTGTCATAGGATAATTTTTTTCTATGCAGGCCGTATCGGGCATGAACATGTCGGTACAGGTCTGCTGCTTTAACGTCTGTCATTACCCGGGAAATTATGAAAAACAACGTTATCACCGATGGTAATATCGTTTCGGGCGCAAAAGCCGGCATTGACCTCAAGTACATACCGGGATGGACGGTTAATGTTAAACGGGCCATTGGCATAAGGTTTCGTGTTTTCGAGTATGCCGATCACTGCTTGGGAACTGTTAATAAAAATCATATCAAGCGGTATGGCCGTATTGCGCATGGTAAATCTATGTGTCTGTTCCTGGTCATACAGGAACAGCATGCCCCGCGTGGGTCCGAGCCTTTTGCGGTACATTAGACCCATGGAGCGCTGCCCGGCGGTTTGGGCAAGTTCCACGATGACACGCACGGATTTGGAATCGTTTTTCGGATGAATCACCACGGACGGTTTTTCATTGGCGCAACACGGACACAACAGGAGAAGCGCCAGTAGCGGCAGCAACATTTTAGGTGTTGTTTTCATGGCAGTGAACAGCATTCCGGTTTTGCAGTGATAACGTATTAAACGGTGTTTCAAACTATACAGTTCACACCCTTCGGTTGTCAATCTCTTTGGCCGGTAGTAGCTGGAAATGGTCATAAATATGCATTTGTTGCGTTGCGCTCATTTGGGTTATCGCGCGCCTTGTGTTGTTTTTTTGTTTCAGAGGGGAACAGTTTTTTGATTGCTCCACAATCGATTTTTGCCTATACTTCATGACACCATGCAGGGCTGGACCTGTAGCCGTCGGCAATCATGCAGAACATCGTGCACGTAGTCGGCATGAGTTCAGGTATGCACTACGGTTCAATTTTTTTGGAAGGGATTTTTTATGCATGCAGATCGTTTTGACAATGTGCTTTCGAACATAACACAGGTACTCGGGCGCTCCAGTAGTGTCATGATTATGATTTCGGATCCGGTAGATCCCGACTGTGTCGCTGCGGCACTGGCATTGCATTGGATGCTTACACGGCAGCATAAGGAGATTATGATTGTCAGTCGCTACCGGATTCCGGCTACGATGCTTGATTTTCCCAATATCTGGCGGGTGCAGTTGTATGAAACAAGTTTGCCGGATTTTTCCCGCTTTGACGCACTCGTGCTGGTTGACGGGGCAACCTGGTCGCAGTTTTTAGGGCGTGACTGGGAAAATGTGCTGAGCAAACTTGACCTGAGCCGGGTTATTAATATTGATCATCATATGCCCGAGGAAATTCAGGCAGCTGTTCCGCGAACATGCCTTAATATGCAGTTGTCCTCAACGGTGCAGGTGCTCTATGAGTGTTTTGTCAAGCCCGAAAAAATGCGGTTGCCGGTTGATATCGCTGAAGTACTTTACCGCGCGTTGCTGTATGATTCGCGTAATTTTAAAAACGAGATGCACCCAGGTGAGTATGAATTTGCCGAAATGTTGATCGCGCATGGTGCGAACCACGAGCGTGCGGTTGATGTGAATCTTGACCGGAATGAAGTTAGCTTTATGGTCTGGGCTGTTGAAAAAACAGAATTTATTGCCGACCTTTCCCTGAGTCTGCTATGCCTGAGCAGTGCGCGCCAGCAGGAACTGGAAGCGCTGCTAGGGGCCAATTGGTCAGAATTTAATTCGCTCTACAAGGAAACTATTTTGCGGCAGGTTAAAGGTTTTCACTATGGAATTATCCTGCAGGAAAATTCATCTAGCGGCAGCGTGCGCCTGTCGTGGCGTACGCGGAACTATGGTAAGCACCTGTCGGTGGCTGAGATTGCCCGACGGGCGGGATTTAAGGCCGGCGGGCATCGTAATGCCGGTGGGGGCAGTTTCCAGGGGTCAATGGTGGATGCCCGCGCAGGGCTGCTGAATGAATTCCGGCGGGCGCTGGCGGCCACTGGCGACACTATGAGAATTACGTCAAAAGATTCTTAATGCGCTTTGCGAATGTGTTTTCTTGCGAGTTGCAAACAGCCTGCTGACGTTAGTAACGGCTTCGAATACCAAACGATACGGTGGAATTTTTATGAGCCCGAAGGAGCTTTTTTGGTGGGCTTTGTCGGCCGTGCCGGCATAGGCAGAATTTTATTTTTTCTTCTGAGCACCGGATAGAGAATCAGGCTGGTAATGATCAGGACGGCCGCGATGACAAATGAGAGCGCAATGTTTTCGGTCAGCATGCCGCCGCGAATATCTCCCCGGAACTGTTCGGTAATGAGCCGTACGCAGCTGTAGCACAGAACCCAGAGCAGGGCCAATTGACCGTCAAATTTTTTGTGTTTGCGCAACGAGTAGAGCAGGATAAAGGTAAGGATCGCTCCAAGGGCGCTGTATATCTGCGTGGGGTGCAGGGGCACGCCGTTGCGGGCCAGCGTTAGCGGATGTGTGAAGGTTATCGCCCAGGGCAGGTCGCAGTCTCTCCCATAACAGCACCCGGCCGAAAGACAGCCTAAGCGGCCGAAAAAAACACCAAGTGCCAGTGAAGGGGCAAACACATCGAGTGTTTTCCAGACTGGCAAACGGTACTTGCGTATCATCCACACGCACAACATTACGGCCACGATAAAACCGCCAAAAAATGTCAGGCCGCCCTCCCAGATTTTAAACATGTCAAGCGGATGCTGTGTGAAATAGCTCAGGTTGGTGAGGATAAAATAAAGCCGGGCCCCGACAATCGCGCCCAGCAGGATATAGAATGCCAGGTCACCTATTGTCTGCACATTCAGGCCCACCCGCCGGGCTTCGCGCGATGCGAGAAACAGTCCGATCGCAAACCCGAACGCAATGAGAAACCCGTAGGTCTTGATTGAAAAACCGCCCAGTTCAATTAAAATTGGGTGCATGCGCGTATCCTCTGTCAGGTTGTTGAAAAACGGCCATCTGTTGCGGTATGCTATACTGGCGTACAGAACAGTACGCCTCATTCCTTATGATATTGTGCGTCTTGCATCTGGCCATTTTCGAACAGCCTGTATCTAACTTTTGTAACAACCGGTGGTATGCTTTATTGTTGTTTGTGGTTGTATTTAATTTTTTTTGCGTGCCCGGGATGAAACAATACGTTTGAGCTCAAGCAGCACCATGCAGGTAATGCCCGTGGAAATACATGAATCGGCCACATTAAAAGCCGGCCAGTGATACAGGTTTGCCCAGTGTACATCGATAAAGTCGATGACCTCTCCCAGTCTGATGCGGTCGATCAGGTTGCCGACGGCACCTCCCAGGATGAGTGCAAGGCTCCAGCGTTCAAGCCGCTGAGACGGATGCGTTTGGGCCACCAGGAACATCAGCAGCACGAGGGCCAGAACCGTTGTTCCTGTCAGCAGCACCGAGCGGTAGGCGTCGGGGATATTTTGCAGAAGTCCGAAGGCAACCCCAGGATTGCGCACATGTACGATGGTAAGGTACTGAGGTAGAACTTCAATCTGTTGATGGCGCGGCAGGGCGTCATCAATCCAGAGCTTGGAAGCCTGATCAAGCGCGATCACCGCAACGGCAATCAGAATAATACTCAGGTATTTTTTAAGCATTAAGCGACCTGACTGCCTCGGCGCAGCGGCTGCACAGTTCGGGGTGCGTGTTATGGTGATATTTCCAGCAGCGCTCGCATTTGGCGCCGTCAGCACGTTTGATAACGGTGCTGATGGTCGCGGTACCACCTGCGGGTGTGGCGCCCTCGCCGCAGACAAGATCCACGTATGAGACGATCAGCATGTCGGGCAGAAAAGCGGCTTGGCTGTTCAGCAGCTCAAAGGTTTTTCCTGCGGCGGTGATGGTGACATGCGCCTCCAGTGAGTTGCCGATCTCCTTGCGTTCACGCGCCAGTTCAAGCTGCTTGAGAACCTGTTCGCGCACCTGCAGAAGCGTGTCCCAGCGGGTGCACAGCTCGTCATTGTCATATTCGGCAACCGGTTCCGGGAAACGGGCAAGGTGCACGCTTTTTTCTTTGTCTCCCGGCAGGAATTGCCAGGCTTCTTCAGCAGTAAATGCCAGAACCGGGGCTATGAGCTTCAGAAGGGCTTTTAAAATTTCATGCAGGGTGCTCTGGGCCTTTTTTCGAGTTGCGTCCCCGGGCGACGAGCAGTACAGGCGGTCCTTGATGATGTCAAGGTAGGTCGCGCTCATATCGACAATACAAAAATTAGTGATGCTGTGAAAAACCGTGTGAAACTCGTAGCGTTCATAGGAACCGACAACACGCCGCACAAGCTGGTTCAGGTGCTGGAGAGCCCACTGGTCGATTTCTTCGAGGTCGGCATAGGGTACGCGATCGGTTGCGGGATTGAAATCAGAGAGATTGCCTAGCATGAAACGACAGGTGTTCCGGACCTTGCGATACGCTTCACTGATGCGTTTCAGGATATCGCCTGAAATGCGCATGTCATCCTGGTAGTTCTCGGAGGCGACCCACAGGCGCAGCACCTCAGCGCCGTATTGTTTAATCACTTTTTCGGGCGGGATGACATTACCTTTGGATTTCGCCATCTTCTGGCCTTTGCCATCCATGACAAATCCGTGCGTGAGCACAGAGCGGTAGGGTGCCCGGTCGCGGGTTCCCACGCAGGTGAGAAGTGAACTCTGGAACCATCCGCGGTGCTGGTCGCTGCCTTCAAGATAGAGGTCTGCCGGGCTGTTGAGCTCGGCACGGCGCTCAAGCACGGAGGCATGACTTACGCCCGAGTCGAACCAGACATCTAAAATGTCGGTCTCGGGTGTGAATGTATCATGATTGCAGGCCGGGCAGCGTGTGCCGGCGGGCAGTAACTCAGCCGGACTGCGTTCAAACCAGATGTCGCTGCCGTCTTTTTCAAACAGGTCAGCCACGTGATTGATGACGCCCTGATCCAGCAGCAGGTGGTCGCAGTCCGTGCAGTAAAAAGCAACGATTGGAACGCCCCAGGAGCGTTGTCGTGACAGGCACCAGTCTGGTCGGCCTTCAACCATACCGCGAATGCGGTCAATGCCCCAGGTGGGAATCCAGGTTGTTTGAGAGATGCAGTTCAGTGCCCGATCGCGTAGGTTGTTTTTTTCCATAGAAACGAACCACTGCTCAGTGGCCCTGAAAATAACAGGTTTTTTACAGCGCCAGCAGTGCGGATAGGAGTGTTTGATTTCCTGCTCCTGCAACAGGGCTCCGGTTTCGCGTAGGCGCTCTATGATGCCGCTGTTGGCTTTGAACACAAATTGCCCGGAGAATTCTTCTACCTCCTCGGTGAAAAGACCGGCATCATCAACGGGTGCGTAAATGTCAAGCCCGTAGCGCAAGCCGACCTCGTAGTCGTCCTGTCCGTGGCCGGGCGCTGTGTGTACGCAGCCTGTTCCGGCTTCAAGGGTGACGTGTTCACCGAGAATGATTTGGGAATCGCGGTCATAGAGCGGATGGCGGCAGACAAGCCCTTCCAGGTCCCGGCCTTTGAAGCGCTCCAGAATTTCGTGTTTTTCAATGCCGCAGATCTGCAGAGCTCTTTCCAGCAGGCCCTCAGCCAGAATCAGGACATCACTGCCGGCCTGTACGGCTACATAGTCAAGATCAGGATGCAGGCAGATTGCAAGGTTGGCCGGCAGGGTCCATGGTGTTGTGGTCCAGATGAGAACAGAGGTGTTGTTCCGGGCAGCCTCAGGAATTTTTTTGAGACTCTCCGCAGTAAGCGCAAACTTTACGTACACCGAAGGCGTTGAATCATCCTGATATTCAACCTCGGCCTCAGCCAGGGCTGTGCGGCAGGAAGCACACCACTGAATCGGTTTTTTGCTCTTGTACACGTCTCCCGCGGCAGCGAATTTGCCGAACTCGCGCACGATTGTCGCGCTGTAGCCGGGCGTAAGTGTAAGGTAGGGGTTGTCCCAATCTGCCTGAACACCCAGTCTTTTGAATTCTTCGCGTTGAATGTCGACGAATTCCATGGCATAGGTGCGGCATTTTTTGCGTATTTCAGACGTGGATACGCTCTTCTTGTCACGGCCCAGTTTTTTTTCAACGTTGAGTTCAATGGGCAGTCCGTGGCAGTCCCAGCCCGGAATATAAGGGGCTTGAAATCCGGCCATGGTTTTTGACTTGATGATAAAGTCCTTGAGCAGTTTGTTGAGCGCGGTGCCGATGTGAATATGTCCATTGGCATAGGGCGGACCGTCATGCAGGATGAACTGCGGCCCTGAGGCGCGCGAGGCCTTGATTGTTTCATACAGATTCGTCTCCTCCCAGTGCGCCAGCAGTTCGGGTTCCTTGCGCGGCAGGTTGGCCTTCATGGGGAAGGGGGTTCGGGGCAGATTGATCGTATCTTTGTATTCCATGTGTTTCTCCAAACATTGACGGCATGCGCATACGCATCGTGCGTATCGCACCTAACCTAAAGTGATAAAAAGTAACGGTATGGCGCTATAAAGTCAAGTTAAAACAGGAGAATCGGGGTGGTCGGGCCAGATAAAATCTTGCGTCCCCGTGTCGCCATGTGCTACATTGATACCCTTTTAAGCCTACGGCAGGTTCATCTGCCGGCAGCAGATTATGACGGCGTTTGTGTAAAGGCGACATCCATGGATCGACAGTATAATCCACAGCTAATCGAAGAAAAATGGCAGTCCTTCTGGGACGGTAATCAAAGCTTTCGCGTGACTGGAGATGATGACGGCCGGGAAAAATATTATGTGTTGGAAATGTTTCCCTACCCTTCAGGCCGTATTCATATGGGGCATGTGCGCAACTACACGATTGGCGATGTGATCGCGCGTTATAAAACTATGCAGGGCTTTAAGGTTCTGCACCCCATGGGCTGGGATTCGTTCGGCATGCCGGCGGAAAATGCAGCCATTCAGAACAAGACCGATCCGGCAACCTGGACCTATGCCAATATCGATATCATGCGCACGCAACTTAAGCGGATTGGGCTCAGTTATGACTGGAAGCGTGAGCTGGCAACATCTGATGTGAGCTATTATGGTCTTGAGCAGCGCATATTCCTGCAAATGCTCGAACGGGGTCTTGTGTATCGCAAGCAGGCTTTTGTGAACTGGTGCGAAACCTGCCAGACGGTGTTGGCTAATGAGCAGGTTGAGGCCGGTACGTGCTGGCGTTGCGGTAAAGAAGTTGTTCAGAAGGAATTGCCGCAGTGGTGTTTTAAAACAACGCACTATGCTGAGGAACTGCTTACGGGTCTGGATAGCCTTACGGGCTGGCCCGAACAGGTCATCACCATGCAGCGTAACTGGATCGGGCGCAGTTACGGCAGTGAAATTTCCTTTCAGATTGAAAACAGTGACGAGCATATTACTGTTTTTACCACTCGGCCGGACACGCTCTACGGCGCGACGTTCATGAGCATTGCGCCTGAAAATCCTTTGGCCGTGCAGTTGTCGAGCGGTACCGACCAGGCAGAATCGGTGCGCGATTTTGTTGCTCGTGTTTTGCAGCAGGATAAAACCGTGCGTTCATCCGATGATCTTGAGAAGGAAGGCGTCTTCACCGGCTCCTATTGCATCAATCCGGTTACCGGCCGGCGTATGCCGGTGTATGTTGCCAATTTTGTGTTGATGGAATACGGCACCGGCGCGGTCATGGCAGTGCCGGCGCATGATCAGCGCGATTTCGATTTTGCGAAAACCTATGGTCTGGATATTCAGGTTGTTATTCAGCCTGCAGGAGAACAGCTTGATTCGGCAGTCATGACTGCGGCCTACGTTGATGATGGTG
>Ga0208648_1001684_pt1 | contig 17058 bp, 9 predicted proteins | sample AntAceMetag02UKL_FD_184772 | JGI IMG/M metagenome (GOLD analysis project Ga0208648, IMG submission 184772) | Saline lake microbial communities from Ace Lake, Antarctica - Antarctic Ace Lake Metagenome 02UKL (SPAdes) (version 2) | ecosystem: Environmental > Aquatic > Non-marine Saline and Alkaline...
TCCTTCCTCCCTATCCAATTTCTTTGACTTGCTTTAATACTTTCCAAGTAATCAGTTTGATCTAATTCATCAATTAATTGATCTGCATACTCCGTTATCTTCAACATCCATTGGCTAATATTCCTTTTTTCAACCTCAGCCCCACATCTTTCATGCTTACCATTGATAACTTCCTCATTAGCACAACCAATCTTACACTTAGGACACCAATTTATTGGAATTTCCTTTTTGTATGCTAAACCTTTTTCAAACATCTTAAGAAATATCCATTGAGTCCATTTGTAATAGCTGGGGTCCGTAGTATTAACCTCCCTACTCCAGTCAAAAGTGAGACCTAAGCTCTTCAATTGCTTTCTAAAATTATCAATATTCTCTTTTGTAATATCTTGTGGAGGTCTTTTTACTTTAATAGCGTAGTTCTCTGTAGGAAGTCCGAATGCATCCCAACCCATTGGATACAATACATTCTCACCTCTCATCCTCCTTAATCTAGCTACGGTATCCATCATTGAGTAGTTTCTTGTATGACCAATATGCATACCAGGTCCAGAAGGATATGGAAATTCTACTAGGAGATAGTACTTTGGCTTTATATCTAAGTCTTTTGGTTCATAGAACAGATCTTTAAACCATCTGTCCTGCCACTTCTTTTCGAAGCTTTGTGGTTCGTATTTGACCATCCTAGTATTTAATTAACTTAATCTAGGCATATTCTATATCAAAATTAGAAAGAATTGAAGGTAAAGGGGAAATTAAAGGTGTGGAACAAACCAGTGAAACCTCAGGAGGCTTCAATCCTCCTGTACAACCTCCTTGATCAAAGAGAAGAGTTTCTAAAAACTTTATACTCTATCTGGACCTGAGGGGAATCGAACCCCTGACCTTTTGTATGCCATACAAACGCTCTAACCAACTGAGCTACAGGCCCTAAAACTGGACTCAGCCGGAATCGAACCGGCCACCTTCGCAATGCGAATGCGATGTTCTAGCCATCTGAACTATGAGCCCTACCAACAGATTATACTAAACGAGATCAATTATTGTTAGGGTCTGACCCTGGCTATTTTTAAGGATTTAATTCTTAAAAACTATCAACTTTGTCCCTTAAGACAACCTTTATTACCTCTCAAGAAGCTGTCGTCTTTTCAATTCAATAACGCTATATCTAAAGTATTTCATCTATAAGTCTGCAAGGGTCTGACTCCTAACTCTTACCAACAATACCCCATTGACCTATCCATATACGGAACAGGACTTACATTACTCCCCCACGCTGTCCCTCTCCTTAACTCAAAGTGGACATGAGAACCAGTAGAACGACCAGTGGATCCCATTTGACCAATAGATTCTCCTTTAGATACAGATTGTCCTGATTTAACATATATTCTATTCATATGTGCATACCACGTAGAATACCCATTCCCATGAAGAATCTGTACTGAATAGCCGTACCCTGAACTATTCCACCCAGCATATATAACTTGTCCTGCTGCTGCTGCCACTAAACTAGGCATCGTCTTATCTGCAATATCTATTCCCATATGGTAACCGTAATAACACTGAGTGATCATCCCTCTCCCACCAGCTACTGGCCAAGACAAAAATTTCCCAACACTAGAATCTACAGATATAGGGGTATAGCTACTACTATTAGATTTATATGTATAAGTTGTCCTAGAAGCTGCAACTACAACAACAGGCTTCGGAGGTGCTCCATCTGGAACAAAAATCTCCTGTCCAATCTCTAATTCATATGGTGCATCTAACCAATTCATATCAACTATTGCCTGATCATTTCCATTGTATTTCTTTGCCAAGCTAGCCACAGTATCACCACTCTTAACCTTTACTAACACACCATTCGCACTAGGGACCTGTAATTCATCTCCTGGTTTTATAAAATCATTCTCATCCATATCATTCGCCCAAAGGAGAGTATCTGTAGAAATTTCGAAATATTCCGCAATCTTACTTGTAGTATCCCCTCCCTTTACTATATATGTATCAATACCAAACCTTCTTCTATCTTGTGGGATTAAAGTGTTTAGAGAAGCATTCATTGTTAAAAGATCAGCCTCTACTACTCCTACATAGTCCAAATTCCCTTCATTAGCACTAGTAATAGCAGGATTTCTATAAACATAGGAAACAAAAACAACGATAAGAATAACACCTAGTACTGCTTGAGATGCATAAAATAGGAAACCACCTCTCCCCCAGAAACTCTTCTTTACGAGAGAATTCTTTGCTTCCTCGAAGGTAGTAAAGAAGATATCTGCGAGAACAGACATCAAAACAAATATAACTCTAAGCCTAGAGAATGTGTATTTAAAAAAGCTTAGGAAAAATACAAGAAAGCCCTTTCTATTACTATCAAACGAAAAGTAAATTTTGAACCATTTAACAAGCCTACTCCAACCACTACTATCCCCTATCTCCTCTCCAACAAATATAAAATCCCCAGCAGGATTATTCTTCCCTGTATCTAAGTCCCTAAAGCTTAGCCCTGCTATATTCTTTTGTTCTGATAAGTCCTTTTTAGACACTTAGAGTATCCCTAACTTTATCTCAACAATTATATCAGAAATAGGAACCTGTTATGCTTCGTGCAAAGTAGCAAGAAATTCTTCATTGTTCTTTGTCTTTTTAAGCTGATGAATAAGAACCTCCGTTGGATTCTCATTGGAATTTAAAACCTCAAGCATTCTTCTAATTCTCCATGATTGGTTTAGAACTTCCTTGGACAATAGTTTCTCTTCGTTTCTAGTACTAGATTTGATAACATCGATTGCAGGATATATCCTTCTGTTTGCTAATGTTCTATCAAGATGAAGTTCCATATTCCCTGTACCTTTGAATTCTTCATATACTAAGTCATCCATCCTACTCCCTGTTTCAACTAAAGCAGTAGCAACAATTGTTAAACTCCCTTGCTCTTCAAAATTTCTAGCTGCTCCGAAAAATCTCTTTGGAGGATACAATGCGACAGGATCAAAACCACCTGAAAGTGTTTTCCCGGATGTAGGCATTGTAATATTGTAAGCCCTAGCAAGACGAGTGATACTATCCATTAAGATAATGACGTCTTCCCCCCATTCCACCATTCTCTTTGCTTTTTGTAATGCCATCTCAGCTACTCTACAGTTATGCTCAGGTAATTCATCAAAGTTAGAAGCAAATACTTCTCCCTTAACAAATCTTCGCATATCAGTAACCTCTTCCGGCCTTTCAGCAACCAAAACGACCATTAATTTTGCCTTAGGATGATTCTCTGCAATACCAGCTGCAATATCTTTCAGTAACCAAGTTTTACCAGCCTTAGGTTGAGAAACAATCATAGCTCTTTGACCAAAACCGATTGGTGAAAGAAGGTCTATCATCCTAGTGGATACAACCTCTTGCGTAGTCTCTAATCTAATATGTCTTTCAGGAAATATTGGAGTGAGTTTCTTAAATGCAGGCCTCTTTGCTGCATCTGCTGCGGGTTTACCATATACAGTATCAACCCTTAACAGACTCAAATATCTTTCTTTGTCTTTAGGTAATCTAGCAGGACCAGCAACAACATCTCCTGTCCTTAAACTAAATTTCTTTATCTGAGAACCTGATACATATACATCATTTTCTCCTGGAAGTACCCCATCTGTTCTTAATAATCCGTGGGTTCCTTCTTTAAATACATCTAATATTCCTTCAATGAATATATATCCATCTTTTTCGGTTGATGCTCTCAAGATTCCAATCATAAGACTTCTCTTAGTAAGTTCCATGAAATCTTTCATTCCTAAATTTTTTGCTTGTGTACGTAGTTCTGCTAGAGTTTTCTGCTCTACATCCTTAATGGTAAGACCTTTCATAATGATAGTAAGGGAATTAAGATAATGGCTAGGGCTTTTAAAATCAGCCTATGACTCAGTATAGGGAAACAAAACAATGAAGTCAAACTTTATAAAAAAGAAGTAGGGATCGGTACTGCCCCAACCGACCCCAGTCTCTTCTTTCTACATAATTATGTAGATAAAAGAAATTGAAGAACATCCTTAGATGCTTCCCTATCTTCTTTTCCAAGGGCTCAGTAAATGGTTTCGCCACACCAAACCCTGGGAGAAGAAGACAACTTCAATCTAAGAATTAGAAATCATGAACTCTAGCTTTTGCCCAGATGGTTTCGCCCCCAGACAAAAGATATAGTTCATGATATCCACAATCATTTCTAAAAGTGCTAAAAGAGTATACCTTAGAGTTTATTCCCTGTCAATCCTATAAACCTTATCCACCTACCCCCAGGAAAGATCTGAGGTGCAATATTCCTCTATAGAACAACAGTCCTCCCTCTCCTCCTTTTTCTAATCTTTTCTAATGTTACGGAAGTCTTTTATAAGAAATCGGTGTTACATTTCTAGTGGATAGGTTGTTTGAAAATAAAAAGTCAGAGTGTAGGAAGCTTCGAAATCTTCTTTACTAGCAACTCTCCCACTCTTTTAACCTTAGATCTTCCAACAATTGCAGATTTATAACCAACTCTGGACGCCTCTGATAATACAGCATCTATTCCCCAAGACCCCCTAACCTCTCCTGTAAGCCCAACTTCTCCAAAATATATAGACTCCCTATTAAGGACTTTGTCCTTAACTGCAGACTTAATAGCAGCACAAATTGCTAGGTCTAGAGAGGGATTAGTAACTGTTAATCCACCTACTACGTTAACAAAGACATCCATATTTCCAAGAAATACTCCACCTTTTCTAGAAAGAACAGCACATAACATATCTAATCGTGGCTTCTTAATACCATTGGCGACCCTCCTCAAAGGCCCACCCTCATATTCCCTTTCTACAACCAAGGCTTGTACTTCTACGAAAACAACTCTAGAGCCTTGTAAAATTGCACCAATCGCACTACCAGATGACTTGTTAGCATCATCTAGAAATACTAATGATGGATTTCCAACCTCTTTTAATCCGAAGGATGTCATTTCAAAAACTCCTATCTCATTAGTAGAACCAAACCTGTTCTTCATCCCTCTTAATATCCTGTACTGATTAAACTTTCCTCCTTCAAAATATAGGACACAATCAACAATATGTTCCAAAACCTTAGGACCTGCAATATTCCCTACCTTGTTGATTTGACCTACCATTAATATCGGTATTGCAGTCTCTTTAGCAACTCTAGTCAGGACCGCACCAGCAACCCTCACTTGTCCGATACTCCCAGAATATCCCCTTGCTTTATCAGAGACTAAACTCTGTATAGAATCCGCTATTACTAAACCAAACTCTTCTGCTGAAATTAAAGATTCTAATTTATCTACATTAATTTCATCTGTAACTAGAAGATTCTTCTTTAACTTATCCCTTTGATCCTTTTTAGGTAACAATCTATCAACCCTTGAATATAATTGGCTTGGAGACTCCTCCCCTGCGATGTAGAGCACCTTTTCCTCCTTCGCTATATTCAATGCTATCTGGAGTAACAAGGTAGATTTCCCTACCCCAGGCTCCCCTGAAACAAGAATTACTTCCCCAGGGATAATGCCACCACCAAGAACTCTATCAAACTCTGAAATACTCGTACTTGTACGAGATATTCTTGAGGAAAGAGCCTGTTTCTCATCTAAAAGATATTGATATACTGCCGGATCAACCTTTGATACAATCTCTTTCTTTGAAGCACTTTCCTTTAACTCCTCTAATGTCCCCCATTCCCCACAAGCAGGACATTTCCCTGCCCACTTCAACGATTCTGCCCCACATGTTGTACATGTATATTTCATATTTGATTATATCCCAAAGTAATTACTTTTTTATTAAAATCTTTCCACTTTTACCAACTGTGATAGATATCTTCTCTAATTTCTCAGTAACAATCCTCTCTCCTTTTTTTAGAATATAGTCTGCTATTACATTCTCAATACTATCCTGAATAGCTCTTCTTAACGGTCGTGCACCATACTCTTCACTAAAACCTTCTTTCACAATCTTAGTAATAACCTTGCTATCTAGGGAAACTTTGTATCCTTGATCTTCTAGCCTCTCATTCAATCCTGCTACTAGTAATCTAACAATCCTTCTAGCATCCCTCCTAGTCAAAGCTCTAAATATTACAATATCATCTAAACGATTAAGTAACTCAGGCCTAAGAGTATCCTTAAGTTTTGATACTAATTTTCTTTTCATAGATTCATATGCTCCCTCTATTTCCTTGTCTACTCTTTCATTCTTCCCCAACTGACCAAAACCTAACACCTTATTCTCCCTTATCTCTTCTGCTCCAATGTTAGAGGTTAATATAATGACGGTATTCTTGAAGTTGACAGACTTCCCCTTTCCATCTGTTAAATGACCATACTCCAATATCTGTAAAAGAATATTTAAAACATCCGGATGAGCCTTCTCTATCTCGTCAAAGAGAATTATCGAGTGAGGTTGCCTTCTGATAGCTTCGGTTAACCTTCCGCCTTCCTGATATCCAACATATCCTGGAGGAGATCCTATCAATTTGGAAACACTATGCTTCTCCATCATCTCACTCATATCAACCTGGGCTAACCTCTTCTCATCACCAAAGAGTTCCTTTGTTAAAACTTTCGCCAATTCTGTTTTTCCTACTCCAGTAGGTCCCAAAAACAGGAAGGATGCCCACGGTCTATCCATGTCTGAAATACCTGTCCTTGCCCTCTTTATAGCCGAACTTACATTCCCTACTGCTTCGTCCTGTCCTATCACTTTCTTCTTTAGAGAATCTTCTAACCGAAGAAGTTCCGATTTCTCATTAACTCCCAAAGTATTAACTGGTATTCCAGTCCATTTAGATAATACTTTTCGGACATCATCTACACTTACTTCATTAGACTTGCTTCTCTTCTTCCTACTACACTCTGTCCTCAATACCTTTATTTCCTTTTTTAACACCTCCTCTTTCTTCCTTAATTCCTCTGCTTTTTTCATATTTTCTTTCAAAACCTCTTCTTCTTTCCTTCTCCTCACCTCTTTATACTGCTTAATTAATGTTGGTAAATTCTGAAACTCATCTTCCACATCAACCTTCTTTGAAGCAGATGCCTCATCTATTAAATCTATTGCCTTGTCTGGTAAATATCTATCCGTAACATATCTGTTGGACAAAACCACAGAGACCTTTATAGCATCTTCACTAATATTAACCTTATGATGTGATTCTAAGAAAGGTTTCGTCTTTCTTAATATTTCTATAGTATCTTCTATAGAAGGTTCTTCCAATTTTAATGGTTGAAATCTTCGAGAAAATGCACTATCACTACTAAAACTCCTTGTAAATTCTTCCCTCGTTGTTGCTCCTATACACCTAAAGCCCCCTTGTAATAATGCTGGTTTTAATACAGATGCAATCTCAGAAGATCCTCCCGACATTCCAGAGTTAAGAACATTCTGAATTTCATCTATGAAAAGAATTATTCTTTTAGAAGCAATAACTTCGCGAATAATTGTCATGACCTTTTCTTCAATATCACCTCTCATTCTACTCCCTGCCATTATTCCATTGATATCCAAATATATAACCCTACACCCAACCAAAGAAGATGGAACCCTCCCTTCAGAAATTCTCTGTGCTAAACCTTCTACTAGAACTGTCTTCCCCACTCCGGAGGGCCCTACTATCAAAGGATTATTCTTCTTTCTTCTACTTAAGATATTTATCATCTCCTTGATCTCCTCCTCTCTCCCAATTAATGGATCTAATTCTCCTTTCTTAGCTTTTTCAACCAAATCCACACCAAGAGAATCAATTAAGGAGAAATCCCCAACGAATTCTTGAGGAAGTCTAGGCTTTGAAAGTATCCCTAATGGATATGTTGCCACCTGTCCTAAAGTTTCTTCAAAGCTTGTCTTTGTTAAATTAAAACCTTTAACTTTTTTAAGTATATCTTTATCAGAAAGCAATGCCATCATCACATGCTCACTTCCTACATATACATGAAAAAGCTTTTGAGACCAACCATATGCCTTTCTCAAAATCTCTTGTGCAGCTGGGGAAAGTTTTACTTCTTGAGGCTTTGAAATATCTGTCGTTATATCCAAAGAATCTCTCCCTACCACTTTCTCTATTAGGTCATTTTTATTAATCCCCATCTCTTCCATCACTTGAGATACAAGATTATCACTATTAAGTAATATCCCCACGAATATATGAGTAGGAGATACTAATTTGTCCCCCAAGTATTCCGCAATGACACTAGCATATCTCAAAGATATCCTTGCGTTATTACTCAACCTCCATGTCCTTATATTCTTTATCAATATTCTTTTAGCCATTTCTTTGTAACAAAATATACTGGTATATTATACCAAAATGCTTTCCTAAAAAGGATTCTTCTAACTTGCTTTTGAAATCTCTGCACTTACTGCTTCATCTACAGCTTCTTTAAGTTCTTCTTTAGTTAGCTCTTTCTCTATTTTTTTAGCTACTTTCTTAGAAGCGGTCATAGCCTTGAGACTTAATCCTAAATGTCTTTCGGTGGAAGAAATTGATAGTATCTTTACTTTTACTTCCTGTCCTTCCTTTACGATGTCCGCTGGATCCTTTACTAACTGGTTAGAAAGCTCAGATATATGGATTAATCCGTTCAGTCCCTTCCCTATTCTTACAAATGCTCCGTAAGGAACTACCTTTTGAACAACTCCCTCAACAACATCTCCCATCTTGAATTTGGCAATTGCTTCAGACCATGGATCGTTTTGTAACCTCTTCACACTGTAGGCTACTCTCTTCCCACCATCAGAAACACCAATCACCATCACATTCACCTTATCTCCAACAGCATAGAGTTTTCCAATATCCTCAACCTTATCCCATGATAGTTCTGAGAGGTGTACGAGCCCTTCTAGGCCTTGTGCATTTACAAATATTCCGTAAGGAGTAATACCACTGACTGTTCCTTCTAATGTCTCACCTTCCTTTAGTTTCTTCAATGTTTCATCTCTTTGTGCAAGATCTCTTTCTTGTGTTACCATTTTTTCAGAAAGAATAATTCTATTCTTTTCTCTGTTAAGCTCACTAATCCTTGTTTTAATTACCTCTCCAATTAATGAGTTAAGTTTCTTTTGAACTTCAGAGGAGATATCTTTACCAACCTGTCTTACACCACTAGAATATATCCTAGATGCATCTAATTGAGAAGTAGGTATAAAGCCTCTTACATTCTTCCCCAATTCGACGATTAACCCTCCATTATTAGCTTCTACTACTACTGCTTCAACAACTTCATTATCTACCTTAGCCTTCTCAAGCTTAATCCAAAGACTTGCTTGCTGGGTTCGTCTAATAGAGAGTACTAATTGACCTTTGTCATCTTCTGGCTTAACAACATATACTAAAATATCATCACCTACTACTAATGTTGTCCAATCTAGTGCATCACTTTTCAATTCTCTCCCTGCAACAATACCTTCAGACTTATATCCTACATCTACAACAACTATTCCACTCCTAATATCTACAATTATACCTTTGACAATATCACCCTTCGAAAGGGTCTTTAACTTGTTGGATTTATCAGAAAGAAACTTATCCATTTGAGAATACAATGCCTTCTCTTTGGCGTTAATTTTCTTATCTTCCATTTGGATTTTCCCCATGGTGGTGTAATACTTAGTAGCTAGTACCTACACACAACTAATATTAATCGCTACAGAGGGTATTGTACCAGAAAAAGTTATTAAAGTGAAGACTCAATAACCCTTTTCCCTATATCAGAGTGAGGACTAACTACCACGAGCTCTGTTTCTTCTTTATTTATTTCTACTTTAAAACTTCCTTCCCCAACCAATGCAGAAGGAACTAACATTACGTTTAAGCTTTCCTGAACTATGGAGCCATCCGTATCTGGGAACTGAGTCATGTATCCCCAAACGATATCTCCAAACTTCCTCTTAGAGACCTCTCCGTTCTCAGCTACTATAGTTTGACCTCTCTGTAAAACACCTATTGCATCCTTCATTCTCCCTATTTTCCCCTCCTGGTTAGCAATAAATGCATCATTTACAAACCTGTCTGTCTCTGAGACAGGATCACTATTCCATCCTGGCGTTTTATCTAAACTTCCTGGAATTTGCTTTGCAATTTCCTTTTTATCTTGAAGACTCTCCTCTTCTTTTTTTAATTGGATCTCACTATTTTTTGTAAATTCTTGTACAACACTAGTAGAACCTCCTTCACTCATCATCAATAAGCAGTAAAGTTAATATATAACTAAATTATCAATAAAAAAACTTCTTGTCAAACCAGATACTTCTTCATAATAACCTTCCCAATCTCTGGTCTCTTTGCTTTTAATATATATCTCCCATACAGTACAAAACTACTATTAACCTTATACCAATCCTTTTTGGGATATAATTTCTCTAGATCTTTCGCTATCTTATTAGAATCTTTTTCTTTGGTTAAACCATATGCTCTAGCTACTCTAGCTACATGAGTATCTACTGCTATCCCCTGATTAGCTTTATACAAATCATTAAGGAATACATTTGCCGTCTTATACCCTACCCCGGGGAGTATCATTAACTTATTTAAATCTTTAGGGGGATTCCCATTGAAATCTCTTTCTAGAATATTGGCTGTCTCTTTTATATGTCTAGCCTTCGTTCTAAAGTAATTAACTGATCTGATATATTTTTCTATCTCTTTCGTATCTGCTTTTCTTAGTATCTTAGCTGTTGGGTATCTGTCAAAAAGTCTCTTTGTTACCTTGTTAACCTGCTTATCCGTAGTCTGTGCAGAAAGAAGAATAGTTATAAGAAATTGAAAGGGTGTCTCCCAATTCTTTAACTCAGTTTCAGCCTTTGGAAAGATTCCCTCTATCTCCTGTAGAAGCTTTTCTGCTAATTCTCTTTTGTCCATTCGTCTATAGAATCTAATATCTTATCCTTAAATCTCTCTCCCATATATCTACTCAAAACTTCCAATATCTCCAATTTCTCTGACTGTCTCCTTAATATCTTGCAAAACATTTGCTGTACATCTTCATTTTTCAAGACAAATCTCTCACAAGATCTTCCTATCTGCTCCCCTACTTTCATCCCATATTCATGCATTGTATCTTTATCATTCTCATTAAGAGCTTTCAAATATTTATCTATATCCTTCTGCTTAACTACTGCCCCTGGATATGAATTCTCTAATACCTCTCTAATGTTTACTGTATATTTTTTAGGAAAAGTCTCTAGATTGAATGCTCCCATCCTCTCTACAGCAAAATCATAGATATCGTTGAATATATCCTCCCTATCCCTCCATCCTTTTTTCGTCTTGGTTGCTATCTTCCTCCATCCTTTCCCTACTCTATCTTGATATAGATCATATGTCTTTTCTGTAATTCTCTGTACATTCTCATTCTCATTTATATCCTGCTGTTCATTTCTAACATTACTCCAAGAGTTATCCGCAGAAACCATCTGTACAACACAATTCTTTAATTTTAATTTTCTAATCATTAAACCATCTACCCAGAATGCATATTTAAGAAAAGAATTTGTATCTTCTTTCCTTCTAAAATCTTTTATATTTACAATTCCATATGCAAGAGTCACAGCATTACTGAAAGAACTCCGATCGAGTAGGATCAAAGTCTTCTTATATTCTGGATTAGATAATATGACATCCAGAAACTGGAGTCTATCTAGAGCATAGAGAGCCATCTTTATCCTCAATTCCTTTGATGGAGGAAATTTAAAGTCCTCCATCCCATTCTTTAAGAACTCTCTTATTACAGTTCCAAAGGGAGAAGCATACATAGGAAATGAAGAGAAGGTAATAGATACTCCTCGCTCTAGAAATTTCTTTGAGAATGTTAATATTGCATCTGCCTTTCCAAACTGATCACCCCCTTCACATGATATAACCCTATAGTTCTCCTTAGGCATTTTAGACATACTTTAAAGTATTTTATCTATAATTTATTATACAGGGTCTAGACTATCATTTCTAATGTATATCTTCTTTACTCCGAAATTATACCTGTCTATCGACCCTCTCTGGAGTATAAGATATTAAGACAGTAGTAAATAGTTTTTACTTACATTTCTATACTGTTTTCGTTGTAATAAGATATAGTCATGTTACATTCTTCCCCCTTCCGACTTAGAAGTATTAGTACCATAGCGTTTAATTATCACTTTCTATGCTTCTCTCTCCTTCTTTTAATTCTTGATTTAGACAGACATATATAGCCCAGTAATCATTAATATGAGACTTAAAGGAATAAACAAAAAACCCACCTTACGGTGGGTTCTCTGAAAATACTGGCAATGACCTATCTTCCCAGATCTGTAAAGATCAAGTATTTTCGGCGCTGGAGCATTTTACTTCTGAGTTCGGGATGGAATCAGGTAGTTCCACTCCGCTATCATCGCCAGACGAAAAGGTATTAGTAATATCTACTCCCCTATCGCCTGACGATCTTTGTTCATGCGAACAAAGACATCAGGACTTTCAGTTCTAAAGAGCAAGACAGTGTGCATTGCACACTCAAAACCAAATAGAAGGCAATTTTAAAAAAAGCTTTTGACTTATTAGTACTCCTCGGCTAAATATATTGCTACACTTACACCTAGAGCCTATCAACGCAGTAGTCTCCTGCGAGTCTTCCTTGTAGTCAAGCTACAAAAGTATATCTAATCTTGGGAAAGGCTTCGTACTTATATGCTTTCAGTACTTATCCTAAAGCAACATAGCTACCCAGCGATGCATTTAGTAATACAGCTGGTGCACTAGAGGTTACCACACCCTGATCCTTTCGTACTAAGGGTCAACTCCCTCAGATATACAACGCCCATACCGGATAGAGACCGACCTGGCTCACGACGGTCTGAACCCAGCTCACGTGCCGCTTTAATGGACGAACAGTCCAACCCTTGGGACCTTCTTCAGTCCCAGGATGCGACGAGCCGACATCGAGGTGCCGAACCTTGCCGTCAATATGAACTATCGGGCAAGACTAGCCTGTTATCCCCGGGGTAGCTTATCTCCGTTAAACAATGACGATTCCACATTCAATCAAAGGGTCACTTAGACCTACTTTCGTAACTGCTCGAGGTGTCCCTCTCACAGTAAAGCCTCCTTATGCCTATGCACTCTTCACCCGATTTCCATCCGGGTTGAGGAGACCTTTGTGCGCTTGCGGTACTCTTTAGCAAGCAACCGCCCCAGTTAAACTGCCCACCATGCACTGTTCCGAAACCGGATAACGGTTGCGGTTAGAAATAAAACACCAAAAAAGAGGTATTCCACTGACGACTCCACCAATCCTGACGGATCGGTTTCAAAGTCTCCCTCCTATACTCTATATCCGAAGTCTTATTTCAATGCAAAGCTGCAGTAAAGCTCCACGGGGTCTTTTTGTCCTGGTATGGGTAGGCCGCATCTTCACAGCCATTTCAATTTCACCGAGCGCGCTGTCGAGACAGTGGAAGGATCGTTACGCCTTTCATGCAAGTCACTAATTAAGTGACGAGGTATTACGCTACCTTAGGACCGTTCATTTCTGTTACAAATCTATCAAACTGATAGATCGGATATACATTTCTGTATACCTCTATATGTCGCCATATAGATCGGACTATATCATCAGATATCTCTATCTGTTTGGCATATAGTCTCTGGGGATTTCCAAAATCCTCTTAAATCTTCTAAAGAATATTTTCTTTTTCTTCCCACTATAACCTTCTCTCGTAAATGGTAAACATGTTCAATGTCTTGCCATTTTAATCTCGGAGAATTAAGTAGGAGAACAATTTCTGAAAATATCTCAAAAGCTAATATTTTCTTTGTCTTGAGTTTGTATTTTTTAAAAAAAGGTATTATTACCTCTCTTAATTCTTCTCGACTATGTACTTCATAGTAATACACTCCATCTCCTCGATTGCGAATTGTTCCACAACCAAATTGATTTCTTATCCAAATTAAAATATCTTTCTCTTTCTGAGAAATATTAAAACTTGGATATATTTGTATACCACAAGCATAGTCCTTTCTAATTTTGAAGGAAATATTAAAACTCCCTTCTCCATCTACAAAACCGACAATATAAAAAGCTTTGTCTTTAGAGATATTAAAACTAGATTTTGGATCTTTCCTGCTGATTGTCTGCACTCTAATATTTTCACTTTTAACATTTACAAAGTCTTTACAAATGTTAATGAGTAATTAGAGATACTCAGATATTCCAGCATATAGCCAAATTTTACAACTACAAGATACCGATAATCGTATCGATATTGGTTCATAGTTACAGCCGCCATTGACCAGGGCTTCAGTCACTCGCTTCACCACCACTAGAGCACCGAAGTGCATCCAGTAGAGGATTACAAGCTTCCTTAACCTTCTGGCATTGGGCAGGCGTCAGCACTTATACATCCTCTTACGAGTTTGCAAGCACCTGTAGTTTTGTTAACTAGTCGTCCCTCCCTATTCTGTGCCACCTTCATTACCACAAATATAAATACTCATAGTAGAAGGTCCCCCTTCTCGCGAACTTACGGGGTTAATTTGCCGAATTCCTTAACAACGCATCACTCGTACGCCTTGGTACATTTATACCAACCCACCTGTGTCGGTTTACGGTACGGTCGCAAATACAAATATCAAAAACCGAAGTTTTTGATGCTAGAAGTTTTTCCAGGAAAAATAATCTGACAAATTGGATTCCCAAAGGGTCACCTTTAAATCACAACTCGATTACATCCATTTTAAAAAAATGGAAACATTCATCCGGATTTTCCAAGATGAACTACCTTGTTGATTATACCCCAAACTAATAAGGGGCTTGCCTTTTCATTTCCCACTCTCCATCGCAAGTATTAGCGGTACAGGAATATTAACCTGTTGTCCATCGGATATGCTTTTCAGCCTCTCCTTAGGACCGACTAACCCATGGTTGACTGACATAGCCATGGAAACCTTAGGTATGCGGCGAGCAGGGTTTTCACCTGCTTTTCGTTACTCATCCCAGCATTCTCACTTTTATACGCTCCAGCAACTCCTCACGGGTCACCTTCACAGCGATATGTCGACTACTAATCGACCATGTATAAAACGCTCCCCTACCTCCCATCTAGTAAAAACTAGAAAGAATCGCAGCTTCGGAATTTACCTTTAGCCCCGTTGAATTTTCGGTGCAGATTCTCTTGACTAGTAAGCTTTTACGCACTTTTTAAAGGATGGCTGCCTCTAAGCCAACCTCCTAGCTGTTTAAGAAAATCTACTTCCTTTCCCACTTAGGTAAAATTTAGGGTCCTTATCTGACGATTTGGGCTGTTTCCCTCTCGAGCATAGGAACTTAGCTCCCTAGCTCTGACTGCCATAATATACACCATGGTATTCGGAGTTTGACTAGATTGAGTACTCTTTCGAGCCTCAAACCTAATCAGTGCTCTACCCCCATGGGTTAAAATATGACGCTAGCCCTAAAGCTATTTCGGGGAGAACCAGCTATCACCAAGTTCGTTTGGCATGTTACCGCTAACCACAAGTCATCTCATAATTTTGCAATATTAACGAGTTCGGGCCTCCATTCCACTTTCGTAGAATTTCACCCTGCTCATGGTTAGATCACTTGGTTTCGGGTTTCGTGCACACGACTTAAATCGCACTATTCGTACTCGCTTTCGCTTCGGCTCCCCAATAAACATGGTTAACCTTGCCGTGCACAACGAACTCACTGGGTCATTCTTCAATAGGCACGCCGTCACTGGATATACCAGCTCCGACTGTTTGTAAGCATACGGTTTCAGTTACTATTTCACTCCCCTAACAGGGGTACTTTTCACCTTTCCCTCACGGCACTTGTTCACTATCGGTCGCAAAAAATATTTAGCCTTACCAAGTGGTCTTGGTAGATTCCCACAGAATTTCACGTGCTCCGTGGTACTCAAGAAATCAATGAGAAGTCTACTTGTTTTTACTTACGTGACTATCACACTCTATGGTTCACCTTTCCAGGTGTATTCTGTTAACAAATAGATTTGTAACTTCTCGACCAGTCTATCGCCTGGTCACATGACTCTTACAACACTTATACTACACGAGCGATAACCTACGAATTCACCTCATCAATCATCGCAACGCGAATCATAAATTGGTTCCTTCTTACATAGTATAAGTTTAGGCTCTTCCCTTTTCGTTCGCCACTACTAAGAGAATAAACTATTGTTCTTTTTTCCTGCAGGTAATAAGAGGTTTCACTTCCCTGCGTGCCCTCTATACAGTTATGAATTCACTGTATAGTAACTAGACATAACTCTAGCTGGGTTATCCCATTCGGAGATCCCCGGATCAAAGCTTGTTTGACAGCTCCCCGAGGCTTATCGCAATCTACTACGTCCTTCATCGGTCTTTTGCGCCTAGGCATCCACCGTACGCCCTTTACTCGCTTTAATTGAAAATTGCCTTACTATTCAGTTTTAAATGTACAACTTGAAATGTTCTGGTCTTTTACTGTCTATATATTGGACCTACCCCAACAGTTACAAAGATGCAAACATTCTGCACTCAAGATTCAAAGTTTTACCTTCTCTTCTTGTTATCTGGTGGACCTGAGGAGAGTCGAACTCCTGACCTCTTCATTGCAAATGAAGCGTTCTAACCAACTGAACTACAGGCCCAAGACTAATGGTGGGCGTACCAAGGTTCGAACTTGGGACCTCAGTCTTATCAGGACTGCGCTCTAGCCAACTGAGCTATACGCCCCTAGCTTCTATGTCCGAAAAGTTAAAGATCTAAGATCCTTAAAAGTCAAAAAGTGGCAGGAAGATTTGGTTACTCCTTGAAAGGAGGTAATTCAGCCGCAGATTCCCCTACGGCTACCTTGTTACAACTTAGCCCCAGTTATAAACGTTACCTTCGTCACCCCGTTCCGAAGAACAGAGCACCTTCGGGTATCATCTACTTCCATGGCTTGATGGGCGGTGTGTGCAATCCCCGAGAACGTATTCACCGCAGCATGGCTGATCTGCGATTACTAGCGAATCCAACTTCATGAGGTCGAGTTTCAGACCTCAATCCGAACTGAGATCGGTTTTT
>Ga0208648_1001686_pt1 | contig 17049 bp, 15 predicted proteins | sample AntAceMetag02UKL_FD_184772 | JGI IMG/M metagenome (GOLD analysis project Ga0208648, IMG submission 184772) | Saline lake microbial communities from Ace Lake, Antarctica - Antarctic Ace Lake Metagenome 02UKL (SPAdes) (version 2) | ecosystem: Environmental > Aquatic > Non-marine Saline and...
CTACTAAGGTTTAAAAACAAAAATAAGGTTTTTTTATTTCATGTGATTTAATTTGATCGTAAAAACCACTAAAGTAGAAATTATTTCCCAAACCTCCAGCAACTCAAAATAAATTTTAGCCAATTAACCTGCTTAAATTTACAAGAATTGCTTATTTTTGTAAAATATTTTAAAAACAGAAAACCTGAAATATTGATCATGGTTTTCCGTTTTTGAATATTAATCAAATGACAATAAATGCCAAGGAAACCAAATCAGTTTAAAACAAATTCTTTAAAAAAGGAAAAAACCGTCAAAAAAAAGAAAAGCAAAAAAAAGTCAGGGCAATCTTTTTTTAGTTTCTTTAAGAATCCTAAATTCTTAAAAATAACCGGTTTCTTTTTTATAGTTTTGTCAATATATTTGTTAATTGGCTTTGTTTCATATTTTTTTACATGGTGGAAAGATTTCGATAAAATTTCTTCATTATCGTTTGGCGAAATCACCGGAGATGTGAAAATCTATAATTGGACAGGGTATCTCGGAGCATATATTTCAAATTTCTTTATAAAAGAATTATTTGGAGCTTCTTCATTATTTTTTGTATTATTATTTTTTATATCTGGATTTAAGCTTCTTACAAAAATTTCAATATTTCCGATTGGAAAATCATTCAGATATTCATTTCTCGGTATAATTTGGTTCTCGCTTGCATTTTCATTTATTTTTAAAAGCTCGAATTATTTCATATTTGGAGGAATGTTTGGTTACCAATCAAATATTTTTCTTCATCAATATATTGGGAATATAGGTATTGGATTTTTTTTACTTTTTGTTTTAATAAGCTTTCTGATAATTGTTTTTAATTTTTCGTTAAATTTTAATTTTAAGAAGAAAGAAAAAGATGATTTTGAAGATAATTCATTTTCCGGAACAAATAGAGAAAAAAATGACAGATACAATACTGTTGAATATTCGATTTCGGAAGAAGATGGCATAAGTGATTCAATCGAAAACAAAGAAAAAGATGAAACAAATAATACATCTGATTTTGAAGATGTTAATTTAGATATTGAAAAAAAACCAAATAATAATAATGAAATCAATGATGGTTCGGCAATAGAATTGACAATAGAAAACCCCCAACCTGAAAAAGAAAAAAACGAAAATAAAAAAAACATTGTTGAACATCAGACAATAGATACTGAATATGACCCGACTCTTGATCTGGCAGATTATAGGTTTCCGGGTTTAGAGCTTCTCGATGATTATGATACGGGTGAGATTAGTGTTCAAAAAGAAGAACTTGAAGCAAACAAAGACAGGATTGTGGAAACTCTTCTTAACTATGCAATTAAAATAGATAAAATTAGAGCTACCATAGGCCCGACTGTAACACTTTATGAAATTGTTCCCGCTCCGGGCATTCGTATTTCAAAAATCAAAAACCTTGAAGATGACATCGCTTTAAGTCTTGCAGCTATGGGTATCCGCATCATCGCACCTATTCCGGGCAAAGGCACCATTGGTATTGAAGTCCCCAACCGTAAACCCGAAATAGTTTCCATAAAATCAATTCTTTCTTCAAGAAAATTCATGGAATCTAAATATGAATTACCTTTTGGCCTTGGAAAAACCATTTCAAATGAAAGCTTTGTTGCCGACCTCACAAAAATGCCACATATTTTAATGGCAGGCGCAACAGGACAAGGTAAATCGGTCGGGCTAAACGCCATCATTACATCGCTTCTTTATAAAAAACATCCGGCTCAGCTAAAATTTATTTTAATCGATCCTAAAAAGGTTGAATTGACTTTGCTCACAAGAATAGAAAGGCATTTTTTAGCACAACTGCCCGATGCCGAGGAAGCTATTGTTACAGATACAAGGATTGTGGTTCGCACATTAAATTCTCTCGGGATCGAAATGGATAATCGTTACGATCTTCTTAAAGATGCTCAAGTCAGAAACATTAAAGAATACAACACAAAATTCATCGCCAGAAAACTTAACCCTGAACAAGGCCATCGTTTTTTACCATATATTGTTTTAGTAATAGATGAATTTGCCGATTTGATTATGATGGCCGGAAAGGAAATAGAAATCCCGATAGCGCGTTTGGCTCAATTGGCACGAGCTATTGGAATTCATCTGATTATCGCAACCCAGCGTCCATCCGTAAATATAATAACAGGAACAATTAAGGCTAATTTCCCTGCTCGAATTGCTTTTAGGGTAATCTCAAAAATCGACTCTCGTACGATACTTGATAGTGGAGGTGCCGATCAATTGATTGGAAGAGGCGATATGTTACTTTCAACAGGAAACGACCTTGTTCGTTTACAATGTGCTTATGTTGACACACCTGAAATTGAAAGAATTACTGATTTTATTGGACAGCAAAGAGCTTATCCGCTTCCATATTATTTGCCTGATTGCCCTGATGAAGAAAGTATTTCCAGTCATGATTTCAATCCAAATGAAAGAGACGAGCTTTTTGAGGATGCAGCAAGAATAATTGTTTTAAATCAACAAGGCTCTACTTCATTATTACAAAGGAAATTAAAACTAGGATATAACAGAGCAGGAAGAATTATCGATCAATTAGAAGCTGCCGGAATTGTCGGGTCATTCGAAGGAAGCAAAGCCCGTGAAGTGAAAGTTGCTAATGAATTTGCTTTGGAACAATTTTTGAAAGATTTATAATAATGTACAATTATAAAAACTAAACATTACGCAAGCACAATTAAAAGAATAGCAATCAAAATAAACAGATTAATTATGAGAAAATTCTTAGTTTTAATTCTAATATCGTCCATTACAATAGGAATTTACGCCCAAAAAGATAAAAAAGCAACAACAATACTCGAAGACCTAAGCAGGCAAACCGAATCATATAAAACGATTGAAGTTGAATTTTTATATAAGATGGATAATGATGAATCAAATATTCATGAATCATATAAAGGTGAATTATTAGTTGAGGGTGATAAATATCGTTTAAATGTTGCCGGACAACTTGTTATTTCTAATGGAGAAACCATTTGGACTTATATTGAAGATGCCGAAGAAGTACAGATAAATTCAATTGAAGAAGGTGAAGAAGTATTTACACCAACAAATTTATTGGATTCTTATACAGAAAACTATAAATCTAAGTTAATTGGTGAAGAAAAAAGGGATGGAAAAAATATTCAAATAATCGAACTGATTCCTTATAAAAAGAAGAATTATTCGAAAGTTGAACTTATTATTGACAAAGACAAAAATCAGATAATTAGTTTTTCAATATTTGACAATAATAACAGTATTTACACTTATTTGATAACAAAATATGTTCCCGATGGTCATTTGAATGGAAATGAATTTATTTTTAATCCCGAGGATTATCCGGATGTTGAGATAATTGATATGAGGTAGTTAGCTGCAGCTTCAAAGAAATAAGGAAATATGGAAAGTTTAGTAAGGAAAGTTAAAGTAATTTTAAATTAAATATATAGGTTATGAGTGATTATACTTTTAATAACAAATACATTACAAAATCGGCAGATTTTATTCTTGAGCTCATTATAACAAAATTGAAAGAGAATAATTTTTTTATTGGAATAGGCCATGGAAAAAAATATAATATTATCCGGGTCAGTTCAGAAACTATTTATTACACTGGCAACCAAAAGAATCAGGGCGAACCGGAAGTTATGGATATCGCGGATTTGAAAATTGCCATTGAAGGAATAAAGAAGTTATCTGTTTTTAATACAAATTCAGATTTGCTGAAGGAAAAAATCCCAAATAGTTTATACCGAAAACGGACACCATTATTTGGTATCTTGTCTTATACAGAAATAATTATAAAGGTAGCAAATGAATAATTTTAAGTTAGTATAAAGTAGATTCTTTCTTAATTTTAGTGTGTTCAGAGTTTTATTGAATTTCCATCACTCCATTCATTTCATTATGAATACTAAAATTACTGAGTCTGGTTTTAAACCACCCAATAATTTTTTTGTCTAACTTTGTTCATAATACAAAGTGATACTTTATTTAAAAAAATAAATGAGTGTATTTCGTGAAAATAAATCAAAAGGCTTATCCGATAAAGAAATCCTAATTCAATTTAAAGATAAAAATTCAAGGAACTACGCCTTCGATTTACTTTGTAGAAAATACCAGCAACAAATATATTTTCATATAAGGCGAATGCTTATCGATCACGACGATACTAACGATGTTACTCAGGAAGTTTTTATAAAAATTTGGAAAAATCTTGACAAATTCCGTGAGGATTCCAATTTGTTTACTTGGATCTATCGCATTGCTACTAACGAAACATTCAGTTTTCTGAGAAAAAAAAGAACAAAATTATTTATCCCGATGCATGATGTCGAAAAAAAACTCTCTAATTCACTTACTTCGGATTCATTTTTTGATGGCGATGAAATTCAAATGAAATTGCAAAAAGCTATCTTAAAATTACCTAACAAGCAAAGGACTGTATTCAATATGAGGTATTTTGAAGAAATGCCCTATTTAGAAATGTCGGAAATTCTTGGTACTTCGGTGGGAGCTTTGAAAGCTTCATATCATATTGCAGTAAAGAAAATTGAAAATATCTTAACAAAAGATTAAACTTTTCTAAATTAAATCATTCAAATATAAAATGAATAGTAAAAAAGATAAATACGACCCTGATACAAAAGCTGAATTAGAGAGGCTTTCCGGAAAATTATCGGAATTAAATAAAAGTAATCCTTTTTCGACACCGAAAGATTATTTTGATGAACTTCCTCAAAAAATCAAAGCAAATTGCATTGCTAACGATCGAAAGCCCCTTTTAAATATATTTTTTGAATACATTTTTCAACCAAAATACGCAATCGGGTTTTCAATATTATTTATTGCGATTATTAGTGTTTCAATCATATTCTCAAATCAGAAAGATAATTCTCCAACTAATGAACTCTCAGAAGTTTCATGGGAAGATATTCTAAACACCGATCCTTTTTTCTTCGATGATTACTCAGAATTTGAACTTATTACAACTCTTGTGAGCCAAACAAACGAAAACTTGAATTTGCTTACTCCCTCTTCCGAAGAAAATATTTATGAAGAAGATTTAATTGAATATTTATCAAATGAAGATTACGAAATAGAAATTTTATATAATTTATAATATAATATCATGAAAAGAAAAACAATATATGATTTATTTATCAAAGTATTTGTAATACTTCTGATACTTTTTTTTACTACCGATAGTTTTGCCCAAGTTAAAGGCGAAAAAAAGAAGTTTAGAGACAAAATGAGGCAAAAAATTGAAGTCCAAAAAATTGCGTTTATCACAAATAAAGTGGATTTGACACCTGAGGAAGCTCAAAGTTTTTGGCCCTTATATAATGAATATGAAATAAAAAGGAAAAGCATTCAAAAGGAATTAGTTGACCGTCCTCCTCCGCCTCATGAAATAGTCAACGAAATGACTGACAAAGAGGCTGAACAAATAATTCAGGATCGTTTCTTGCAAGCACAGGGAATGCTTGATTTGAAAATTGAATTTTATGAAAAAATAAAAGATGTAATATCCGTAAAAAAAATCCTTATTCTTTTTGAAACTGAAAAAGAGTTTAAAAGAATATTATTTGAAAAAATTGAAGAACATCGTAACCCAAGAAAAAATCCAAGAAAAGAAGGTTGGTAAATTATTTCAGAGCACTGAAATTTTGGTTTTTTCTTTCATAATAAGAACATAATTGAATTTTTTGTTTTCTGAATTAAGATTTTGTTTTAAATTTAAAAGTTAAAAATTGCAAAAAACATATTAATTTATCGTTTTTTGCGTTCAGAAATATATCTTGCCGGATTATTAATTAAACAAAATAATATGACAGGGAAATTTTTACTTTTAAGAAAAAAGACTTTTTTCATAATTACAATTCCGCTTTTTTTTCTGTTTAACTCATGCTCTGTTGAATATAAAATTGCAAAAGAATTTACTGAGACAGAAAACAATATTTCACTATTGGTTTTTGCACCTGATTATATTTTTGAAAATAATTTAAAAATCTATGAATATCCTGTTTATGATTCACTTACCGATGATGAATTGGATTCAGCATTATTTTTCAATAGTATTTTTCTGAAGAATTTAGATGATTCAATATTTTTTGAAAATTATATGAACAATTTATACCTTGGGCTTTCAAGGTATGGAATCAAAGTTTTTCCGGAATATATGATTGACTCATTTTTATTGATTCAAACGGATGCATATATTCTGAATATTGCTCAAATTGAATTAGAAGAATATATAATGCCTTATACGGCTGAAGAATATTTTGGCGAATATTTGTATTCTGAAACCATCGACTTAAATGCAGTAAATATTAATTCTTGGTTTGAAATAACAAAAGTTAACGAAGATGAAAACGAAAAAAAAGTTTTGTATGCCTCGCATTTGGTTTTTGATGATTTGAGTGGGAGTTTTTCACAAAACATTTTTACGAGTGAAATTTCATTTTCCTATCTAATCGATCCAATGACCGAAAATGATATTTATAAATTAAGTGCTTTGCTTGGAACAAAATATGCCGGCTACACTTTCGACTATTTCTTAAATAATTATATAATCAAACATTTACCTGAAAATTATCATTCGGATAAGAATCTTCATTATAATCCATTCAGAAAAACATTAACTCCTGCTAATGACGATGGTTTCATTGAAATGTAAATTGCTTTTTGGATTTTGTTGATTACTATCTACAAAATTATTGTTTGACTTCTGTCAGGCCCAACCGAAATGATTGAAATAGGTATGTTTAGAAATTTTTCGATAAACTTTTTATAAGAAATTAATTCTTCAGGCAGCTCATCAACTTTTGAAACATCAGTAATTTGCTCGCCCCAGGCCTTTAAATTAGTGTAAACAGGCGAAACGAGTTCCTCAGAAATATCGAATGGTAAATATTCGATTTCTTTGTTCTCAAAATTGTATTTAGTGCAAACCTTTAATTCTTGAAAAGAACTTAGAACGTCTGCTTTCATCATAAACAGTTCAGAAACGCCGTTTAGCATTATCGAATATTTCAAAGCATTGAGGTCTAACCATCCGCAACGTCTGGCCCTTCCGGTGGTTGAACCAAATTCATTACCTAAATTTCTCATTTTTGCTCCAATGTGATCGTCTAATTCAGTTGGAAACGGGCCGCTCCCGACTCTTGTACAATAAGCTTTAAAAACACCAAACACATTATTTATTTTACTTGGTGCAATTCCCAAGCCTGAACAAACACCTGATGTTACTGTGTTTGAGGAAGTAACAAAGGGGTATGATCCGAAATCAATATCAAGTAAAGTTCCTTGGGCGCCTTCAGCTAAAACAGTTTTTCCATTATTCAAGCTTTCGTTAATATAATATTCGCTGTTAATTTGTTTGACTTGTTGAATTTGCTCAAGAGCTTCGAGCCATTTTTCTTCGTAATCAAAAAACGATAAATCATCAATCAGTAATTCACTATCATTGATTTTATAAAACTCAGCTAAGCGTAAGTGATGTTCTTTAAGCAGATTGTATCTTTTGAAAAAATCACTTCTGCAAATATCACCCATTCTTAAACCTGCTCTGCTTATTTTGTCGGTATATGTAGGCCCGATTCCTTTTAATGTTGAACCTATTTTTGCTTTACCTTTTTTTGCCTCCTGGACTGCGTCGAGCAAACGATGTGAGGGTAAAATTAAATGTGCTTTTTTTGAAATCATCAAATTATTTAATACTTCGATGCCTTCTTTTTCAAGCGTATTTATTTCCTGAAACAAAATATATGGATCAATAATAACTCCGTTTCCGACAATGTTTTGAGTTTTATTATTGAAAATTCCTGATGGAATTGTATGGAGAATAAATTTTTTCCCCTCGAATTCGATTGTATGGCCTGCATTAGGGCCTCCCTGAAAACGGGCAATAATATCATATTTTGGAGTTAAAACATCTACAATTTTACCTTTTCCCTCATCGCCCCATTGTAAGCCTAATAAAACATCAACTGACATATTTCTAAGTTTTTTAGTTTGTTATAATTATTTCTTTTTGTTTGTTGTTGGACTGTGAACAATTTGTAGGTATTTTTTTTTTAACTTTCTTTTTCCATAGAAAGTTAGGGAATGATGAGAGATTTCAACATCTAAATCTTGTTCAACAGATCTTTGAATTTCTAATAATCGTGGATCGCAAAATTCAAGAATTTTTCCGTCATCAACTGAAATAAAATGATCATGTTGTTTAAACATGAAAGCTTTTTCAAATTGGGAACAATTATTTCCAAAATGATGTTTAACAACAAGGCTACATGTTAATAATAGTTCAACCGTATTGTATAGTGTAGCTCTGCTAACTCTGTAGTTGTTGTTTTTCATTTTAATATAGAGAGTTTCGATATCAAAGTGCCCCTTAGTGGCATAAATTTCTTTTAATATTGAATATCTTTCGGGAGTTTTTCTATGCCCTGCCTTTTCTAAATACTCTGTAAAAATTTTTTTCACAGTTTCAAACGAATTTTCAGGATAATCCATTTTTTTATATTTTTTTTTGGCGTAAAATTAGGATTTTTTTTGTTAATTTAGAATAAATAAAAATAATAAATTCGATTATTCACTTTCTAATATTGCCGTATTTTGTATTCTTAAGACATTTTTTATTCCCTTAATTTTCTTCAATCTACTGATCAAGTCGTTTAAATTGTTGATGTTAATAACATATAAAACAACTGTTGCTTCAGCAATATCTCCTTTGCTTTCGAGGTGGAATGATTTTATTTTTAGATTTAATTCTGAAGAAATAATATTTACAATATCTTTTATTAAACCAATTTTATCGAGACTTAAAATTTTTATTCCGGCTATAAATGACAAAGAACCTTTATTTGACCATTTTGCTTTAACAATTCGATTACCGAATTTCGACATCTGGGTAATTGCAATTTTACAGTTTGTTCTATGAATTTGAATCGTATTTTTATTTAATACAAAACCGATTGCATCATCACCCGGAATGGGTTTGCAACATTTAGCTACCAAATAATCAATTTTTTCTAAATTAATATCTAACAAATCCTGTGACAAAGTTCCTTCCGATTTGCTAACAAGGCTGTCAGAAAATGTTTTAATTTCATTGCTTTGTGATTTTATAAATGGTAGTTTAAAATAACTTAACCATCCGATTCTTTCATCGTCTAAATAAAATTTTCGAAGTTCTTTTATGCCGATTTCTCCAAGTGCAACATTGTAATAGAGGTCAATAAGACTTGGTAGTTTTGCAAAATCTTGATATTCCTTAATAATTTGTTTATCAAAATCTATTTTCAGTTGTGAAAAATATTTTTTCAGTAAGGTCTTACCTTTTTCTTTATATTTTCTTCTTTCTTCTTTTATGGCTTGTTTGATATGAGTGTTTGCCCTTGCCGTAACAACATAATTAAACCAATCATCTTTTGGGATTTGCTTTTTCAGGGTAATAATCTCTACTTGATCGCCCGATACTAATTTTTGGTTTAAGGGAGCTAATTTATGGTTTACTTTACCGGCAATACAAGTGTTACCAATATGAGAATGAATGCTATAAGCAAAGTCTAAAGTAGTTGCCCCTACCGGAAGAGTTATTATTTCTCCTTTTGGTGTAAAAACAAAAATCTCATCCGAGAATAAATCTAATTTAAAACTATCGAGGAAGTTTAATGCGTCTGCCTCATTGTTATGTAATAATTCACGAATTTTATTTAACCATTCGTCGAGGCCCGTTTCCGTATCATCTTCATTTTTATATTTCCAATGAGCAGCATATCCTTTCTCGGCAATTTCATTCATGCGGATGCTTCTTATCTGAATTTCAACCCACTTGCCGGTTTTACTCATAACGGTCGTATGCAAAGCTTCATAACCATTGGCTTTTGGGATGGAAATCCAATCTCTTAAACGATCGTGATTAGGCCTGTAAAAACCTGTAATAATTGAATACACTTTCCAGCAATCTGCTTTCTCATCAGATAATGGTGAGTCGATCAATACTCTGATAGCCATCAGATCATAAACTTCTTCAATTGGAATTTCTTTTTCATTCATCTTTCTCCAAATCGAGTTTACAGATTTTTCTCTGTTGATGATCTCGTATTTGATTCCTTGTTCGCCAAATGCCTTTTTTAAAGGATAAACGAATTGATTAATAAATCGACTGCGATCTTCCTTTGATTCCTTAAGTTTTCTTGATATTGTTTGATAAACTTCAGGCTCGGTATATTTTAGAATTAAGTCTTGCAATTCGCTTTTTATGGCATATAATCCAAGACGGTTGGCCAAGGGTGCATATAAAAAACTTGTTTCGGATGCAATTTTTATTTGTTTATTGGGTGGCATTGCATCTAATGTTCTCATATTATGCAATCTGTCGGCAAGTTTGATTAGAATAACTCTAACGTCATCCGAAAGGGTCAATAATAATTTCTTATAATTTTCAGCCTGGTATGATGCTTTTGATTGGTCAAAAATTTCCTTTATTTTCGTCAATCCATCAATAATTTTTGCAACTTTTTCACCAAATATATTTTTTATATCCGCCAGGCTGTAATCAGTATCTTCTATAACATCGTGAAGTAAAGCACAAACTATTGAAGTTGCCCCAAGCCCAATATCACCGGCAGCAATTCTGGCAACTTCAAGAGGGTGGTAAATATAAGGTTCACCGGTTCTTCGCCGCATATCTTTATGAGCCTCAGCAGCAAAATAAAAAGCTTTACGAACAAGCAATCTGTTTTCTTTAGTTTTTGTAGAAGTCCATGCGCGTAATAATTTACTGTAACGTTTTAAAATTTCTTTTCTTTCTATTTCCGGGTCAACATTATACATATTATTAATTACAATAAATTTTCAAAAGTTTTAATAGGAACAAAATTACATTAAATAATTTTTTAAACGAAAATATTATTTTGCCAGTCCAATTAGTTTCATTGCAAAATTCACAATTTTCAACAAAATATTAAGAAAAATGTATCTTTGTGAGCTTGAAGATTAGCATTTTTTTCAAGTAAGAAATTAAAAGACTGATTGTTGGTGAAGACCTTTTTTATATTATTAGTAACTTTTTTTGTTTCATTAAATTACAGCTTAGCTGATGGAAATGAAAAAGCCGGTAAAAAGAACAATAAAATCAATCCTAAATATATTGTCAGTTATAAATATTTGCTTACAAGTCGTTTTTATTTACTAAACGAAAGTATTGGTTTTCAGGTAAAACCAAAAGGTGCTGAGAAAGGAATTTTGTTTAAACCAAATATTTATACAAAAGTAGGTTTAGCGGGTTTTTATAAATGGTTTGGATTTGGATTGGCTATTCGGAGCCCGTTTTATGAACGAAATGAAGATATTAAAGGGAAAAGTAAAATAATTGACCTTAGAATTAATGCTTACGGAAAAGCAATTGCTGCGGAAATTTCTATTCAGGACTATAAAGGTTTTTATATTGACAATCCTGATGAAATTTATGATAGTTGGTCGGTAGGAGATAAATATCCAAAGCGTCCGGACATTAGAATTTCTTCTAAGAGTGCAATAATTTATTATATTTTCAATTATAGAAAACATTCGATTAGGGCGGCTTACCTTCAAAACGCAAGGCAATTAAAAAGTTCAGGCTCACTAATGCTAATGCCGGCGGTTTTGCTTTTAAAACTTTCTGCCGATTCATGTATTATTCCGCTTTCATATATAGATAAATATAATATCGACCCGAGTGAGCAAATTAGAAGTGGTAATTTTCAATTGTTTGGTGTGTCGTTAGGATATTCATATACTTTGGTAATGCTTAAGAAATTTTATATTAATGCCTCATTTTTACCGGGATGTTTTCTTCAAAAATACAAATATGAAAACAATGCGGGAAGTGAGAAACGAGAAAAATTAACATTATTATGGCTTGGAAGGCTTGCTTTTGGATATAATTCGGATAAGTTTTACGCCGGACTTGGAGGAGTGTTTGGTTTCAACAGCACTCCGATTCCAATTCTTCAAACTAATTTTCATTACAATATGAATCAAATAAGGCTGTGGATTGGTACACGTTTCGATGTGTTTAAGAAGAAAAATAAATAATCATTCACAATTTAAGGCGGGCTTAAAATATCTGTAATGATTTAAAATAATTCTCTGTGTCTCTTTTTTGACTTTTTGTGAAATATCTATTAAACAGAGTTTCACAAAGAAAAACTCAAAGTTACACCAAATAATTTCGCAACTGATAATTTTAATACAGTTGGCTCATGTATAAAAAAAACACAAGAATTTTTGAAAATCCTCGAAATTTTTATTTACCTTTATAAAATTCCGGCAAAACAATTAATAGCTGGCATAGTTTTTAACTTAAATTAAATAGTAATGAATATTAAATATTTATGTCCTCATTGCAGAAGCGAAATAAATCCCTATCAAAACATTATCTTATCAGCAAAAACAAAAAATAATCATGTTGGCCTGGTATTATTACACGAGGAAATGGGAAACTATTCTGTTATCGTAAGTCCTTCGTTTGAAGTTGAAGTTGGTGAAATTGTTGATTTTTTCTGCCCGGTTTGCCACGAGAGTATAAATACTGAGAAAGGAGGGCACTTCGCAACTTATGTCAGAATAGATGAACAGAATATTGAGTCAAACCTGATTATCTCAAGAAAGTATGGCGAAAAATGCACTTATAAAGTTGATGAAACTAAAAAGGTGGAATCTTATGGCGAGTCTGCTAAAAAATATCTAAATCCGGAGTGGTTTTTATTTAAGGATTAGGAAAGCATTGCTCAGTAATAAATGCGAATCATGGGTAGAAAATTGCCAGAGCATGGCTTAAAGCCAAGTCTTGAATATTTTACTTAAGCCTTGATTTGAAATCGTTGGTATAGTGAACAAAAAGTAGAGTGTTTTTTTCAACAAAGATTATCACGGAATTTTTCACACAAAGTTTAATAATAAAGGCAAAGTAATTAATTCATATTCAGCCTTAGTTCTTTAAATTCGTAAAGCCAATCTAAAGCACCCTCAGTTTTTTTCCATATTGACCACGTTTCATAAACATAAGAAATTGCCTCATTTTCGTCACCTCGTCCAATATATTGTGGTAGTTCATTAGGCAATTTTTTATTCCCTAACATATAATCAATTACAAATTCATTGCTATTGTATGCTTTTAGCAATTTCTTTTCACTTGCTGCTGTTTTCCCTAATTTCATAAAATTATACAATGCATTATTGTAATTCCAAACAGCACAATCTTCATCTTCATTTTTTTCTATAAACAATTCAAATTTGGTCAAATCATCTTTATCTAACAATAAAGTTGATAATAAGTATCTAATTCCTTGATTATCGCCAGAATTTAGTTCTAACATTTCTTCATAGATTTCAATTGCTCTATCAACTTCTTTTTTAGCACACCAACAGTCTGCAAGTCCAGCTTTTGCACGCATATAAGGCCGTGTTTCCAAGATTCCCCAGAAATGCCCTTTTTCTTCTTTGAAAAACTTCTTCCCAAGTGACTTTTCGCCGGCATTAATTGCTCTCTCATACATCTTAATTGCTTTCTCAAGGTCCTTTTCTATGCTTGCTAAATAATTGTATGCATCTGCATTATCGGGGTCTAATTCAAGAGCTTGTTTTACTAATTTTTTCCCTTTTGAGATAGGTTGTTCATAGGCATCAATGACTAAATCCTGAGAACGTCCTTTTTTATCTGTCCTTTCAGGTAAATCGTCAAGACTTTGTCCCATCATATTGCTTAGAAAATTATTAATTTCATCTGTATTTTGAAAATCTTGCTTTTTAATTTCTTCCATTATTTTTGCAAGATCTTTTTCTGTGCTCATTCTATTAGTATTTTTCTTTTTGCTCATTTTTTTTTATTTTGATCAAGGTTTAGCAAATATAGCCATTATCTGTTATTTGGGGTTATGTTTGTTGTTGGCATTTCGTGCTTTATTAATCTCCTTTCAATCTTTTAATTTCTTTATCAAAGTCTGATTGAAAATTTTGGTCTTGAATTGTTCTATAATTTTCATATTCTTTCTCTGCTTTCAGTTTTGCTTCTAATGAAGAAATTTTCCCTTTGTCTTTAAGAATCGGAAAACTTGATAATTTCAAGAACTGATTTAGAAAATTAATCCATTCTTCCATTGTTGTTGGAATCTGCCGTTCTGCTCTACTTTCAGCCAAGTCAAGATATGCAGAAACAATACGATTAAGTTCTTTTATATGCTGTTCGTTTAAATAATTCTTGGCAATCGAAACATCTGATTTTAATATTTTTCTATCTGGTGCATATTTCCAATTAGTCAAACCCATGTAAAGTTTGGTAGCATCAACTGAGGAATAAATAATCTCTGCTGCGGTTTTTCCTGTAATTGCCCAATGAAGTTTGTTTTGAACCATTGCAAAAAAGTCTTTTGTTAGTGAGTCTGAATTATCATAATCTATCGAAAGTGCATAAATGTCTGTAACCTTTTGATAAAATCTTCTTTCACTTGCACGAATTTCTCGAATCCGTTCAAGTAACTCATCAAAATAATCTTTTCCGAAATGCTTTCCTTGCTTTAATCTTTCGTCATCAAGCACGAAACCTTTGATTATGAACTCTTTTAATGTTTTGGTTGCCCAAATGCGAAACTTTGTTGCTTTGTTAGAATTTACACGATATCCAACTGCAATTATAGTATCAATATTGTAAAATGTTGTCTTATAGTTTTTCCCGTCTTCAGCAGTATGTTCCAAAATGGAACTAACTGAATCTTCCACTAATTCATCGCTGTCAAATATGTTTTTTAGATGTTTCGTAATTGCTGGTCTTTGAACTCCGAATAATTCACTTATTTTCTTTTGAGTCATCCAAAACGTCTCGTCATGATAGAAAACTTCAATTTTTACATTTCCATCATCTCCTTGGTAAAATATGATTTCAGATTCTTTTGCCATTTAAATTTTTCTTTCAAAAGTAGTCATTTTCACTTTATTTTCATTTATATACTGCACTTTCTCAGCAAGAATGTTAATGGTTTGGCTATGTGTAGTGCGGGTTTTCGAAGCACTTCACTTTCAAACTTGCAATGAGCCAATTCGTTTATTCATATTTTCTTTTTTTTCGCCAATCGTCAAAGACGAATTGGCGGTGTTGCAACAAAGAACTGCGGTTGAATTACCTTCTGAACCCCGCATTACATATGACACTTTATTAGGTGCTGATTTTTTTAATTTTCAGTTTCAAATTTGTCTTGTCAATGTCAACTTTATTGATAGCTACATCTTTTGGATAATCATTTCGCTTCAATGTTTTTAATAATTCTTTTTTTTGATGCTCAAGCACTTTGTATCCTAATACAATTTCCTTAATGTTGCTTTTATCAAATGTACAGTAATCATTATCATTTATGTTTACTGCTCTTATTTCCTTTTCATATTGCCACTCAGTCATTTTTGTTGTAAGCCAATAAAATAGAACCCTATTTGAATCCTTAGTAAATTTTACAACTTCTAATTCTTTTGGGTAATTGACAGGATATAAAACAAAGTCATTTTTATATTTAATTGGGAATTCAAATCCGACACATATTCCTTTGTGATAATCGCCGTAGTGTGCCCAAAGTAAATTATCCTTATTTGTTTCAGAAAAACAATAAATTCTTTTTTTTGCTTTCTGATAATGTAAAGAATCTATAAGATGTTTTTTATTGCATTTTTCTAAAATTAACCTCTTTTCTTTCCTGTTAAAAAGCAAAGTGTTCAAAAACTCTTTCATTTCCTGCTTAGAGATGTCAATATCAAATAGAATTGGATTACAGTCAAATGGGTCATTGAAATTATTTGGAGAACTGAATTTTAGACTATTGTTTTTAATCAAGTATTTCAATCCATTTTCAAATGAAATATATTTATAAATCCTCTTTACTGTCAATATTTTCAATAGACCATTAAACGTTAATACTTTTAATTCATCTTCAGTTACTATTTTCATATGCAGAGTTCTTCTTCAAAATTTGCACCTAACTTCTAAATAATTAATACATTATGCGCATTATTTCCCATTTGTCCATTGTAGTTATCTTTGTTAAATTACAGATTAGCAAGACATTCTTTATGTTGAAATGAATACTCATAGTTTTTATAATACAAATTTATATAAAATTATTAAATATTCAAGTTATCTAAAGGATTTTTTTATTTTTTCATCCTCTCATTTAGTCACTTAATCATTCAGCGAATAGTCTTAAATCAATTTATATAACCCGATTGGCTGAGCAAAGTCCAGCCATCTGCCCAATTATAATTTCCGAAAGCTCCTTTATAATTTACATTATCAAACCACGCAGAAGGGTAGGGGGCTAAGTTTGTGAAGACATCGCCAAACGGAATGATATTATAACTTCCGTCTTCATATTTAATTCCGGGATCGAAAATAATATTTTTTGCAGTCGAAAAATATTCTTGAAAGACAGCATTTTGCTCGCTAACATCAATTCCCGATTCAGCAACAACTTTAAAAATACCTTCAGGAGTATCGTTATTTATATTGAAGAAAACATTATTTTTTATTTTTAGATTTGCCTTTTCAAATTGAGTGAAGCTATTCATGCGGTTTGGAGTGTATTCAAGCTCAATTCCATTTCCTTGATTGATAAAGATAGAGTTAGCGAATTCTCCTCCGGCATTAAAATCAAAAGACATTAGGGAGTTATTAATTTCCTCACCTCTTCCAATAAATGTCGCGTTATATATTTCAGGAATTGAATAGGGTTCACCTTCAACAGGGTCTTCGCCACCACCTGCTTCAACTAAAAGATCGCCACTTGCAAGGTCTTGAATAGCAAGCCAGAATTGACCTTTTCCACTATATCCCAAATCATAATCAAAAGCATCGTCGCCACAAAAAGCAACCACAATATTTTTACAGTTCACACAACCGCCAAAAAATTCAATTCCGTCATCGGCATTTGAAATTATTTCAACATGTTCAATGATTGTTCCATTACCGACACCTCCAAGAGTTAAGCCGTT
>Ga0208648_1001696_pt1 | contig 16883 bp, 16 predicted proteins | sample AntAceMetag02UKL_FD_184772 | JGI IMG/M metagenome (GOLD analysis project Ga0208648, IMG submission 184772) | Saline lake microbial communities from Ace Lake, Antarctica - Antarctic Ace Lake Metagenome 02UKL (SPAdes) (version 2) | ecosystem: Environmental > Aquatic > Non-marine Saline and...
CTTTCTGGGCCATCTCGAAAAACCTGGCGTCTTTTGGATTAGAACCAGGCCATCCCCCCTCAACATAGGGGATGCCGAAAGCAGCGAGTTTTTTCGCTATCCGCAACTTATCTTCGGCAGAGAGGTTGACCTGCTCCCCTTGAGTACCGTCCCGTAGGGTTGTGTCGTAGAGAGTAATCTGTTTATGCATCATTTTTCTCTCCCCATCATTTTTGACAAAAAAAATCCGTTACCAGGCGGGCCTGATAACGGATTTTGAAGAATTTTGCTTAGATCATGTCATTATCAGGCCAGGACATTTTGGTCTAACGACCAAAAGGAGGAGCAACAAAGGCAGAACTACCCCTGTTGCGCTGATAATGACGATAATGTTTTGCGAAAAATCTATCATAATTATTGAACCAGATTTACAAGAGAATGAGTACGAGATAAATCGTATAATCCACTCAGATCTATTTGTCAAGCTTTTTTTTGACATATGCCTTCAAAGGCCCTGGTTCACCATTTAGTTCTTTATGAGTAATCATTTCTACTTTTTCACTCTACCCGGGGATTGAGAAATTGCACGTGCATCATGTGCCGATCGTCCATCAAGAGAGCGACCACAGGTGTTGTGGCATCAGTGTCAACAAAATCTTGTGATACGCCTTACATATCCACGAATGTGGTTACATCTGTGACGAGTGGCAAAAGCGCAAAGGGATAAAACGTATCATTCTGCCCACAATGGCTATATGACAAATCTTTCGCAAACATGATTTGATTTTAATAAATAGGCACTAACTACCAGGATGTAAGATACCTTGCCGCATACTGTTCCATAACGCCCAGAACGCGGGAAAGGATTTATTGACGCAATGCTTATCCCTGACTTCAAGGTCCGGGACCCTTAACCCCACTACGGCAAAGCTCATGGCCAGGCGATGATCGTCATGGGCATATACGCCTGTTCCTGAAAGAGGGGCGCCTCCATGGATGACGAGACCATCAGGAAGCTCTTCTATCCGTCCCCCGATCCGGCTCCATTCAGTGGCCAGGGCCCGCAGCCGATCACTCTCCTTGTGCCTCAGCTGTGGCACGTTTCGAATTATGGTCTTTCCTCTGGCAAAGAGCGCTACTGCCGCCAATGTGGGCACCATATCAGGCAAGTCACCCATATCCACCGCAATCCCTGAAAGGTTTCCGCCATGAACGGCAACCCGGTCCGATCCTTTTTCAATGGAACACCCCATCTCCCCCAAGACTTCGAGGAACCTGATATCGCCTTGCCTGGTAGCGTGAGGATAGATATTCTCAGTGGTAATCTTCCCCCCGGTGACCGCGGCCGCAGCCCAGAAATAGGATGCTGAAGAGGCATCTCCTTGAATGGTGAATTCCCCGGCCATGTACTTCTGACCGGAAGAGATCTTGAAACTGTCATAATTATCACGTTCAACCCGGATCCCAAACTGTTTCATCACATTGACTGTAATATCAACGTACGGTCTTGAAACCAGTTTTCCTTTGACCTCGATTTCCATATCCGTTTCAGCATAGGGACCGGAAAGGAGGAGAGATGAAAGATACTGGCTGCTCTGATCACCTTCCATCACGACCCTGCCGCCGCGTATGCCGTTTGCTCTGATATGCACCGGAGGGCAACCATCCTGCTCAACGCATGAAGCATCCACGCCCAATCGGTTGAGGGCTACAACCAAAGGACCGACTGGCCTTATCTGCATTCTCTTTGTACCGGTAATGAGGAACTCTCCCCTCCCCAGGGCAGCCACCGATAGGAATAGACGCAAAGACGTCCCGGAGTTGCCCAAATAAATTTCTTTTCTAATCGAACCCGGGCAGGACTTCCCGCCTCTCCCTTCGACCTTCAAATTGCTCCCCTCGATGTCTATCTCCACTCCAATCTCTCGCAGGGCATTGATGGTGTAGAGCGTGTCTTCACATTCCAGAAAATCCCTGAGCATGCTCCTCCCATCTGCCAGACTTGCGGCGATGATCGCACGGTGGGTGATGCTCTTGGAACCCGGTATTCTCACTGTTGCACGCAGTTTGGATAGGCGACTAATTTCTTTCATCTTGTTTTAACAGGGCCTCCTTTAGCGCATGGCGCATTGAAGCAACCGATGGATCGAGGCCTGTCCACAACCTGAACTGTTCGGCGCCTTGATGAAGAAACATATCCACTCCGCTAATTGTGACACATCCCCTATTCCTGGCCAATTTCAAGAGCCGGGTCTCAGCGGGAACATAGACGATGTCCATCACTACCATCCCCTGCTCTAAGATATGTTCCGGAACCGGACATTGGTCTATGTGAGGATACATACCTACAGGTGTTGTCTGAACCAGAATGCCTCCCTTTGCACCCCTAATCTCAGCTAATGGCACAAACGGGCATCCGAGCGAACGGGCAAGCGCCTCTCCCCGTTTGCGCGAGCGGTTTACAATCGACACAGCCACATCCTGTTCTTTCAGCATAAATCCAATGGCTCTGGCTGCCCCGCCGGCACCAATGATGAGGCAGGTCATGCCTGGAAGTTCAGTTTTATTTTTCAGGGCTTTTAGCGCCCCGATGGCGTCAGTATTGTACCCTTTCAGCCGGCCTTTGTTATTTACGATGGTGTTTACCGCACCAATCCGCCTTGCAAGGGGATCTATTTTGTCAAGAAAGGGGATCACCGCGGTTTTGAAAGGAATGGTAACGCTTATCCCCTTTATGCCGAGTGCCCTTATCCCTTTTACGCATTCCTCAATATCTCCTGTTTCAAAGGCGAGATAGACAGCATTGAAGCCGGTTGCGGAAAACGCGGCATTGTGTAAGGCCGGGCTGAGAGAATGCCTCACCGGGTTGCCTATCACCCCGTAAAGTGCGGTATGCTGATCAATTTTCATGGTGAAAGTGTTTCCAGTATCTTCTTCATGTCCGGGGCAGGGATCTGTCCTGAGGCAGACTCCTGCCCTTTTTCAAGGGATGCAAAAGTCATGTACCCGCCCATGAGGGGGCAGGCGATGCGGCTGATCCGGCCCAAAGGCCCCATGCAAAACGCGATGATCCCAATCCCCATGGCCTGGGCCTTAGGAATGAGTTCAAGGACCCTGAAGTTGTCTTTCCATGCCCTTGCCCATGTCACAATCTTCACCACATCGGCGCCCGTGGCGACCATGTTCTTGAAGACACCCTCCAACTTCTCCCGGGAAGGTGTACCGTTTCGCACATGAAGAGATACAACGATTCCACATGAACCCCTCTTTTGAAAGATTTTCTGTCTATGTTCGAGGGGAATGCTAAATTCCACATCCACGTAATCCGCGCCCGCTTCCATGGCATCCGAGAGATAGCGCACCCTTGTTCCATAATCGGCAGATCCTCCCCCCCCTTCCTTTTTGGAGCGGTAGGTCACAAGGACTGGTTTTGTTGCTGATCTAATTATCTCTTTCAGATCAAAGTCCTCCATGACGTCCAGGCGTATCTCTATAATATCGGATAAGCTATTCGCTTTGGTAATCCTTTCAAGGGCGCCATCGGTGTTTTTTGCCATAATCGGAATGCAGATCATAATTTTACAGCCATTATTCTATATTATGCCGCAATTTATTGAGAAACTTCTGCATCTCTTCATAGTCCCTGCCTCTGATTATATGGGTCAGATAGGCCAGCCTGGAATTGATCTCCTCGATCTGTTTGACCGTATAGGGGTTGAACATGATCTCGGCCAGAAGATGATCGTCTTCAGAAAAGAGGCCCTTTGCAATATCAAGATGTTTTCTGAAGGTTGTTCCCGGCGCCTTTTGTTTTTTCATGCTTGCGGCGAACACCATTGATGAGGCAAAAGGGACTGAGAGGGAATAGGCGATGGTCTGGTCATGTTCTTCAAACGTATACTCGTAGACATTCAGTTTAATTCTCCTGTAGAAATCCCTGAAAAAACCCTTTCCTTCCTCCCCGGACTCTTTGATAATGATTGCATTCTCATTGCTGAGATCTCTGACATTGGCAAAAGTGGGGCCGAACATGGGATGGGTGGATACAAATCTCTTCCCAAGGGTTTTGTATAATTCCTTTATCCCAGTTTTTACTGAGGCAATGTCTGAAAGGATGCACGTTTCAGGGAGGTAGGGAAGAAAATCATCAAAGGCTTCATGGATATTGGCAATGCTTACCGCGTTAATTACAAGCTCAGGCGCAAATCCTTCCGCCTCAGAGGGTTCAAGGAATCTTGTGACATTAAAAAAGTATTTGAGCTTTCTTCTGTCTAAGTCGTAAACAGCCACTTCATGGTCAAGGCAGAGCTCTTCCACAAGCCACGCACCCATATGACCGGCACCAAGAACCAATATCTTCATTGGGCCCTCCTCTCTTTGTAGCAGCCCATCAACTTAAAGCCGGTGGTAATTTTCTTTACCTCTTTTAGGGCCTTTACTACCTTGTCATTTTTGTTTGATCCTTCGAAATCAAGGAAAAAGGCATAATTCCCCGGCTCATTCGGGATAGACTCTATCCTTGTTAGACTGATGTTTTTCCTCGCAAACGAATGGAGTACGCTGAAAAGGGTGCCTGCCTTATGTTCCGTGGCAAAAACAATGGAGCACTTGTCCCCCTCTTCTCTGTTCTCTTTGCTGGAAAGCACTAGAAATCGCGTCATGTTTCTGTCGAGATCCTCTACCTTCTCTTTTATTATCTCAAGGTTATAAAGTTTAGCAGAAAGCTTGCTGGCTATTGCTGCAGTCCGTTTCGGCCTCTTTTCCGCCAGCATTTTTGCCGCCCCAGCAGTATCGCTGTATTGAACAGGCTCAAGTTTATTCCTCGAAAGGAATTGACGGCATTGTGAAAGCGCCTGGGGATGTGAATATATGGTACGAATTTCTCTGTGGTCGGTTCCTGGCAGTGCAAGAAGACAATGGTGTACGAGAAGCTCTACGGCCCCGACCACATGGAGATCTGTATCTATAAGGAGATGGTTTACCTGTCCCACAGCACCGCCCAATGTATTTTCTACGGGAACAATCCCATATTCATAGAGCCCTGATTGAACGCCATCGAATACCTCAGCAAATGTGTTGCATGGGAAAGGAATCAGATCCCTGTTCCATTCCCTTGATGCGACTTCACCATATGCACCGTGTTCTCCCTGAAACGCAATGAGTTGGAAATTGTTCTGCTGTAGTCTTTTGCTTTCCTTGATGATTTCTGTATAGATTTTTTCAAGAAATTCGGCATTAATCAGGCCGTTGGAGTTTCCCCTTATTTTTTCAAAGACCTCCTTCTCTCTTTTGTTGTCTTCGATTTCGGTTTTGAATTTTTTCGCTATCAGAACCTGTTCCATCCTGTTGTTTAAAAGCAGCAGGATTTGGGAATCAAGGCTGTCAATGTTTTTCCTGATTTCTTCAAGACTCATTTTTTACCTCGCTAATATCTGTTAATTCCGCACCCTAAACCCGTGAACAGTCAGCTAAAATCCCTTATCGCCTCCTCCAGGGCATTGATTGAAACCTCTTCCACAACCGCATGACCTATAGCCTTGAGCAATACAAAATTTATGGTGCTCCCGCTTCTTTTCTTGTCTTTCCTGAGGGCGTCTAACACACTTTCATGGTCAATTTGGAGCCGGACTGGAAGTTTCAGTTTTTTGAGTAGCGACTCGATCTTCCTGGCCTCTTTCGGTGCTAAATATCCCATCTTCTCGGAGAGTTCCGAAGCGATCACCATGCCTGCACTGACCCCCTCACCATGGGAGGCACCTGTGGTCTTTTCAATGGCATGACCGAATGTATGCCCGAAATTCAGTTTCCTTCTCTCCCCCTTTTCCTTTTCATCCCTGTTTACAATTGATGACTTTATATTTAGGGAATCACTTATAAGTTTTTCAATCACCTGGGGATCCAGCTTTAGTGCTTTTTCACAGTTCTCTTCAAAGTATGAAAACAACTTGGGGTCTCCTATGGCGGCATGTTTTACAATCTCGGCGAAACCGGATAGGAGTTCCTTTTCCGGCAGGGTCTTCAGGAGGTTTATGTCGCAGATAACGAATTCGGGTTGATTGAAAACTCCCACCATATTTTTGTAGCCGCCCAGATTAACACCATTCTTTCCTCCCACGCTGGCGTCTACCTGAGACAGTAATGTCGTGGAAACAAATCCGAATCTTACCCCGCGCATATATGTAGATGCCACAAAACCGGCAATATCAGAGACAACTCCCCCGCCAATCCCCACAATGAAGGATGAACGATCAGTCTCCATGTCCATGAGCCTCTGGCATATTTTCCTGACAGTATCCAGATTCTTTATTTTTTCGCCATTCCCGATCTCTATCACTTCACAGGAAGGGAAATCCTTTTGATAGTGATGTCTGACATTGGTATCAGTGATAATCACCACTTTTTCCGAAGGTATATATTTCCCTAAAGACCGAAGGCTCTCACCCATCAGTACGGTTGAAACCCCTGTACTGCCATGAATCTCAAGCACTTTCACTTTGTCTATTCCGATACCCATAGATTTTATGATAATTTGTTTAGGGTTTATGATCACTCAATCCATTTCATTCATACAGGACCCTAATACTTGCAGCTTTTTCATCAGGCCTGCAAACATAACCGGTGGCATGGCTTGATCCTTATCGCATATTGCCTTCTGGGGATCGTAGTGTACCTCAACCATAATGCCGTCTGCTCCGGCCGCCATGGCTGCAAGACTCATGGGCTCAATGATGCTCAACCTTCCGGTTCCATGAGAGGGGTCAACAATGATGGGGAGGTGGGTGAGCTCTTTGGCAGAGGGCACTATACTCAGATCCAATGTGTTTCGGGTATAAGTTTCAAATGTCCTTATTCCCCTTTCACAGAGGATAACATTGGGGTTTCCACCAGCCAGTATATATTCCGCACAATTGAGCCATTCTTTAAGGGTTGAATACATCCCTCTTTTCAGAAGTACGGGCTTGTCAGTCTTTCCTACTTCCTTGAGGAGCGAAAAGTTCTGCATGTTTCTTGTCCCGATCTGCAGTACATCCGCATATTCAGATACCCATGACACATCACGGGGATCCGTAACCTCAGTAACAACCGGAAGTCCGGTCTCTTGTTTGGCCTTTTCAAGGATTTTCAAGCCCTGAAGGCCAAGCCCCTGAAAGTCGTATGGTGAAGTCCTCGGCTTAAATGCACCGCCCCTGAGCATATTGGCGCCTGCTTCCTTTACCCTGTGCGCCGTCTGTATGGTTTGCTCCTCGCTCTCCACACTACAGGGCCCGGCAATCACCACAAAATCCTCACCGACCTTCACATTTCCCACCTTGATGACGGTCCGCGCGGGGCTGTCACCATTTAACGATGTAAGTCTAAGTGCGTTCATTGTAGAAGAATCTCCTTCAATTAGGATTTGGTTTGAACACGATGCAACAAAAAAGCCGTGGTCGGTCTGTACGCCCACGGCCTTTAATTCCTCAACTTCGTTTAGACCATGGGCGGACCTGTCCACCAGAAAAAATAGTAATAAAGATTACGCCAGATCTTCGCCTCCAACATTCTCTCTCCTGCTTGTTGTATATCTTAGGCGTTCACGGGTTCCCCCGCACTATGTGCGGGGATCCTCGAACGGTTACCGCATATCTTACGATATGGTCTTTGATCGCAGATAGTGATCTGCTAACACCATTGCAACCATGGCCTCTAAGACCGGTACAATGCGCGGAACTGCCGAGACATCGAACCTCCCAGTTAGTTTGAGTTTGGCAGGTTTTCCTTCTCGATCAACGGTATCCTGCTGCTTTCCGATAGAGGGGATTGGTTTGACAGCAGCGCGCAGCAAAATGTCTTCACCGTTGGAAATACCGCCTAAGATGCCCCCGGCGCGGTTGGTCTTGAAACCCGCTGGAGTAATCGGGTCATTGTTTTGGGACCCCTTCAGCCTCGCTGCTTCAAAACCGGCCCCGATTTCAACCCCCTTCACCGCGCCCACCGACATCACCCCCTTGGCCAGATCGGCACTCAACTTGTCAAAAACAGGTTCTCCTAACCCCGCCGGACACCCGGAAACCCGGATTTCAACGATTCCCCCAATGGAATCTCCCTCTTCCCTCATCTTGGAAATCCTATCTCTCATTTGGTTTACGACATCTGCGTCAGGGCAATAAAAGGGATTTGTATCGATCACCTCAGGGGCAATGCTTGTCGCCCGGATGCCGCCCAGTTCAAGGGTATAGGCAATGACCTTCATTCCCAAAGGCTCTAATACCTTTCGGGCTACCACGCCGGCAGCGACCCTTGCAGCTGTTTCCCGCGCGGAGGCCCTCCCCCCGCCCCTGAAATCGAAGTGACCATATTTCTTGAAATAGGTGTAGTCCGCATGCCCGGGTCTGAAAAGCTCACGCAGGATTTCATAAGGCTCACTCTTGACATCTCGGTTACGGATAAGGAGGGCAATAGGTGTGCCTGTAGTAAGCCCTTCGAAAACACCCGAAAATATTTCTACCTGGTCCGACTCCACCCTCGGGGTATCAAAGGGCGTCCGGCCTGGTCGTCTCCTTGCCATCTCCTCTATAAAGTCCCTCTCAAGCAGAGGAATCCTGGAAGGGCATCCGTCTATAACCGCTCCGATCCCCTTACCGTGCGATTCACCGAAAGTGGTGATCCTAAACGCCTGCCCGAACGAATTCCCTGCCATACTAAAGGCCCCCCGTATCACTGCTTTTATACCTTTGTGACAAGGCCCTCATAATCGCTTGCCCAACTTCTTCAGGATTTTGTCTGTCTGTGTCCACCTTGTAATCACTTGCTAACTCGTAAACCGGCATCCTCTCATGGAGAATCTTCTCGATCTCCTTAAGGGGATCGGCCCCGGAAAGCGTTGGGCGGAATTCATCCGAATTCTGTGCTTTTTCCATCCTCTCTCTGATAACCGGTACTCCTGTGTCGAGCCAGACCACCCATCCGTTCCTCTTTAGATTCCTCACGTTCTCCCGATCAATGACCACCCCTCCCCCTGTGGCGATGACCAGGTCGTCCCTTGATGCCATATCTGAAACGACCTCCTTTTCCACCGCCCTGAAATCGGGCCATCCCTTTTGGGATACATATGAATGTATGGGAAGGCCTGTCTTTCTCTCGATAAGCCGGTCTGTGTCCAAAAACTCCCTCTTTAAATCCCGGGCCAACAGCTTGCCCACAGTTGTCTTACCGCTGCACCGGTATCCGACCAAAACGATATTCATAACACCTGTCTTCATCCCACCAAAAAAAAGCCGCGGGCAATTTTTTTGCCCGCGGCTTTAAAACTTCCAGAAATCAGCTTATCAGCACATGGGCATACCTCTCCCGTAAAAATAAAAATAGAGACTCTGCCATGGTTGATAACTGAAAATCATATCTATCACTGACCCTTTCAATTTAAGAAGTGGAAAACAAGTAACTCATTGAAATGCTTTTGTCAAGGATTTTTTTTCATTTTTTTCTTGACATTGTTGTGCGTAGGTCTATAATTGTTAGCCATGGAGTCAGAGAGAAAACAAATTTTAGCAACTGATCTTAGAAATTGGTGGTGGCGCAGCTCTAACAGGGAGGTGTGCCCATCAACGTGAATTTAAAATAAATATTATAAAATTTTAAACCGTGGGCCCCTTCCAAGGGTCCCGCGGTTTTTTTATTTGGTGTATTGAGAAAAGAGGCCGTGGGGCAATAATTCCCACGGCCTTTTTATTTGGAGACGCAAGTTGGAAACAAAACCTTCATTTTCTGAATTCAGGCTAATGGCCAGGCAGGGGAACCTGATTCCGGTCTATCAGGAATTCTTAGCTGATACGGAAACACCGGTTTCGGCGTATTTAAAGATTAGAGACAAATCCTTTTCCTACCTCCTTGAAAGCGCTGATGGCGGCAAGAAATGGGGACGATACAGCTTTATTGGCTACAAGCCCTATCTGACAGCCCTGTCACGTCATCGGGAAATGGAAATATCAATAGGAAAGGAAAAAAGGACATTAAAGGATGTGGAAGATCCTTTGCAGGTTCTGAGGGACATAATCAAGGATATAAAACCTGTGACAATCAAAGAGCTCGCAACGTTTGAGGGAGGACTTGTGGGTTATGTCAATTATGACCTGATCAGGAAATGGGAATATCTCCCCGGGATTTCTCCTGAAGATACGGTGATGCCCGAAATTCTCTTTACAGCCTCAAAACGCCTGATCGTTTTTGACCATCTAACACACCAGATCAAAGTGATTGCCTTTGCCTATTTAAGGGAAAATGACGATTTGAAAGCACTCTATAACCTGGCCTGTGAAGAGGTTAATGAGACCATTGCCGAACTACAACGTCCTATGTCTTCCATATCAGAGGAGGCCCCTTTTTCCCTGACTGATCTTGAGTCCAATTTCAAAGAATATGATTTTAATGAGTCTGTCCGAAAGGCGAAAGAGCATATCGTTGCCGGTGATGTAATTCAAGTGGTCCTCTCTCAGAGATTTTCAGGTGATGTGGCTGGTGATGATTTCACCCTCTACCGGAATCTGAGGAGCATCAATCCATCGCCTTATATGTTTTATCTCAACTTTGGGGAGATAAGGTTAATAGGGTCTTCTCCTGAAATTCTTGTCCGTCTAACGGATGGAAAGATAGAGCTTAGACCCATTGCAGGCACCCGGCCAAGGTGTAAAAGCCTTGAAGAGGATCAGGCCATGGAAAAGGAGCTCCTGGCAGATCCCAAGGAGCGGGCCGAGCATATTATGCTGGTCGATCTGGGCAGAAACGATGTGGGGAAAGTGGCCATGCCCGGCTCTGTCACTGTGCCCCGACTTATGGAGGTGGAGCATTACTCCCATGTGATGCATATTGTCTCCAGGTTGGAAGGATTATTGAAACCCCAGGTGGACGGATTTGACCTGTTTAAGGCAACCTTTCCTGCCGGCACCGTTACAGGGGCGCCCAAGATCAGAGCCATGGAGATCATAAGCGAGTTGGAACCATCGCCAAGGGGACCTTATGCCGGAGCTGTAGGCTATTTCGGTTTCAACGGCAACATAGACTTCTGTATCACCATTCGCACTATTTCAATTGTTGAAAATAGACTCTCTATTCAAGTGGGTGCGGGTATTGTGTATGACTCGTCTCCAGAGAAAGAATATCAAGAAACATTAAAAAAGGCCGCCGCCATGTTTAAGGCCATTGAGAGGTCAAAAAATGATTCTGATGATAGATAACTATGACTCTTTCACCTACAATCTGGTCCAAATGTTTCAAGTTATTGGAGAAAATGTTCATGTTTTGCGCAATGATCAGGCAGATCTCATTGAGATAGCGCGGCTGGGGCCCTCTGCACTTGTCATTTCACCCGGACCCGGCGCTCCTGACCAGGCCGGTATTTCTGTGGAGGCCATTAGTTGTTTTGGCCCTAAACGCCCTGTGCTGGGTGTCTGCCTGGGGCATCAATCTATAACCGCAGCATTTGGCGGTAAGGTGATTCGGGCTAACAGGATCATGCACGGAAAAATTTCTTCGATCTTTCACGACGGCCAAACCATTTATGACGGTATCCCAAACCCGTTTGAAGCCATCCGTTATCATTCGCTGATCGTGGACAGGGACTCTTTTCCGGACTGCCTGGAAATAAGCGCATGGACAGAGGATGGGGAGATTATGGGTCTAAGACACCGTAAATATAAAATAGAAGGGGTCCAATTTCATCCGGAATCGATTTTAACGAATGTCGGGGGCCATATTATTAGAAATTTCATCCATAATAACAAAGGGAGGAACTGAATCATGATCAAAGAGGCAATTGGAAAGGCGGTCAGCGGAACTAATCTGACGGAGACTGAGATGGAAAAGACCATGGGTGAGATAATGTCCGGAACGGCAACATCTGCTCAGATTGCAGGGTTCATCACTGCCCTGAGATTGAAGGGAGAGACTGTGGACGAGATCACCGGGGCGGCTAAGGCGATGAGGGACAAGGCAACGAGGATCAACCTTAACAATCATCTCATCAGCATTGACCGCGATGAGATCAATATTGAAGATGAGACCATTTTGGATACGTGCGGTACCGGAGGAGATGGTACCAACACGTTCAATGTCTCCACCGCAACCGCATTTGTCGCTGCCGGGGGAGGTGTAAGGGTCGCAAAACATGGCAATCGGGCTGTATCCAGCCTGTGCGGAAGTTCTGATGTCCTGGAAAACCTGGGAGTTAATCTGGATATAACCACCACGGATGTAGAGAAATGTATCATGGAGGTGGGGATAGGTTTTCTCTATGCGCCCCTCTTTCACGGGGCCATGAAACACGCAATCGGGCCAAGGCAGGAGATAGGAATCCGCACTATTTTCAATATATTGGGCCCCTTGACAAACCCGGCAAGGGCCTCTGTCCAGGTCCTGGGCGTGTATGAGCCACAACTCACGGAAAAAATGGCCGAAGTCCTAAAGAGACTCGGAACCAGGGAGGCCTTTGTGGTGTGTGGCGAGGGGACATTTGACGAGATAAGCATCTGCGGCCCCACAAAGGTTTCTCACCTTAAAGACGGTGAGGTAAAAACCTTTGAAATGACACCAGAGGAGTATGGGTTCAAAAGGGCCGCTCCTGTGGCAATAAGGGGGGGGAATGTAAGGGAAAACGCGCAGATTATTAGGGATATTCTCAATGGAGAGAAGGGGCCTAAGCGGGATATGGTTGTCTTGAACGCGTCTGCTGCTTTTGTGTCAGCCGGGGTTGCGGACAATTTCAGCGAAGGGGTTGAGCGGGCAGTGGATTCCATTGATTCAGGCCGAGCCATGGAAAAGCTTGACAGGCTCATCGATTTTACCCGGCAATGCAGACCATTCCTTCGGGACACACTCTAAGGAGACTTCCTTGCATTCTCGATTAGTGGAGATACTGGCTGAGAAACAAATAGAGGTGGCCAAGCTCAAGAAAAGCGGTATACGGGTCAATGGGGATAATGGCCTATCCCGCAGCAAAAATTTTCGGGGAGCTATCTCCGTGCCCAACAGGATCGGCCTTATCGCAGAGATAAAGTTTGCCTCTCCCTCTGCCGGCACTATCCGTAAGAAAGCGGATCCCATTTCAATCGGACGAGTGTACGAAGGGGCCGGGGCGGCTGCGGTTTCCCTGCTTAGTGATAAGCGTTTTTTTGGTGGAGAGTTAGACCAGCTACCACGTCTGAAAAGGGCCATCTCTTTGCCCATATTAAGAAAAGATTTTATTATTGATGCGATCCAGGTGAGGGAATCGTTTCTCTTTGGCGCTGACGCGATCCTCCTGATCGCCAAGATCCTGTCGCATGGGCAACTGAAGGATTTACTTGCGGCAGCCCTGGAGTTCGGCCTTGATTCATTGACCGAGATCCATGACAGGAATGATCTGAAAAAGGCGGTTGAGTGTGGAGCCCAAGTCATAGGAATCAACAACCGTGATTTAGATACATTCAAGGTTGACATCAAGACCACCCTTGATTTGGCTCCCCTGGTACCAAAATCGTGCGTGCTCATTAGTGAAAGTGGTATTGCCTCAAAGGGTGATATCCAGCGTCTGAATGGCACGGGCGTTAATTCCGTTCTGGTGGGGACTTCACTTATGAAGAGCAATAATCTGCGGGCAAAAACCAGGGAACTGGCTGAGGGGGGGAGGGAGGATGGTAAAGGTTAAGATCTGCGGCATCACAAACCATGCGGATGCGGCCATGGCCGTCCACCTGGGAGTCGATGCCATCGGATTCATCTTCGCCCCGAGCCCGAGACGGATTACGCCTGAAACCGCACGGGAGATCATATGTGGCATTTCTCCTTTTGTACAGACGGTAGGGGTTTTTGTCAACGAAAAGCCGGACACCGTGAGACGGATCATGGGGTTTTGCGGTCTTGACCTGATTCAATTCCACGGAGATGAATCCCCAGGGGTGTGCGGAGATTTTATGCCGTACACAATCAAGGCCTTCCGGATCAGGGACAGATCGGTGCTTCAAACCATCAAACCTTATTGCGGAAAAATCAGGGCCATACTTTTTGACACCTATGTAAGAAAAACCATGGGCGGCACAGGTAAGACCTTCGACTGGAGTACTGCTGTCACGGGGAAGGTCATTGGTGTTCCCATTATTCTGTCAGGCGGGCTCAGACCCTCAAATATTGCGAGCGCCATTTCCAAAGTAAACCCCTTTGCGGTTGATGTAAACAGCGGCATAGAAGAGCGGCCCGGGAAAAAGGACCCTTCTCTGATGGATGAGCTAATGGAGAATATTAGAAATGCAGAGAACGGAAAGAAATCTGAATGAATATGGCGCTTGAGATGTATCTCAGGAACAAACTGAAGAAAAAGGATATCCTCCTGATGACCCATATCGTGCTTGGATATCCTACTTTAGATGATTCCTTCAGGATCGTCGAGACCATGGTAGATTCGGGCGTTGATCTAATGGAGTTACAGATTCCCTTCTCCGAACCGATTGCTGATGGTCCTGTGATTGCCCGGGCCAACCAGAGAGCCCTTGAAAGAGGAGCCACGGTGGAAGCAGGCCTTAATCTTGCTGAACGGGTCGTTCGGAAGTTTGATATCCCTTTCCTAATCATGACTTATTACAACATCCTCTTCCGTTACGGGGTGCATGATTTCATCTCTGCTATGGCAAAAAGAGGGTTGCAGGGAGCCATTGTCCCCGACCTGCCGCCCGAAGAGGGCCGTGAGTATTTAGAGGCAATGCAGATACACGATCTCGCCCCGATCCTTATCTTTTCACCCGCCACATCGGATAAGAGGATGAAATACCTTGACTCCATTGGCAGGGGATTTATCTACTGCGTGGCCCGAAAGGGGGTGACCGGAGCTCACACCAGCTTCTCCACCGGGCTGAGCTCCTATCTCGTCAGATGCCGCAAGGCCTCTCGCCTACCCTTAGCGCTCGGATTCGGCGTCAAAGGACGGGCGGATGTTAGCTTTCTGAGGGGAAAGGCGGATATCGCAGTCATCGGAACCGAGACGATCCGCATGATCGAAGAACACGGAGTCGCCTCAGTGAGAGGTTTTATCCGGGGTTTGCGCTGATCACCCTGACTCAATTGTACCCGGATACAAAGTCGATGATTTTTCTTAGGGACGTCCCTGGTCCAAAGACCTCGGCTATCCCTTTCTCTTTAAGCCTGGGAACATCGTCAGGCGGTATGGCGCCGCCAAGGATCACGTTCACCTCATCCATTCCCTTTTCTCTGAGAATTCGAACCACCTCTGGCGCCAATACCATATGATTTCCGGAGAGGGTGCTTAAACCAACGATATCTGCATCCTCCTGTATTGCTGTTTCAACAATGGTTTCCGGCATTTGATTGCCCAAATAAATGACTTCCATTCCCGCATCACGGAGGGCACGTGCCACAACAATACTCCCTCGCCAGTGTGCATCCATACCGAGACGTGCCACCACTACCCTGATTTTCTTTTTCATAAGGATCTTCTCTCTTCGATCGTCAATAGACCTAAAAAAGCGGGGGATCCCACGTGCCGTAAGAACCCTTGAGAGCATGTGAGATCTCCCCCTGCGTAACCCGAGTCTTAACAGCTTCTACAATGATCTCCATTAGATTTCCGTCTTTCTCACAGCAACGGGCAACGGCATCCAATGCATCCTGCACTTGGGCCTCATCACGTTCATTCTTGATTTTTTTGAGCTTCTGTTCCTGGATCTGAAGGGTTTCCGGTACTTCAAAAAGCTCCACAGGAAGCTCTTCATCCTCCATCTGGTAACAATTCACCCCCACAATCGGCATCTTGCCCGACTCAATTGCCTGTTGGTATTCATAGGCGGAATTGGAGATCTCGTTATGTATCCATCCGGTTTCCACTGCCTTGACAATTCCTCCCATTCCATCTATTTCGTCCAAAAGCCTGAGGGTCTCTTCCTCCATCTTGTTGGTCAAGGTCTCTACAAAATAAGAGCCCCCTAATGGGTCAATGGTGTGAGTCACCCTTGTTTCCAATTGCAGGATTTGATTGGTTCTGAGGGCAGTGAGGGAGGAAAGCTCGGTGGGTGTGCACAGGGCTTCATCATATCCATCAATATGAACCGACTGGGCCCCGCCAAGCACTGCCGACAGGGCATGGTAGGCGGCCCTTGATATGTTATTTAGAGGTTGTTGAGCAGTCAGGGCGACCCCTGCGGTTTGAACATGAAACCTCAACGTCAGGGAACGCGGGTTTTTTGCCCCAAAGCGCTCCTTCATTATCCGAACCCAGATCCTTCTCGCAGCGCGATACTTGGCAATTTCCTCAAAGAAGTCACTGTGAGCAGAGAGGAAAAAGCTGAGACGGGGGGCAAAGCTGTCTACTTCAAGCCCCCTTCGGATCAACTCCTCGGAGCAGGCCGTCGCATTGGCAATAACAAAAGCCACCTCCTGAGCAGCTGAACATCCGGATTCGCGATAATTATACCCGGCAAAGCTTATGGGGTTCCAGCGCGGAACATGCTTGGTGCAGTACTCAATGGCATCGCAGCTCAATTTAAAAGAAAACTTAGGAGGCAAAAGCTCCGGTGCAACCGTAATGACCGTCTCCATTAAAAAATCATTTTGGCTTGTCCCGGTCAGTTTATCGAGCGGGACATTCCGCATCTGGGCATTGGCGAAATACATGGATTGAACGGATATATTGCAGATGGGCTGGCACGTGACCAGGGAAGTGCTAATCTTATCTATAGGTATCCCGTCAAAAAGAATATGCATATCCTCTATTGTGTCAATGGCTACCCCGCCTCGTCCTGCGTCGGCCCGAGCGAAAGGGTCCGTAGAATCAAATCCCCGGAGGGTGGGATAATCAAAAACTCCGTTTATACCCGTAGCCCCTTCCTTGAGAAGAAATTTATACCTCTTGTTCGTTTCCTCAGGGGGACCAAAGCCTGCCAACA
>Ga0208648_1001698_pt1 | contig 16875 bp, 15 predicted proteins | sample AntAceMetag02UKL_FD_184772 | JGI IMG/M metagenome (GOLD analysis project Ga0208648, IMG submission 184772) | Saline lake microbial communities from Ace Lake, Antarctica - Antarctic Ace Lake Metagenome 02UKL (SPAdes) (version 2) | ecosystem: Environmental > Aquatic > Non-marine Saline and...
TATGAAGAAAAAAGAGGAAGAGGAAAAAAAAGAAAAAGAAATTAGAAAAAGAGAAAAAGAAATAGAGGAAGAAAAAGAGAAATTAAACGAGAAAGAAAAAAACACCGAGAGCGGGGAAGAGAAAGCAGAAATTAAAAAAAGAAAAGAGGAAATGGAAAGAGAGCTAAGAAGGCTTATTACAGAAGAAACCACAGAAAAATGGGAAAAAAGAATTCGTAAGGTAGAGAATGAGGTGATGAGAGTAAACATGAAATATGAAGATTTGACTAAAAAAGAAGAAGTTTTAAGAGGCAAAATCCAAGAGATTGGTACATGGGGGCCAGAAAGTAGAAAAAAAGAAAAAGATATTGACACATACAGATCTCTTTATGGGAAAACAACCGTGAATACGAAACAAGAAGAGTTAAAGAAAAGCGATTTTTCAGACCAGAAAAAGAGCAAGAGGTCTACTGGAAAATCTTCCGATGGATTGAATTTGAAATCATTAAAACCAAGTAAGGATTTCTTCTTGAAAACGCCGATTTTGATTTCTTTAGATATCAGTGATTATTCTTTAGAAGTTTTTGCTCTTAACGAACAAAAAGTTATAACTTCTTTTGGACGTACATTACTAGAAGAAGGAATAATCTATAATGGAGAAATAAGAGAAAAAGAAAAACTAAAAAAAGTGGTTATTGAAGTTTTGAAAAAAACAAAGCCTTACCCAATTATTAAAAAAACAGATCGAAGAATTAAGGGAGCAATCAATCTTCCTGAGTCAAAGATTTTTGTTCAGCAAGTTAAAATAAAAAAAGAAGAGAAGATTTTAGAAAAGATTAAAAGTGAGATTGAAAGAACAATCCCCGTTTCGATAGAAGAGCTGTATTTTCATTACCATGATATACCGATGTTCGAAGGAGACGAGAAGGTGGTTCTTTGTGTTGCGGTAGAACAAAGAATTGTTAAACAATATATTGAATTTTTACAATCCATTGACATCGATCCTATTATTTTTGATTTAGAGGCGGCGTCTTTAGGAAGATCTTTGCTTACTATCGAAAAGAACGAAAAGAACGAAAAGCAAAAGAAGGAAGATGAAATGATTATCGATATTGGCGCTCGATCGACAACGGTTAGCATATTCCGCAACAAAACACTTTCTTTCTCGGTGAGCATACCTTTTGGGGGAGCATATTTTACCGAAAAAATTGCGAAGAAACTTGACATTACTAACGAAGAAGCTGAGAACAGAAAGAAACGGATTGGTCTTAGGGGAGAACTAAAAAATATTTTAACAGATTCTCTAGAAAAGATATTAAAAGAAATAAGAGAAGCGGAAAGATATTATTCTCGAGAAATTGGTGGTGAAATCGAAAAGATAATTATTGTTGGTGGTTCTTCCTTAGTCCCAGGACTTTTAGAATATTTTAAAGAAGAACTTGGTGAAATAGTATCAATTGGGAGGCCACTTGAAAAAATAAAAGCGAACAAAGAAATAGATGAAAAAGAAAGTCTTGTTTATACAAGTGTGATTGGCCTTGCTCTTCGTACTACAGAGAAAGATCCAATTGAAACTGGCCTCAATATGTTGCCCGAGGAAATAAGAAAGATAGAGAAGAGACACCAACAAGAGAGAAGGAGAACTGTTTGGATTGGAGCAATAATTCTTGCCGCCTTGGGAATAATTGCTCTATTTTTCAGTCTTTATTATGCGTATGCTTATTATTCCGAGAAAGAGCTACTAGAAGACGGTGCGGTTAATATTTATCAAAGATAGCACTATAATTAGAATGTTAGCTATTTCTATTGACTATATTTAAAATATAAAATATAATCGTTTAATCATAAAAAGGTCGGAAAGATAAAAATAAATTATGATATGAATATTAAAAATAAAGAAAAGGGTTTCACATTAATTGAGCTTTTAATCGTAATTGGTATTATCGCCATTCTTGCTGCTGCAGTGATTATTACAATTACTCCAGGAGAAAGATTAAAAGAAGCAAGGAATGCGACAAGAGCTTCTCATATGTCAGCCATTGGAACTGCCCTTCACATGGGTGTAGTAGATGGCTTGATAACCAGTTTAACATCTACTTGTGTCGTTGCTACATACACAACATGGACCGACTTTAGTGATGCTTGTGCACAGGGATTAGGTTTGAGTCTGGCTCCAGTAGATCCACAGACAGGTGCGCTTTATCAAACCGCACTAACTTCAGCAGCTGGTAATCGTGTTAGAGTAAAAACCCCTCTAGTAACTCCCAGTGACGGAGACATGATTAAGAGTTTTTAACTGATTTTAAAGAAGAGCGATAAAATTCGGCTATTAAAAAGCCGAATTTTATTTTATTAAACATGTATAGTTAACACTCAAGGGTAACACTTTTCAATTTTTCTTCAGGTGTTAAGCCGTTAATTGATAAGTGTATTCTTTGATAATTGTAATAGTGAAGCCACTGATAAACAGTTTTCCATTTCCTGTAAGGATTATTGTAGTATTCATCATCAATTGTCCGATGTGCTCTTTCAACATTACTGTTCCACCAAGGAGATTTTTTAGGAATAAAGTAATGAGGGATATTCTTCTTTCCAAGCCAAAGATGAAACACTCCTCTAAATTCAGACCCATTATCTGTTTGTATTGATACTATTTTAAACTTAAAGTATCTTTCTGCACGCTTAAAAGCAACAATCGCATTCTTGCTTTCTTTGGTAGAAAAGATAGAAAAGTGGTATTTCTTTGTAAAAGGATCGAAAACACTAAACTGATATTTTCTCTTTCCTGAATCATATACATATTTAATGTCCATTTGTACTCCTTCTCCGGGGTTTTGAATGATTAAAGCATGTTTCATTGGTTTGTACCAAGGAAATCTTCTTTGAGGCTTTCTGATAAGTTTTCTTCTTTTGTAGTAACGGTAGATAATGGTTGTTGAAAGATCTATTCCCAGTTCACGTTTTACCAAATACTTCATCTTTAAAGGACCGTAATTTGTTAGATCTTTCTTTTCCTTGATGAAACTTCCTATTTCTTTAGTAATCTTCAGATTGGGTTGTCCTTTGAAAGGAACATAGTGAACACTTTTCTTTCCGAAGTCATTTCTTCTCCACTTGTAGTATGTTTTACGTGATATCCCAAATATTTTACACACTTCACTAACACCTTTCTTGTGTTTGTCGACCTGTAGATACCACCTGGTTCTCTGCTCACGATCGTACTTTATGGGGCTTGGCATATTCATATTTTATTAGTTAACACCTGTTACCCTTCAGTATACCAAGTGTCACCCCATGGTGTTAACTATACAAAACATTGACAGAAATGCTGATTTTTAATAGACTTAAAAAGGTTCTTTTTATAAATTTGTTTAGGAGGGGAAAATTTGTTAAATTTCTTTGTCGAAAATAAGGTTGAAATACAAGAAATAGAAAGACTGCTAAAACAACGTAACTTCTCAGTAAGAACTGGAAACTTTGCAGCGTCCGGTGAAATAGCTTTTTTTTACAATGAGAATCACGAAGGATTCTGCTTTAATGCCTATAAATTCCAAGAAAGTGAAATTCCCGATTGTGTCTGCTGTACTCCTTTTATTGTAAGTGTTGGGAAAAAGTGGAATGAAGAGGGATTAATAAACGTTGTGCAGAAGTATTTATGCTTTTTATTGCGTGGTCTTCCTGTGTTTGATTCAAAGATTATGACACCAAGAAGAGTTATTAATATCTGCAAAAGATGCGTTATTCTTCCTTGGGGCGGATTTCCAAATTCCGCGGAAAGGCAAAAACAACTTGTTTTATGGCTTGAAAAGGCAAAAGACGTACTTTTTTTTCAAAACGGCAAAGATAACAATATAAAGCTCACTGTTTTTTAGTGAGCTTTTTACAATATAATGAAATATTTTGATACTCACTCACATCTTAATTTCCCCGATTATGATAAAGACCGGAAAGATGTAATTAAAAACTCTTTAAAGGGAGGTGTTTTTGTGATTAATGTAGGAACCGATATAAAAGAGAGTAGGAAGGTAATAGAAATTTCAAAAAAATATGAAGGAGTTTATAGCGCAGTAGGACTTCATCCTCTACACATCGAAGATGAAGATTTTTTTCTGCTAATTGGTGAGTACCGAAATTTAATAGAGAATAAAAAGGTGGTTGCAATAGGAGAGACCGGGTTGGATTATAAATATGTTAAAAATAATCCAAAAACCCAAGAGAAACAAAAAGAAGTTTTTAAAAAACATATTGATCTTGCTGATGAATTTAATTTACCACTTATTTTGCATTGTAGGATGGCACATCAAGATCTTTTAGAAATTCTCAAAGAGAGAGCAAAAAAAACAAAAGGAACAATACATTGTTTTTCAGGGACGGCAAAGGACGCAGAAGAATATTTAAGCTTAGGATTCTATCTAGGAATCAACGGAATAATTTTTAAAATGAATATAGATAAGGTGATAAAAGATATTCCTCTCAACAGAATAATTCTTGAAACAGATTGTCCTTTTCTTTCTCCAATTGAAGATAAAAAAAGAAATGAACCGCTTTTCATAAAACATATTGCAAAAAGGGTAGCGGAAATAAAAAGAATATCAGTTGACAAAGTAGCGGAAGTAACAACAAAAAATGCAAAAACTCTCTTTGGTGTTTGATTGTCGGTAAACGAATTTAAACTCAAAAAGAGCTTTTTGGGTGGACAAAAGAGCTCTTTTTTTGTAGAATAATCCTTATGGAGAAATACAATCCCAACGAAACAGAGAAGAAATGGGCCCAAAAATGGACAAAAGAAAGGACCTTTTCCGTTGATCTAAAAAAGGCGAATAATCCATATTATGCTCTTTTTATGTTTCCTTATCCAAGTGCAGAAGGACTTCATATTGGGAATTTTTATGCTTTTACTTGCGTTGATGTGATGGCAAAGTATAAAAGATTGAAAGGATTTGACTCTTTTGAGCCGATGGGATTTGATGCTTTTGGGATTCATAGTGAAAATTATGCTCTAAAAATAAAGGAGACGCCAAAAGGAATGCTTAAAAGAACGACTGAGAACTTCAAAAATCAGATTGTCAGTGCTGGTCTTGGATGTGATTGGGATGCTTTGGTAGATACAACAACCCCTGAGTATTATAAATGGACGCAGTGGATATTTGTAAAACTTTTTAAAAAGGGACTTGCCTTTCAAAAAGAGGCACTTTTAAATTGGTGTCCGAGTTGTAAGACTGTTTTAGCAGACGAACAAATTGAAGATGGTGTTTGTGAAAGATGTAAAACCGTTCCCGAAAAGAAGAACATGAAGCAGTGGTTTTTTAAAATCACGCAGTACGCTGAGCGTTTGCTTGAAGGTCTTGATGAGATGGATTGGAGCGAAATTACGAAATCTGCCCAGAAAAACTGGATTGGACGCAGTGAAGGAGCAGGGGTCAATTTTATAATCAACGAAAATAATGTTTCTGTTTTTACAACAAGAGCGGATACTCTTTTCGGTTGTACGTATTTTGTTTTGTCTCCTGAACATCCCCTGGCTTTGGAAATAACTATTCCTGAAAAGAAAAATGAGGTTGAAGAGTATATTAAAAAGACTGCTACGAAATCTGAGCTTGATAGAATTGAATCAAAAGAAAAAACAGGAGTTTTCACTGGGAGTTACGCAATAAATCCCGTAAATAACGAAAAAGTTCCAGTTTGGGTTGCCGATTATGTATTAATGGGTTATGGAACTGGTGCAATTATGGCTGTTCCGGCTCATGACGAAAGAGATTTAGAATTTGCCAAAAAACACAAAATAGAAATTAGGGAAGTTGTCTTGAACAAAGAAGATATTACCGGAGAAGGAGAAATGATTAATTCTGGTGATTATAATGGGATGTCTTCTCCCAGGGCACGAGAAGATATTATCTTTTGGCTTGAAAAGAATAATCTTGGTAAAAGAAAAGTTAATTATAGGCTAAGGGATTGGTGTATATCACGACAAAGGTATTGGGGACCACCAATACCAGTTATTTATTGTGATGATTGTGGGGTTTTGCCGGTTGAAGAAGAAAGTTTACCGGTTTTTTTGCCAGACCTTGATAAAAATTGGGAACCGGCGGGAGACGGTAAAGGACCTCTTTTAAATGTGGAGGATTTTATAAAAGCTAAATGTCCGAAGTGCGGGAAAGAAGGTAAAAGAGAAGCGGATGTTATGGATAACTTTTTAGACTCTGCTTGGTATTTTTTCAGATATCTTTCTTCACAAAACGAAAAAGAGATTTTTGGACAAAAGACGGTAAAAAAGTGGATGCCCATTGATCTTTATATCGGAGGGAACGAACATGCGGTTTTACACCTAATGTATACGCGCTTTATAACCATGGTTTTTCATGATTTAGGAATTATTGAATTTGATAATCCTTTTAAAAAGTTTAGGGCTAATGGAATGATTTTGAATGAAGGGAAAAAGATGAGTAAGTCTAAGGGAAATGTAATTAATCCCGAAGAATACGGGGAAAAGGTTGGTTATGATGCACTAAAGACTTATTTATTATTTTTAGGACCACTTGCTGACGATAAGTCGTTTTCTGATAAAGGTATTCTTGGGACAAAAAGATGGGTAGAGAAAATTGCTAAATTAGAAAAAAAAGTTGTTGATAAACATCAAGATAAAAAAGAAGTAATCCAAAAACTTAACATTACAATAAAGGAGCTAGAAGAAGATTTGGAAGAACAAAAATATAATACGGCTATTGCGCGACTTATGGAGCTTACTAATGTGTTGTCTCAATCTCCTAGTATATCAAAAGATGTTTGGCGAAAGTTTTTACCTCTTATTGCTCCTTTTGCTCCAGCAATTGCCGAAGAAATGTGGGAAAGATCAGGTGAAAATAAGTCTATATTTAAAAATAACAACTGGCCAGAAATTGACAATAAAGCTTTGAAAGAAGATACTGTTAATCTGGTTGTACAGATCAACGGGAAAGTAAGAGAGATTATGTTGATTGAGACCGGACAAGACGAAAAAAAATTAAGAGAAGATGTCTTGGGAAATAAAAGAATTCAAAAATGGATAGGAGAAAAAGAGATTAAAAAAGTAATAATTATTAAAGACAAACTAATAAATATTGTACTGTAAAATGAAAAGTGATATGCAAATAATAATCGGAGGAGCAGCGGGAGAAGGTTCTAAAAAAGCAGGATTTTTAATCGCTAAACTTTTTAATGCTTATGGATATCGTGTTTTTATTCATGAGGATTACGAGTCAGTGATAAAAGGAGGGCATAACTTTTCTCATATCTCTGTTTCACGAGATGAAAAAAACGCGATAAGCGAAGAGATAGATTTTTTGCTTGCGTTAAACAAAGAAACAGTTGTAAGACATGGAGAAAAGCTTTCTGAAGAAGGAGTTTTATTATACGACTCTAATTTAACCGAAGAGCCAGAGACCAATAAAAAGAAGGTTGGAATTCCCTTAAATGATATTGTCAGTGAAGCGGGAGGAATTGTTCTTATGAAAAATACTGCACTTGTTTCAGCATTTTCCAAGATAATAGGAATGGATTTTGAAAAAGTAAAAGAGGTGCTTAAAAGAGAACTTCCTGTTAAAACTGAGAAAAATCTTCAAGTGGCAGAGATTGCTCATCAAAAAGTGGAAAAATTAAAGGAAATAGAAGAAACGGAGAGTAGTCCGATGCCTTTTCTTTCGGGAAACGAGGCGATTGCATTAGGCGCGGTTGCTGCAGGTCTTGAGAATTATTTTGGTTATCCGATGACTCCCTCAACTAGTATTTTGCAGTTTCTTTGTAATGTAGAAGGAGTAAGAACTTTTCAACCAGAAAGCGAGATAGCTGTTGTTAACTCCGCACTTGGCAGTGCATATGCTGGAAGAAGAACGATGATTGGTACATCGGGGGGTGGATTTGCCCTAATGACCGAAGGAATTAGTTTCTCTGCGCAATCTGAAACACCACTTGTTGTTGTTCTTAGTCAAAGAATGGGACCAGCAACAGGGGTTCCTACTTACGAGGCACAAGCAGATCTTCTTTTTGCTCTTAACTCGGGTCACGGCGATATGATGCGCTTTGTTGTAGCGCCTGGTGATGTTGATGAGGCATATTATTTGTCGGGGAAAGCATTAAATATATCTTGGAAGTATCAGTTACCGTCTATTATCTTGTTAGATAAAGAACTTTCAGAAAACACCTATAATTTCAAAAAAGAATATCTTGTCGAAAAGGAGGAAGTAGCAAAAGCCGAAAATAGTGAAAACTATAATCGTTATGAAGGAGAAGACGTTTCACCACTTCTTTTTCCCGGGGAAGGAGGGGTGGTGAAAACAACCGGATACGAACATGACAAAAAAGGTATTGCAACAGAGAACGCAGAAGATATTAAAAAAATGCACGATAAAAGATTACGTAAATACGAAAAACTGAAAGAAGAGTTAAAAGATTTTGAAGTGGCAAAAACATATAAAGAGGGATCGGTAGCGATAGTTTTTTGGGGATCAACAAAAGGAACGGTGATTGAAGCAACCAAAGGAATGAATGTGAAGTTAATTCAATTGCTTGTTATCCAACCATTTTTAGAGGAAAAAATTAAAGAATTATTTAACGGTATTGAGAAAGTAATCTCTGTAGAAATGAATGCTACTTCGCAAATGACACAAGTTTTGAGAATGCACGGTATAAATGTAGATGTGAATATAACAAAATATGATGGAAGGCCGTTTACAATTGAAGAGCTTAAAAAAGAAATAGAAAAAAATCTTTAAAAATATATATGGAAAACATAATACTTCCTACAAAAAATACATGGTGTCCTGGTTGTGGAAACTTTGGAATTCAAAATGCATTAAAAGAAGTTTTAATGGAGATTGATAAAAACAAAACCGTGGTTGTAACAGGCATTGGATGTCATGGTAAAATGGCGGATTACTTAGATGTAAACACTTTTTATTCGCTTCATGGAAGAGCCATTCCTTCCGCGGTAGGGATAAAAATTGGCAATGAAGAATTAAAAGTTATCTGCTGTGTCGGTGATGGAGACGCATATAGTGAAGGGATCGCTCATCTTATTCACGCAGCAAAAAGAAATTCTAATATTACAGTTCTTGTTCACGATAATCATGCTTTTTCACTTACTGTTAAACAGGCAACCTCAACAAGTCCTAGAGGGTTTAAAGGGAGTACAACTCCAAAAGGAAGTATTGAAGATCCGATAAACCCACTAGAGATGATGCTTTCTGTCGGAGCAACTTTTGTTGCTAGGGGCTATGCAGGGAAAGTAGAACATCTTAAAAATCTTATTCTACGGGGCATAAATCATCAAGGATTTTCTTTTGTTGAGATTTTACAGCCTTGTATTGCCTGGTATAATACGTATCCTGCTTATAACGAAAGAGTTTATGAGATGGAAGAAGATCTTTCTTTGGAAGATGCAAGGAAAAAAGCAAGAGAATGGGATTACAACAGTGAAGAAAAGATAGCCCTAGGAGTTTTCTATAAAAAAGAAAAACAAACGTTTGAGGAGCAAATGGGAAAAGTTTTCAAAATAAATACAGAGGAGTTATTAGAAAAAAGTAAGTAATAATAAAATGAACAAAAAAGCTGTAATTCTTGCTGCTGGTTGGGGGAGTAGATTGAGACCCCTTACTTTAGGGAGACCAAAACCGGCGATACGTCTTTTAGGAGAAACTCTTATTGAACACAACTTAAAAGAATTAAAAGGACTAATAGACGAAGTTGTCGTTGTTGTTGGGTATAAAGATGAAATTATTAGAGAGAGAGTAGGAGATAATTTTGAAGGGATAAAAATTAATTATGTCAGGCAAGACGAACAATTAGGAACCGGACATGCTGCAAAGGTTGCTCTTCCTTTTTTGGGAGAAGAGTTTTTAGTTTTAAACGGAGACGATCTTTATTTAAGAGAAGATATTGAAGAATGTCTTTCGAAAAATCCTTGTATTTTAATAAAAGAGGTAGAGAATCCAGAAAACTATGGACAAATACTAATAGATGGAAAAAAAGTAAAAGATATTGTGGAAAAACCGAAAAAAGAAGTCAGTAATCTTATTAATGTCGGATGTTATAATATAAACAAATCATTTTTTGAGAAAGAGATAAAAAAATCTGCGAGAGGAGAATATGAAATTATTGATTTCTTAAAATACTACATTAAAGAAAAAAACAGTCTTTATTTTGTTGTCGCTAAAAACTGGATGCCGATTACATATCCTTGGAGTATTTTAGAAGCGGTGGAAGATCTTTTAGAAAAAGCAGAAGGAAAAAGAGAGGGGGTTATTGAAGAAGGAGTATTCTTGAGCGGGAAAATAATAATGGAGAAAGGAAGTGTTATTAAACGAGGAAGTGTTATTGAAGGTCCGGTCTACATCGGTAAAAATACGATCATTGGCCCCAATACTTATATCAAGGGACCAACCGCCATTCATGATAATTGCTTTATTGGTGCGGCCGCTGAGGTTGAGTCCTCGGTTATTTTTTCGAAAACAGAGGTTCCTCACTATGCTTTTATTGGGGACTCGGTTATTGGTGAAGAGTGTTTAATTGGTACAGGAGTTGTTTTAATAAACTTTCTTTTTGGAGGAGATGTTATTTGGGCAAAAGTTAAAGGAGAGAAGATAAGTACTGGAAGAGATAAAATGGGAACAGTGATTGGTAACAAGGTAAAGATTGGCCCAAACGTTTCGATTATGCCGGGAGTAATGATTGGCGATGAAACAACCATTTATCCAAATACTTTAGTTAAAGAAAATTTAGATCAAAATACAAAATACGAATAAAAATATGTATTTAATAGGAGTAGATGGAGGAGGAACTAAAACAGAGAGTGTTGTTGGTGATTTAGGCGGAAAGGTTGTTGGAAGAGGGTTTTCTGGCTTATCAGACCCAAGAAGGGTTGGGATTGAAAGAGCCACTTTTAATATCGCAGAAGCTATTAGAAATTCTCTGTCTAAGTTAGAGAAGAAAGATGTTTTCTCTGTTTTTGTTGGTATCCCTGCTTTTGCTGAAGAATATAAAGAGGAAGAAGAGAATATTAAGAGGGGTATCCTAGAAAATTTGTCAGATTTTTCAATAAAAGAAATAACTATTGGAAGTGATCAAGAGATTGCTTTTCGGTCGGGAACAGAAGAGGATAACGGGGTTTTGGTTATTGCGGGTACGGGCTCTGTTGCACGTGGATGGAACGAGGGAAAAGATGTCAAAACAGGGGGATGGGGGTGGCTTGCTGACAAAGGAGGAGCCTTACAAGTGGGCCAAGATGCCTACAAGAAAACAGCAGAGGCTCTCGACGGAAGAATAGAAAAGTCACTTTTAACAGAGATGATTTTAAAAAGTTTTAATGCGATCAGCATTAATGATATAAATAAAGTAGTTTATAAAAAAGAAGCAGGAGAGGTTTTTTCTCCACTATCTTTAATTGTTAACGAGGCGGCGATAAAAGGAGATGAGACAGCAAAAAGTATCTTGATTGATCACAGTAAACATTTAGCAGAACTTGCTAAAAACACTATTCGAATACTTGATTTTAAGGAAAAATTTCCCTTGGTTTCGGTTGGAGGAATGTTTAATTCAGAGATATTTTTAAATACATTCAAAGAAGAAGTTTTATTATCATCATCTTTACTAGAGATTATTTTTCCAGAAAAAACTCCGGCAGAAGGGGCTTTGAAAATCGCTACTGGAAAAATTAAAAGTTAAAAAAATGTACGAAAACTTAAAAAAGGACAGAGAAATATACGAGATATTAGAGAAAGAAGAAAAGCGTAAAGAAAATACTCTAGAGATGATTCCCTCGGAAAACCACACATCACGTGCGGTGCTTGAAGCACTTTCTTCTGTCTTCAACGATAAGTATGCGGAAGGATACCCTGGGAAACGCTATTATGGAGGAAATGAACATATCGATGAACTTGAAATTTTGTGTCAAGAAAGAGCAAAGAAGGTATTTAATGTTCCTTTTTGTAATGTGCAAAGTTATTCTGGATCTCCAGCCAACATGGCTGTCTATTTTGCGACATTAAACCCAGGAGAAAAAGTTTTAGGAATGCATCTAAATTCAGGGGGGCATCTTACTCATGGGTGGAAGGTCAATTTTTCAGGGAAATACTATGAATCTGTTTTTTACGGAGTAAATCAAGAAACATCTTTACTTGATTACGAAGAGATAGAAAAAATTGCAAAAAAAGAAAAGCCAAAACTTATTTTTGCAGGAGCAACCGCTTATCCAAGGATAATAGATTTTAAAAGATTTCGAGAAATTGCAGATAGCGTTGGTGCTTATCTTTGTGCAGATATTTCTCACATAGCAGGACTTGTAGTGGCAGGAGTTCATCCAAGCCCTGTAGATTACGCACATCTTGTAACAACGACAACTCACAAAACTCTTCGTGGGCCAAGAGGAGCATTAGTGATGACAACAGAATCTGGAATTAAAAAAGACAAAGATCTTTCAGAAAAAATAGATAAAGCGGTTTTCCCAGGTCTTCAGGGAGGGCCTCATGAACATCAGATAGCAGCGATAGCAGTTTGTCTCAAAGAAGCGATGGATAGCTCTTTTAAGGAATATGGAAAGCAGATTGTTATAAATTCCAAGGTGTTGGCAGAGGAACTCCTAAGGAGCGGATTTAACCTTGTTTCCGGAGGAACAGACAACCATTTAATCCTTGTTGATCTGCAAAGTAAAAATATTTCAGGCAAAGAAGCTCAAAAGCTTTTAGAAGATGCAGGAATTATTGTTAATAAGAACACTATTCCTTTTGATCCAAAACCACCCGCAGATCCATCAGGTATAAGGCTTGGTACTCCGGCTATAACTACCCGTGGAATGAAAGAAGAAGAAATGAAACAAATTGCCGGGTTTATTTCTGAAGTTATCGAAAGAAAGAACCCTCAAGAAGTAAGAGAAAAAGTAGAAAAACTCTGTATTAATTTTAAAATACCAAAATGATTTTAGTAAACGGAAATCAAATTGCCAAAGAAAAATTTTTAAAAATTGAAGAAAAGATAAAGAGCTCTTCTCTTTCTTTAGCGGTTGTGCAAGTTGGTGAAGATGAAGTGTCAAAAGTTTATATCAATGCAAAAAAAAGAGAACTAGAAAAAAGAGGAATTTTAGTTTCTCTTTATAAGATTGAAGAGAAAGTTACTACAGAAGAGGTAAAAGAAAAAATAAAGACTCTTAAAGAGGATGGAATTATTGTTCAGCTTCCGCTTCCTGGGGGAGTTGATAAAGAAGATGTCTTAAGTAGTATTCCTGAGGAAAAGGATGTTGATGTTCTTTCTCCTTCTTCGTGTGGACTTTTTTATAAAGGAACCTTAAAAACAACTCCACCGGTAGTAGGTGCTGTAAAAACGATTCTTGAAGAAAACGATGTTTCTCTTTTAGGGAAGACGGTGCTTTTGATTGGATCCGGAGATCTTGTTGGAAAACCACTTTCTTTATTTCTCATGAAGGAAAAAGCAACTTTTTCTGTTGTTGATGAGAATACTAAAGATATTAATTTTTTCATCCAAAACGCAGATATTATTATTTCTGGAGCAGGTGTTCCAGATTTAATTAAAGGAGATATGATAAAAAAAGATACGGTAGTAATTGATGCTGGGACCAGCGTTGTTTCGGGGGAGGTTAAAGGAGACGTGGAAAGAGAGGGATTAAAATTAAAAACAGGACTTTTTTCTCCTGTCCCTGGTGGAGTGGGTCCGTTAACAATTTATTTTCTAGCTGAAAATTTGTTAAAACTTAAAAACAATGAACATCGATAAAATAGTTTTTCTGTTCTTAAACAAATTTGCGGGAAATTATTTTTATTTAGATTTTTCCTTTTATTTTTTTGCGAGCATACTTCCTTATCTTTTTATATTTTCTCTTCTTCTTTTTCTTTTAAGAAAGATAAGAAAGAATATTTGGCTAACGGGAGAAGCGCTTTTGGCTGGACTTTTTGCTCGCTACGGTTTGGTTACAATAGCTTCTTATTTTGTCCCAAGAAGCAGGCCATTTCTTGTTATAGAAGAAATGACGTTGCTTTTGCCATATAAAGAAAGTATGTCGTTCCCTTCAGGACACGCTGCATTTCTTTTTGCAATATCGACAATAATCTATTTTTATAACAAAAAATTAGGAGTTTTCCTTTATACTCTTTCTTTTTTAGGAGGAGTATCAAGAGTTATTATGGGAGTTCACTGGCCGGCTGATGTTTTTGTAGGTGCTTTAGCAGGAATTCTTTCTGGTATTATCTTTAGTGAAATTTTTAGGGCTATAAAAAACAAATATTCTCGGTAAAAGGTTGACAAATTCCTAGTTCCTAATACACTAGGAGCTAGGAACTAAAAAATTGACAAAAAAATAAAGAGTTATATAATAATACCATGATAAATATTTTTAGGAAATTTAATCTCCCTATTACACCTCAATAAGAGGGGAGTTTTTCTAAAAATCTATCAAAAACTCCCCTTCTAAAGAGGGATTTTTTATCTTTAACTTCAAACTTAAGAGGAAACTTTTTAGCTTGGAGTGGAAGATAGGGGCGAATTTCACGTAAGATACGCACTACCAATTTAGCGTGTCAGTGAGCTTCTGTCTTACCACTCCAGGACCAAGAAAGGAGGGTAGAGTTCTTTTAATTTTAAAATATAAGAAAAGGAGATGGGAAAATGAAAGAGATCGAAGACCAAATTCATGCATTAGACGAAAGAAGAAGAGCGCTTGACAAAGAAATTGAAGACCTTGAACAAGAAATAAGTATTATTGATTGTAATATCATAATAATGGAAAATAATTTTCGCACTCAAAGAGATTTGAAACTTTCAATTTCTGCTACAAGAAGCAATTTTATCGCGGAGAAGATTACAAGTGTTATGGAAAAAATAGAAAAGGAAAGAGCAGAAGCCCCTAAGTTAAGAGAATCTCTTTCGATAGAGCTAGAAAGGAAGATGAAAGAATGGGACTTAGTTATTAAGAAAAGGGAAAAGATACAAGAAAAATATCCAACTCTGTGCTTTCGTCTGTGTAGGTAATGATTTATATTTTAAAATAAAGACTCGGTAAGAAATTACCGAGTTTTATTTTTAAAAGTGCCGGGGGCGGGATTTGAACCCGCAAACCTTGCGGCACACGAGTTTGAGTCGTGCGTGTTTGCCAATTTCACCACCCCGGCTGTTCCTTTATTTTACTTAAAAAAAAGGACTTGTAAAATAAAAAAGGTTTGATATAATGAAAACCGCCTATAACTGTCGGAATTAATGAAAGCTACAAAAAAAACACAATATGCACTAAGAGCAATGATTGTTCTTTCAAAAGGAGATAAGACTCCTATTTCTTTAAGATTTATTGCAATGAAAGAAGGAATTTCTTTTGATTACCTAGAAAAAATATTTTCGAAACTTGAAAAAAACGGTCTTATAGTGTCCAAAAGAGGTGCTACTGGAGGCTATTTCCTTGCGCGTGGTGCAGAGAAAATTACTTTGAAAGATATTTTTGACGCAACTGAAGAATCGATATCTGTTGTGGATTGCCAAGAAGAAAGATGTCCGCGTGACGGAAAATGCAAGGCTTCAAAGGCTTGGAAGAATGTAAATGATAAAATTGAAAAAGCTTTTTCATCTATTAAGTTATCTGATCTATGAAAATTTACTTAGACTATGCGGCAACTACGCCGATTGACAAAGATGTTAAAAAGGAGATGTTGCCCTTTTTAACAGAAAAGTTTGGAAATCCTTCCTCTCTACATGATTTTGGGCAAGAAGCTCTTCTTGCAATCGATGATGCAAGAGAAAAAGTGGCCGATTTCTTGAATGCAGAAAGCAGAGAAGTTGTTTTTACATCCTCTGCTACTGAAGCTAACAACTTGGCAATACTAGGGACTTTAGAAAAAGGGGATCATGCGATTACTTCTTCTTTTGAACACAAAGCAGTTTTAGAGCCTTTCAAAAAAAGGGGGAATGATGTTGACTATATTCCTGTTTATAAAAATGGAATTGTGAAAACAGAAGATGCTTTTAAAAAAATAAAAGAAAACACAAAACTAATTTCCATAATGTATGTAAATAGTGAAGTGGGAACGATACAACCGATAAAGGAAATAGGAGAAGGGATTAAAAAGCTGAATAAAAATCGAAAAAATAAAATTGTTTTTCATACAGATGCCTCACAAGCTGCTAACTATTTGTCTTGTGATGTAAATGAACTGAATGTAGATTTGTTAACACTAAGTGGGCACAAGATATACGGACCAAAAGGAGCCGGAGTTCTTTTTGTGAGAGAAGGAATAAAGCTTTCCCCGATTTTTTATGGGGCTTCTCAAGAAAGAGGGCTGAGTTCAGGGACAGAGAACGTTCCTGCTATTGTTGGTCTTGGATCGGCTATTTTGAATATAAAGAAGAATGATATAAAAGAGACAAGAAGACTGAGAGATAAACTAATTGATAGTGTTTTAAATAATATTGTTGGGGCGAAGCTTAATGGAGATAGAGAAAAAAGAATTCCCAATAATGTTAATATTAGTTTTAATGGTGTAGAAGGAGAAAGTTTAATGATTGCACTTAATAGGGAAGGAGTGGCGGTTTCTACCGGGTCTGCTTGTGCTTCACATTCTCTTTCTCCATCTTATGTTCTTTTGGCACTAGGACTTTCTCACGAAGAAGCACATAGTTCTTTGAGAATTACATTAGGCAGAATGACGACCGAAAAAGAAATAGATTATTTTTTAGAAAAATTACCAACTATTGTTTATAAATTAAGAAAAATATCAGGCAGATGAATAATTACTATACAGAAGAAATAATGGAAAGATTTTTAAATCCTAAACACATTGGGAATATGGATGATGCAAACGGGATAGGAGAGGTGGGCAATCCACGATGTGGAGATCAGATGAAAGTCTATATTAAGGTAGAAAAAGGAAAGAT
>Ga0208648_1001699_pt1 | contig 16871 bp, 19 predicted proteins | sample AntAceMetag02UKL_FD_184772 | JGI IMG/M metagenome (GOLD analysis project Ga0208648, IMG submission 184772) | Saline lake microbial communities from Ace Lake, Antarctica - Antarctic Ace Lake Metagenome 02UKL (SPAdes) (version 2) | ecosystem: Environmental > Aquatic > Non-marine Saline and...
TGAGGGAATTGAAAGTCGTGGTTTTTTAGTCCAAATGGTTGTATAATTTATTTAATCTATATTAAAATAACAAAGATGGATACGCATCCAAATATAATCAAAAAACTTCTCAACCAAAATTTCTTTTTGGATATAATCGCGCGACGACAAATTTTAAAACAAATGGAAACATTTTCCATTGAACAATCTGAAAGAATAGAAGATCTATTAAAACAATCCATTCAAAAACAACACGATCTTCTTGTTCGAGTAATTAAAAAAAATCCTCAAATATTAAACGAGATTAAAAGCATCACGAAAAAAGCTATTCATCGCGAACAAAAACAAGAAGAAGGCATTTCCCTTAAAGAAGATGTAATGATACTTAAAACTTTAGAAAAAGAACTTAACGCTTTTCTGAAATGAAATTTTTATACTCTCAAAAACAAATATCAAGAATTTTTTGTTGGAATATAGAAAGAAATATCGATGAGGGCGAGGCGACTGTCGATTCTAATGAGTACGAAAATAAAGTCGAAAAAACAGCTCAACAGATTATAAATATTGTTGAGAAATACACAGAAAGATTTTTCAGTCATGAGAAAATACAAGAAATTTTTATTAACAATATTGATTCGGAGTATCTATTTGAAGAAACACAAAAGGAGATACGCGAACTTTTTGAACAAAAATTTGATATAAAAGATACAAAAATTCTTGATGCAATCAATAGAGATATTAAAAAATGTTTAGAACTGTTTATAGAAGCCATTATTTGTGTAAAAACTTATGCGAAAGAAGAAACGACAGATAATCCCGAGGGTGTTCTAAACCAAAAAATATCTACTTTTTTAAATACCAAATCAAAAAGACATTACCCGACCATAGTTATAGAATGTGGATAGACCCGGTCGAACATCTTTCCCATGATGATTATCATATTAAGTTATCCAGTCCAAATGCTTATTTTGTCAAACGATTAAAAGATAATTACCTGCCGTTATTTGAAGAAGAGTTTTTAAAATTAGGGATTAATGATATCAATATTGAATTTGAAGTAACATCCAATAGAAAATTTTGTTCAAAAGAAAAAAATAAAGAAACAGGTGCATATCCAGCGCTTCCTTTACCCATGAAAAGATCAAAGCAATTAAATCTACCCGGACTTAACGTACGATTTAATAACGGAAGGATGTTTAAAAAAGGGTTCACATTTGATGATTTTGTTGTGGGAAATAATTCAAACTTTGCATATTCTGCATCGTTATCTCTTGCCCAGGGGAAAAGAAACGGGTCCAATATACTTTATATTTTAGCTAAAACCGGACTTGGGAAAAGTCATTTGTCCCAGGCTATTGGACATCATATTATCACCAACAGTCTTTCCAAAAGGGTATATTATGCAACGGCAGAAGAGTTCACCAATGAAATGATATTTTCTTTGAAAAATAAAACCATAGAGAGGTTCAAAGAAAAATACAGGAAAAAATGTGATGTTTTGATTCTTGAAAATGTTCATTTTTTGTCTGGCAAGGAAGCGACACAAAATGAATTGGCTATCACTTTAGATTATCTTCTTGACGCAGATAAAAAGGTTATTTTTTCAGGATGCGAGCTTCCAGATGATATTCCTAAACTCAATGACCAGTTAAAATCTCGTTTAAGCATTGGACTTGTTACTGAAATTGATAAACCAGACTATGCAACCCGGGTCAGAATATTAAAAAAGAAATCCAAAATTTTTGGATATGACATTCCAAATCAGGTAACTGAGTACATTGCCCAGGAATTGTGTGATGATGTCCGGCAACTTGAAAGCGGTTTGTTTGGTGTGGCTGCAAAAGGTCATTTAATGGGGTATAATATTGATATTGAGCTGGCAAAAAGTGTTCTGGCTAATATTACAAAAGCAAAAAAACGAATTACGGTTGAATCCATTAAAAAAATGGTTTGTAAAGAATTTTCAATTACAGAAACAGATATTGTGTCTGCCTCCAGAAAAAATAGAATTGTTAAGCCAAGGCAAATGGCTATTTTTCTTTCCAGAAAATATACGGATCAGCCGATAAAAAAAATTGGTAATAGTTATAATAAATATCATGCAACTGCCATATATGCCATCAATGCAATAGAAAGAGAATTAAAGCAAAAAAGCGTTATTTGTGAACAAATAAAGTATCTTTCAAAAAAAATCGAATCAGGAAAACTTTAAATGGGACTTTCCGGTTCTCTTTACAGGCATCTTAAAAAAATATCAGGAAAATTATACGTAACAAGAGAAAAAGAAGAATTGTTGTGTTATTCCTATGATGCAACAGGTGCATCTTTTCTTCCTGATGCCATTATATTTCCAGGCTCGGAAAATGAAGTTGCCCGGATTTTAAGACTGGCATCAAAAGAAAAATTGATTGTGGTACCCCGTGGAGCCGGTTCTGGAATGACGGGGGGGTCAGTGCCGGTCAAAGGGGGGCTTGTAATGGTCACAAGCCGCATGAACAAAATTTTTGATATTGATGAAAATAATTTTTTAGTGAGAGTACAGCCTGGTGTTATTGTTTCAGATATTCACAAAACAGTAGAAGAAAAAGGCTTGTTTTATCCACCTGATCCTGCAAGTTCATCCGTTTGTACCATTGGGGGAAATATTGGTGAATGTGCAGGAGGACCAAGGGCTGTAAAATACGGGGTAACAAGGGATTATGTCCTGGGATTAAGAGCGGTATTGCCTTCAGGAGAAATTATTCAAACAGGGGTTTCCACAGCAAAAGGGGTTGCCGGGTATGACTTGACGCGATTGATTGTGGGGTCTGAAGGCACATTGGCAGTGGTCACTGAAATTACATTAAAGCTTTTGCGCAAGCCTGAAACCATTAAAACAATGGCTGTTTTTTTTGACAGCTTGCAAAAGGCTGCCAAAACCGTATCCCGTATCATGAAGGAGGCCACGGTCCCAAGGTGTGTTGAATATTTGGATGAAGCCTGTCTTGACCTTGTAAAAGACTCCCTTAGCTTTGATTTGCCAGAAGGCATTAAAGCCATGTTGATCCTGGAGTTGGATGGAGATATCAATAGTGTTGAAAAAGATGCTGAAAATATAAAAAAACTCTGCTTTTTCTATGATGCACTGGATGTGTTAGTTGCAAAAGATCAAACAGAGGCACAAAAATTATGGGATGCCAGAAAAGCTTTGTCTCCGGTTCTGTACAAAATTGCAACAAACAAAATTAACGAAGATATTGTTGTTCCCATAGATAAAATTCCTGATATGGTTAAAGTAATTCAAGAAATACAAAGGACGTCGGGTTTAAAAGTGGTCAGTTTTGGTCATGCCGGTGATGGAAATATCCATTGCAATATCATGTATAATAAAACCGATAAAAACGAGTCAGAAAGGGCAGAAAAGGCTGTTGATGAGCTTTTTAATGCCACTTTAAGCTTAGGTGGAACCATTACTGGAGAACACGGGGTTGGTATGACCAAGCTTAAATACCTTCCCCGGGAAATCGGTGCAACACAAATTGAACTTATGAAAGGGATTAAAAAGGTATTTGACCCTCAGAATATATTGAATCCCGGCAAGATTTTCCATTAAATAGTGTTTGAACGAAAACTCACCCATCTACTGCGTTGCCGCAAAATCTTGCCAAATTATAAATCGGGCATCATGTACAGTAGTACACTCCGGTTTCAAGATTTTTTGCGCCTTGTATATGGGCAACTTTGTGAGCATTGCTCCTCTACGAGCCGTCCAAACACGGGGTTTTCAGTCAGGCATTAGTCTGAATCTTTAAATTTTTGATATTTCAAACAAGAAAATCATTGGAGTTTTATCGCATATTGGTTGTGGATTAATAGTTTTTCCAAAATATCAATTTTTGGATTTTTATTATGCATGATGCAACATCGTATAGATATTGAGCAATATTTTGAGCAGAGCCTGTTCTTTTTATTAAATTCTCCAAAACAATCAGGTATGTCTATCGAGTCCTTTTTAATCAAATTATCGTTAAGAATCTGGCTCAGTTGTTTTATTTCCATTGTTATTCCACATATAAATTTATTTTTTTGTTTATTTAGAGTAAAAAAATCTATTGGTCAACATCTAATTTTTTTGTAACTGTTCAGCCAGTTAAAAGAAATTATCTCATAGCCCTGTCTGATGGATATTTGCAGGAGGTTAAGCGTTTAGCATCGAACAAAAATATCCATCGGATAGGGCGGTTTCAAGCATAATAGCTGAATAGTTACATTTTTTTTTATATGGAAACCATTGATTCTAATTTTTCAACCAAAGGTTTCAGAGTTTGCTTTTGAGTGGCGCAAATAAGAATCCCCTGGTTTAATAGCCATTTATTATCAAAAGAATCAAGATCAACCCTGTCTATTTTGTTAAATACATAGAGGGTAGGGATAGCATCTAATTTTAAATCTTTAAGAATTTTTTCAACAGAGTCTTTTTGCTGCTGATACCGGGGATTGCTGATATCTATCACATGGAGGATAACATCTGCATCCGTCAGTTCTTCCAAGGTGGCATGGAATGCCTCCATTAAATCTTTTGGAAGGTTCTGGATAAATCCTACGGTATCTGTGATAATGACTTCCGTATCCTTTGGAAATCTTAAGCGTCTGCTGGAAGGGTCAAGGGTTGCAAACAGCCGATTGGCTGCCATGATCTTACTTTGGGTCAAGGTATTCAAAAGTGTTGATTTGCCAACATTTGTATAACCAACAATTGAGATAATGGGTAAATCCTTTCTTTTACGTCTGGATTTTTGTTGGTGCCGTTGTTTGCGGATTTTGCCAATTTCCTTTTTTAACCGGTTAATCCTTTCATTGACCCGCCGTCGGTTGATTTCAAGTTTTGTTTCACCAGGCCCACGGCCACCTATTCCTCCCGTCAATCGTGACATGGCAGTGTTTTTGGTGATCAATCGTGGTAAGAGATATTCCATCTGGGCAAGTTCCACCTGAAATTTACCTTCCCTGGACTTTGCCTGTTTGGCAAAGATATCCAGGATCAGTTGAGTCCGGTCAATGACCTTCATTTCAACAAAATCAGTAATGGAACGAATCTGGGATGACGAGAGCTCCCTGTCAAACACCAGCAGGGTAGCATACTTTTGAATCGCCTGAATGATCAGGCTTGAAAGTTTTCCTTTACCCACCACAAATTTGGGATCAATGGTTTTTCTTCTTTGGATGGCTGTACCAATCACATTGATACGACTTGTTTTGCAAAGTTCTTTAAGTTCTTCAATGGAGGCATAAGCGTCTTTTGGATCTGAAGTCGTCGCATTGATTAAAAATGCGGTTTCTCTACCTGATTCAGGTTTGTATAAAGAATTTTTTCTTGTCAGCTCAGATTCAAGAGCCTGAATTTGAGCCAGGCAATCAATATTTAGTTTTTGAATTGTGGTGGGTTCGAGAACCTGGTATGGTTCTGAATCCTCATCTGGGAGAATATGTCCTGAGTAAACTATTCCTGGTTTACCATCCTGTGAAATGCAAATAGCCGTGATATAATCCAACCGCAAGAGTGCAAGGTCTGTTAAATCATCCCTTGTCAGGGGCTCATCTTTTAAATGGGTATGAAAAAGGCGAAGACCTTTGAGTTTGCCGGGAAGGGCCATATATCCTGAAGTGATGGGAATGACAATTTTGTGAGACTCTCCGACAATCACATAGATGATAGTACCGTTTCGATCAATGAGCACACCGATCTGCCGCCTTATATCATGGGATAGTTCAACTAAAAGCTGCGCTAGTTCAGGGTTAATAATATACTCGGGTGGAGAGCTGTAGTCATATAAATTTTCTATTCTTTTGATCTGGGTGTTTCTCAGGCCGGAAGTGTTACCATACAATTTTTTCTTCATTCAAATTCCTGGTATGAATCCGGTGCAAGCTCTTCAAAACGGGTAAATTGACCAATAAAATGCATAAATGCAGTGCCTGTAGCACCGTTTCTGTTTTTAGCAACAATAATTTCAGCAGTCCCTTTTTTAGGATTATCCGGCTCTTTATTGTAGACCTCATCCCTGTAGATGAATGCAACAATATCAGCATCCTGCTCCAGAGCACCTGACTCACGAAGATCAGACAGCATGGGACGTTTATCAGATCGTTGTTCCAACATACGATTCAGCTGGGATAACGCAATAATCGGAACATCCAGTTCTTTGGCAAGTGCTTTTAAAGACCTTGATATTTCAGCAATTTCAAGGTCTCTTCGATCAGTCCTGAACGGGGGTTTCATGAGCTGAAGGTAATCCACGATAATCAGGCCAAGCTCATTATTTCTTTGATAAAGCTTTCTTGCTTTTGCTCTTATTTCCATTGCAGTAATGTTTGGCGAGTCATCAATAAAAATAGGCAATTCATTTAAAATACCAGCTGCATCTGTTGCATTTTGCCAGTCCTCCTGGCTTATAAAGCCTGTTCTAAGCCTGTTTGAATCTATGCGGGCCTCAGAGGTAAGCAGTCTCATGGAAAGCTGTTCATTGGACATTTCCAAAGAGAAAACAGCAACAGGTTTGCGTTCATTAAGGGCAACATTTCTGGCAATATTTAACGCAAAGGCAGTTTTTCCCATGCTGGGTCTTGCTGCCAGAATAATCAAATCAGATTTTTGCAATCCAGATGTAATCTGGTTTAATCTTGGATATCCTGAGGATATGCCGGAAAGTCCACCATCTTTTCCCTGTTGCTCTTCAAGTTTATCAATATTTAAATTGATCAATTCTCCCAGGCTTTGAAAGGAAGTGCCTGATTTTTTTTCTGAAATATTAAAAATAGAGCTTTCGGCAAAATCAATAATATCTTCAAAATCTCCTTTATCTTTCAGGCATCTTTCAATAATGTCAGATGAGGCTGTTATCAATTGTCTTAAAGAGGCCTTGCCTTTAATGATTTTAGCATAATGGACGGCATTTACAGCAATGGGAGCTGCATCGGAAATGGCTGCAAGAAATGCGGCCCCACCGATACTTTCAAGCTCACCTTTTTCTTTTAACCCATTGGCAACGGTGACAAGATCTGCAGGCTCTTCTTTAGTGGCAAGTTCGACAATTACCTTGAATATTTTTTTATGTGCGCCTTTGTAGAAGTCCTCATAGGACAGAATATCTATAATATCAAGAAGGCTGTCATTGTTAATAAATATGGCACTTAATATTGATTCTTCCGCATCAATATCATGGGGAGGCGTTTTACTTAAGAGGGGGTCTTGAGATATGTTTTTTTTTTTTAGCACAATATAATTTTAAAAAATACATCCGGGAAAATTTAACCATCTTCCCGGATGAAGTTTAAACATTATTTTCCTTCTTTTTCTTCAGCAATAACATTGACTGTAATTTCAGGTTCAACATCCTTGTAAAGACGAATGGGCACCTTGTATTCACCGATTTCTTTTATCGGCTCTGCAAGTAGGATAGAACGGCGTTCCAGAATGATATCCTGAAGGTTCAAAGATTCTTTTATGTCATGGGTAGTGACGGATCCGTAAAGGCGGGATTCTTCATGAACCTTAGCTTTGATTGTACATACAACGTTTTTAATTTTAGCAGCCATTTCTTCAGCAATCTTTCTTTCTTTGGCAATCTGAAGTTCAAGTTTTGCTTTTGTCTGTTCCATGACTTTCCTGTTCTGGGGTGTCGCAAGAATTGCTTTACCCTGGGGCAGAAGATAGTTGCGGCCATATCCTGCCGCCACGTCACATTCTGCTCCTGCGATACCGAGTGTGTCAATGGTTTCTTTTAATATAACTCTCATTTAAACCTCCAAAAAGATTCAGCCCTTTGTTTCATCAGGCTGACTTTTAGTTTATTTTTTATTACGTAGCCGCATCAAGTTTTCTAAAATTGATCCATGTATCAAACAGTCCAAATCCGATAACAAGGAACATGAAAAGAGGTTGAATCGCAATTAGGGTGTAAAAAAAAAACCTAAATGCAAAAGGCCAGCTTTTCTTTTGAAAAAAAAATGATACCACTGCAATTCCCTGAAAAAAATATACAAACATTAAAACAATCAAACTATTTATAGCAATTATTTTTATTGTGTATATTGGTAAAAATATCAAAACAGATAACGCAATCACGCCAAATACAAGATAATCTGGTGCTTTCCATTGATTTAAATTTTCAATACTTTTAACGACGATGCCTTTTTTTGATAACACTTTTTTTATCAATATAATGTTGAGCCATATCATGGTTAGATATGAATTGATAAATATTCCCGGAAAAATAAGAACAAATAATGAACTTGCTTTTTCAAGCATTTGCCGGTCAACATTCATTTCCGGATACAATTGTGCAGATTCGGAAAAAAGCTGGGATGACAATGCATGATATCTGGAAATATAATTTGAAATCAAGTGTTCAATTCCCTGGCTATAAGTTAAAGAATAAATAAACAAAACCGCTGTACAGATTCCAAGGACTGCAAAGCAGGTGTAGAGCATAATTTTTTCAATACTCAAGTGTTTTTCTATAAATTCTCCAAGGAAAAAACCTGTCATCAATAAGGAACCAAAGTAAAGCGTATTAAATGCAAAGTTCTGTGTAAATACAACCAATATTGTCAGACTGGCCACAATGATAATGCCACTGCTGTTTCTTCCTGTCTTAAGCCTGTAAAATAAAACAGGTAAAGGAAGGACCATCCAGGCAAAAACACCGATCAACGGCATGATATATATGACGGCAATGATCAATATACATAAGAGGATACCCGTCAGGATATTTTTAATTATGGTTGGTTGTATTAGTGTGCCAGTCACCTGTATTGCTCCTGAAAACTAAATTTTAATACATGGGTCTGCCAACAAAAGGCAACAGCGCGATCTGGCGAGATTGCTTGACGGCAACAGTAAGCTGGCGCTGATGTTTAGCACAGGTGCCCGTGATTCTTCTGGGAATTATTTTCCCCCGTTCTGTTATGAATTGCCTGAGTGCTTTGGGGGTTTTATAGTCTATAAAAAGATCCTTATCCACACAGAATCTGCATATTTTGCGACGTTGATAAAATTTGTTTTTACCGCCGCCGTATTGTGATTTATTATTATTATCATACATTATTATTATCCTCCAATCTTAATTATTCTGTTTTGTCTTCGGTTTCTTCAACTTTTTCATCATCTGCCGAAGCCTCTTCCCCAGGCGTTTCATCTTCAACAGATTCTTTGTCTGCTTCGTCTGCCTGTTTGGATTGGTTTAGGGCTTCCTGGACTTCTTTTTCAAGTTGTTCAGCCGTTACATCATCAGAAAGAAGGATTGTCATGAATTTGAGCACATCATCACTAAGGCGGAAATTTCTTTCAAGCTCTTTTATAAGCCCGCCCGTGCCACCATAAGTGACACATACATAATGACCCCGCAATTTTTTCTTGATTTCATAGGCAAGCTTTTTGTTGCCCCAGTCATCAAAATTTGTAAGAATGCCGCCTTCTTTGGCAATAATATTTCTGACTTTTTCAAACAGGTCGGTACGAGTTTGGTCCTGAAGATCAGGGTCAGAAATAAAAACAGTTTCATACTTCCTCATTTTTTCTCCTTACGGATATAAAGCCCTGACGTTTTGTCAGAGCAAGGATGAATACAAAAAAACAATACCTGCCTGTCAGGTATTGTATAAAAACTCTTTTGTATATCATTAAAACTGCTTTGAGTCAATGTTTATCGCTTGATTTTCTTGCTATTTGCTTTTGATTGTGGCATCTATAAAAATTCAAATAAAGAAACTGTAATTCAATATAGAAAAAGTTTTCACAAGGAGTAAGTGCAATGGAGGAGAGGTATCATCCGGAACTGGTAGAACTTAAATGGCAGGCATACTGGAAAGAAAATCAACTTTTCAAAGTTATAGAGGACCCTTTAAAAGAAAAATATTATTTATTGGAGATGTTTCCTTACCCTTCCGGTAAAATACATATAGGTCATGTTCGCAATTATACCATTGGCGATGTGGTGGTCAGATATAAACGGATGAAAGGGTTTAACGTCCTTCATCCCATGGGCTGGGACGCATTTGGCATGCCTGCTGAAAATGCAGCCATTGATAATAATACCCATCCTGCAGCCTGGACCTATGAAAACATCAGCTCCATGAGAGAACAGCTTAAAAAAATGGGTTTTTCATATGACTGGGACCGAGAGATTGCCACCTGCCGGCCGGAATATTATAAATGGGAGCAATGGCTTTTTCTTAAAATGCTGGAAAAGAAAATGGCCTATCGAAAAGAATCCTATGTGAACTGGTGTGAGAAATGCCAGACAGTTCTTGCCAATGAACAGGTTGAACAAGATAAATGCTGGAGATGCTCCCAGACGGTTCAGCAAAAAAAATTGTGGCAATGGTTTTTTAAAATTACAGATTATGCACAGGACCTGCTTGTCCATTGTGATAAACTTCCTGGATGGCCTGATAAGGTAACGGTCATGCAGAAAAATTGGATAGGTCGAAGTGTTGGATCTGAATTGAAATTTAAAATCCATGGCCAGGAAAATAATATTGAAGTTTTTACAACAAGACCGGATACTGTTTTTGGTGCAACCTTCATGTGCCTTGCTCCGGAACATCCCCTGGTTGAGAGCCTTTCAAAGGGGACAGAAAAACAAGATGAAGTGGCGGCATTTGTTCAAAAGGTATCCACCCAGGAAAGATCTGCTGAAGGTTTGGAAAAATATGAAAAAGAAGGTGTTTTTACCGGGGCCTTTTGTATTAATCCGGCAACGGGAGAGAAGATCCCGGTTTATACAGCCAATTTTGTTCTAATGGGATATGGAACAGGTGCTATCATGTCTGTCCCGGCAGGGGATCAAAGAGATTTTGATTTTGCCAGGAAATATGGGCTTGAAATCAGGGTTGTGGTCCAGCCAAAAGGAGAACTATTTGATGGCAATACCATGGACCAGGCTTACACAGGTGAGGGACTTCTTGTAAATTCCCTTGAATTTAACGGGCTTGAAAGCGCAAAGGCCATAGATGTGATCACTGACTGGCTGGAAAAAAAGGGCAGGGGTAAAAAAGCTGTTTCATACAGGTTAAGAGACTGGGGAATTTCAAGGCAACGATACTGGGGCGCGCCGATCCCTGTTATTCACTGCCCTGATTGCGGGGTGGTTCCTGTTCCTGAAACAGATCTTCCCATAAGACTTCCTGAGGATGCAAATCTCCTTGAAAAAGGGGGATCTCCCTTGCCATACCTTGATAGTTTTGCAAAAGCCACCTGTCCTGAATGCAACAGACAGGATGCAAAAAGAGACACTGATACCATGGATACCTTTGTGGAATCCTCCTGGTATTATTTAAGGTATTGCTCTCCCAGATATGATGAGGGTATCTTTGATCCAAAAGCTGTAAAATACTGGGCTCCCGTGGATCAATACATCGGAGGGGTAGAGCATGCAGTCCTTCACTTATTATATTCCCGGTATTTTATGCGGGTGTTGCATACCCTTGGAATGATTGATTTTAAAGAACCGTTTACACGGCTTTTGACCCAGGGCATGGTCTGCAAGGAAACCATGACCTGTCCTGATCATGGATATCTTTTTCCTGAAGAAGCGTTGAAAGATGATAAGGGCAGCCTTGTATGCACAAAATGCAACAAAGATGTGGAAGTGGGTCGGGTCATTAAAATGTCCAAATCTAAGAAAAATGTGGTTGATCCCAATGAGCTGCTTGAAAAATACGGAGCTGATGTGACCCGGTTGTTCTGCTTATTTGCAGCTCCGCCTGAAAGGGACCTTGAATGGAGTGAAGACGGGGTTGAAGGCAGTAATAGATTTGTCAACAGGGTATGGCGGCTTGCCCTGGAATGCCTGGAAAAAATAGATGGTTTTAAACCCTTTACTGGTGCAGCTTCGGATCTATCGTCAGAACAGGCAAAAGCACTTTATATCAAAGCAAACCAGACCATACAAAAGGTTACGGATGATATTGATAAAAGCTTTCATTTTAACACTGCCATTTCTTCTGTAATGGAGCTTGTAAATGCCTTATATTCTATTGATCTTGACTCTGCAGACGATGAAATGAAAAAAGTGATCCTGTTCAGCCTTGAAAATATTCTTTTATTGCTGTCTCCCATTCTTCCGCATTTTTGTGAAGAATTGTTTGAAAAATCTGGTAAGACCGGCTCAATTCTTGAACAATCCTGGCCTGAATACAGAAAAGATTCCCTTAAAACAGATGAGATTATTGTTGTTGTTCAGGTAAATGGTAAGCTGCGTTCAAAATTTACAATTGATGCAGGTGTTGGGGAGGCTGTGATCAAAGAAACAGCCCTGGCAGATGAAAAGATTAAAAAGCACATGGGGGATAAAGAACCCAAAAAAATTATCGTTATTAGAAAAAAACAAACACTTATAAATATTGTGGTTTAATATGAAAAATTTAAAATGGATTTTATATACTTGTCTGGTTGTATTTTTTGCTTCCTGTGGGTATCAGTTTGAAGGCGGCGGATATATTAATAAAGATGTGAGCAGTGTTGCTGTGAGGGCTTTGAAAAATAAAAGTTCTGAAACAAGAGCTGGAATCTCATTTACCAATGCATTAATTCAGGAGATCATTCAAAAGACGGATACCAAAGTTGTAGAGGAATCCCGTGCATCTGCTTTTCTTGAAGGAACCATAAAGAAAATTACATTTGCCACCTTGTCCCGTTCAACCACAGAATCTGTATTGGAAAGAAGAATTTTTGCTACTATGGATTTGAAATTGATAAACAGGGAAGGTGAAGTGATTTGGTCTGCATCAGATTTTACATCATATGAAGACTACACTGTATCACAGGATAATATAACGGATGAAGGCAACAAAAAAGTAGCTGTGGATAAAATAGCCATTCGAAGTGCTGAAAAATTAATCAGTAAGCTGATGAATAATTTTTAGCATGAAAATGATGAAGATAGGATTTATATCTTATCAATATAAATCCTGTCTTAAATTGTTTGAAACAAAAGCCTGTAACTAGGCATTCATGAACTTGAACAGTCTTGAAATTTTTCTGGAAGCAGTCTTTTTATGGAGAACACCTTTTTTAGCGGCTTTATGAATGGCAGATTGAGTTTTTCTCATGAGTTCATCTTTATTATCACTACCAGCCTCTTTTGCAGCGTGAAGGGTTTTTTCCAAATTTTTAAGAGAGGTTTTTACAGATCTGTTTCTAAGCCGTCTTACCTGACTCTGTTTTGCCCGTTTCTTTGCAGATTTATGGTTAGCCAACTTGGTTTTGCTCCTTGTCTAAGTTTATTTAATATAAAAATTCATCCTATTTTAAGACGGTCAGGATATATGGATTGTTGGTTTTTGTCAAGGAAAACATGTGAGTAAAATCTTAAAAAATACATTGTTGCTGACCATTTTAACTTTTGCCAGCCGCGTTCTTGGGATTATCAGAGATGCCGTCATTGCAATGTATTTTGGCACAACATATCAAAGCGATGCTTTTTTTATCGCTTTTCGCCCTTTTGATCTTGTCAGGAAGCTCTTTTCCGAAGGGATTTTGAGTGTTTCATTTGTGCCGATATTCACTGAAACCCTTGAAAAGGAAGGGCGCTCCAAAGCGATCACATTGGCTTTTTCCTTTTTTTGTTTTTTATCCCTTGCCGGTGTTTTTATTGTGCTGACCGGGATCTTTTTTGCCCCTGTGATCATAAAAATCCTTGCCCCGGGATTTATGGTTTATTCCTATAAATATGGACTGACAATTATATTATTTAAAATAATGCTGCCTTATTTCTGGCTGGTTCTTATTGCCGCATTTTGCATGGGTGTATTGAATTCTCTGGGAAATTTTGGAGTTCCTGCCCTTGCACCCGTTGTATTTAATCTGGTGGTGGTATGCTTTGCACTTATGATATCAAAATATTTTGATACACCAATAATAGGCCTGGCAATGGGGGTTACTATAGGTGGCTTACTTCAGTTTTTAATCCAGGTTCCATTTATGATTCGTTTAGGAATGTTAAAAATACCCCTGCTTCAATTTTTTCATCCCAAGATATTCAAGGTCATAAAAATAATGGTTCCCTGTATGATTGGAGCCGCCGCCTTTCAGATTAATATTGCCGTGGCCTCATTTTTTGCTTCAAAACTGGATGAGGGCAGTGTATCCTTTATATATTATGCAGACCGGCTGGTTCAGTTTCCCATGGCCCTTTTTGCCGTTTCGGCCGCAACAGTGCTATTGCCTGAATTTTCAAAAAAAGCAGCTCTGGGGCATATGGATGAAATTTCCGAACTGTTTTCAAACGGGGTAAGGCTTGTTTTTTTTATTACAATTCCGGCAATGGCCGGATTGATAGCCTTGGATGAAAAAATTGTTGCACTTTTATTCGGGTATGGGGTTTTTAATGCAATGGCCATTCAGCAGACAGCAGATTGCCTGGTTTTTTTGAGTTCAGGATTGTGGGCATTCACGGGGGTTCGATTGTTTGTCACTTTGTATTATGCCCTGTCCAATATAAGAATTCCATTTTATTCCGGCATCATTGCCATTTTGTTGAATCTGATTCTCTGCTCTTTATTTATCGATACCCTTGGTCTTAAGGGGCTTGTTATGTCCGTTTCCATATCTGCCATGGTGGGGTTTATTGTTTTGTTTGTCAATATTCCGGGCGCTGTGAATGTCAATAAATTTGAGATCATGGTTTCTGCTTGCAGATCACTTTTTTTATCTGTTATAATGTTTTTTCTTGTAAAACAGGCAGCCGTTTTTATACTGACGGAAGGGCATAATAAATTTTGGTTTGGAACAGGGGTGGTGTGCTGCATGTGTTTTGGAATGATTTTTTACTTTAGCATGAATTTTTTTATTTCAAGCCCTGAATTGAAATTGTTAAAAAAGGGATTGATCAGGAATAAATCATGACAATGGTCGAAAAAACAGGTTTTTATATTTCATTATTTATTATTGTGATATTGTTATTTCTCATTTTTTTTTCAAAAAATGGTGTTTTAGATTATAAAATGTTAAAAGAAAAAGAAAGGACCGTTTTAATACAGGTCCATACAATTGATCAGGAAAATCAAAAACTTGAAACTGAAATTAAAAGTTTGAAAACAGATATGAATTATATCAAACATGTGGCAAAACACGAACATGATATGGCTGAAGAAGATGAGCTCATCTTTAAGGACAAATCCGGTAATAAAAGGAATACTCCATGAATCATGAATTAAAAACACTTGAAGTTGCACGGATTTATGAAAACCAGGGCTATTTTGAAGAGGCATTGGAAATTTATTTATTTCTGGATGGCCGGGAAACGTCTACGGAGATTAAGGCCGGCTTAAAGCGCATGGGAGAAAAGATGGAAGATAAAGGGCAGGTCAGTCTTCCTGAAGAAAATATATCCAGGCTTTATCAAGAATGGCTGAGCTTGATGATTTTAAAATTCCGGCTTGATAATTTTAAAAAATTAAAACAGGAGCTTTGCGATGGATCCCAAAGATACACCTGAATCAAAAATACCGACAACAAAAATTAATCCCAATAAAAATCAGACAGACCAGGTTCACAAGAGCACTAAAAAAATTGAACCATCTCATTTGAAAAAAAATGAATTTGCCTTGATTCTTATTGGGGCTTTGTTATTAACTGTTGTTATATTTTTTCTTTTTTTCAGGTCTTCGGACATCAGGACGGAAACTGTTAAAACAAATACTTCAAGCTCATCTTTTGCTGATTTGGAAGAAAGGGTTGAGGCCCTGGAAAAGGCCTTTGAAATCCGAGAAAACGATGCCCTGGTATCAGATGGCTCAGGTACAGGAGGGGCGATGGATATTGGCCCTGTAAGAGAGCGGGTGGCAAGTCTTGAAACAGCTTTTTCAGTTAAATTTGATTCTTTACTAAAGAGAATGAATGATATTGAAAAAAGTATTTCAGGGCCTAAGAAAAAATCTATTGCAGTCACAACATCAGAATCCATTGCAAAACCTGCAGCTCCTGTAAAAAAGGAAATAAAGGCTGGTTTGTTTCATACCATTAAAAAAGGGGAAACCATTTACAGTATCAGTAAAAAATATAATACCACAGTCAAAAACATACAAAAGCTGAACAAGCTTTCACCTGATGCCAAGATTTATCCGGGGGATAGTATTCTTGTCCGGTAAGTGTTATTTCCGAGGCAATTTTTTTTATCACCATTGATAAAATTTTTTATCAGTTTTTTCCCCACATCCGTCATAAAGGATTCAGGGTGAAACTGGACACCCTGTGTTGGATGCTCTTTGTGTCGAATGCCCATGATTTCACCATCCTCAGTCCTTGAAGTAATTAAGAGGCAGTTGGGAAGATTTTCGTGGGAAACTGCCAGGGAATGATACCTCATCACGGTAAAAGGGTTTTTTATCCCGGAATAAATCTGTTTTCCATCACTTATAATCGTGGATGTTTTTCCATGCATGATCTGGTTTGCCTGGATGATTGTCCCGCCAAAGCTCTGGGCAATGACCTGGTGTCCAAGGCAGACGCCAAGAAGAGGGATAATGCCGGAAAAATGCTTGACAACATCCAGGGAAATACCGGCATCCTCAGGGCGACCGGGCCCTGGGGAGATGACCAGGGCATCTGGATTCAAGTCTTTAAGATCATTAATGGATACCTTATCGTTCCTATAAACAACTACACCAGATCCCGTTTCACGGATATAGTGAACCAGGTTGAATGTGAATGAGTCATAATTATCTATCACGGCAACTAACATTTATTTGCCTCCATTATTATTCAAAACAGCCAAAGAACTTTCGTAACTGTTCAGCCCGTTAAAAGAAATTATCTCATAGCCCTGTCTGATGGATATTTGCAGGAGGTTAAGCGTTTAGCATCGAACAAAAATATCCATCGGATAGGGCGGTTTCAAGCATAAGAGCTG